>LWDU01037281.1_pt1 | contig 16663 bp, 14 predicted proteins | sample 727161 | NCBI WGS metagenome assembly LWDU01 (sample SAMN04566230, study PRJNA314399) | hydrothermal vent metagenome | isolation source: deep sea hydrothermal plume seawater | place: Mexico: Gulf of California, Guaymas Basin | collected 2004-07-11
TGCCGGCCCCTTCAAACCGTCGCCCCTGCGCAGGCAGGGGCCCAGATAAGGTCTGCAACACAAGCCACGTCCGTTGTCTGGATCCCCGCCTGCGCGGGGATGACGGTGAAAGAGAAACAGGAAATTCATGCGGTGAACAGCTCCAGCTGCTCGGTCTTGGGCGCCAGCAGGCTGCGCAGGTCGGCACGGTCGGTCAGCATGACGGGCCGCCAGTCGACAGTGCAGATAAAGGGCCGCACCTTGGTCACCGACAGCGTCAGCCGCGCCACATCGTCGAGCCGCAGATTGCGATGGCGGCGGCTGGCGAGGATCTTGCCCACCGCCTTCACCCCCAGCCCGGGAACGCGCAGCAATTGTTCCTTGGTGGCGCGGTTGACATCGACCGGGAACTGTTCGCGGAATTTGAGCGCCCAGGCGAGCTTGGGATCGATGTCGAGCGGCAGGTTGCCGTCGGCCTCGGTCGCCTGCATCACTTCGACCGGCTTGTAGCCGTAGAACCGCATCAGCCAGTCGGACTGGTAAAGCCGGTGTTCGCGGATCAGCGGCGGGCGTTTCAGCGGCAGCACCGCGCTGGCATCGGGGATCGGCGAGAAGGCGCTGTAATAGACGCGGCGCAGGCGGAAATTGTCATACAGCCGGCTCGCCTTGCCGACGATGTCCGCATCGGTCGCGGCATCGGCCCCGACGATCATCTGCGTCGACTGGCCCGCGGGGGCGAAGCGCGGCGCGTGCTTGAAGCGCTTTCTGGCGTCTTTCAGTTCGCTTATGTCGCTCTTGACCCGGCCCATCGCGCCTTCGATCTGCCGCGCATCCTTGTCAGGCGCGAGCCGGGTGAGCCCGCTGTCGGTCGGCAGTTCGACATTGATCGATACACGGTCGGCATAAAGCCCCGCCTGGTGGACGATCTCGGCATCGGCCTCGGGAATGGTCTTGAGATGGATATACCCGCGAAAATCGTGTTCTTCCCGCAGGATACGGGCGACTTCCACTAGCTGTTCCATCGTGTGGTTCGAGTTCTTCACGATGCCCGAGGACAGGAACAGCCCCTCGATATAATTGCGCCGGTAGAAGGACAGCGTGAGGTCGACCACCTCCTGCGGCGTGAACCGCGCCCGCGCGACGTTCGAACTCTTGCGGTTGACGCAGTAATGGCAGTCGAACACGCAGTGATTGGTCAGCAGGATCTTGAGCAGCGAGATACAGCGGCCATCGGGTGCGTAGGCGTGACAGATGCCCATCCCCTCGGTCGAACCGATTCCCTTGCCGCCCATGCTGGTGCGTTTGGCCGTGCCCGAGGACGCGCAGGAAGCGTCGTATTTTGCCGCATCGGCGAGGATCTCGAGCTTCTGAAGGACGGTTTGGGTAGCCATTCGTTCTATATATGTTCCACACAGCCCCCTGCCAATGTCGAATGATGCATCGAGGCGGTTTCAGGCACACAAACCGTGCAGGTACCAGTCGGGAGGGCCGCCCCGGCCATCGCCGATGATGCCCAGGCGGTAGATCCAGTACCGCCGGCCGGCTTCGTCCTCGATCCGGTAATAGTCACGCAACCGCGCGCCGCCGCGTTCGCGCCACCATTCGGGCGCGATGCGTTCGGGCCCTTCAACGCGCGCCACCTCGTGCACTTGCCCGCGCCAGCGAAACCGCTGCGGATAGCCGTCGGGCGTCGCATAGAGCACGGCAATGCTTTCGGGGCTGTCGAGCAGCTTGAACGGGCGCGCATGGAAAGCGAGCTGCCCTTGCGAGGATGCCTCGGGTTCGAGCGGCGGCTGCCAGCGCTGTGCACGCTCGGGAATATGGCTGGCAAAGGGCACGGGGCGGGTAACCGCCTGCGCCCCGAGACGGACGGTCAGCCGGTCGATACAGGCCGCCAGCGACGTGCCGTGGGTTTCCGCTGCGGTCTCGATATCGTCCTGGGCAAGTGCCAGCGGTTCCGCCCAACTTGCCCGCAGGCGCAGCATCTCGATCCCGAACCCGGCATCCACATCGTCGAGCCGCGCCGCGAACAGCCGGACGATATGCGCCGGATCGCGTGTCGCGGCCGCCAGTTCGAGCCGGCGAACCACTACTTCGCCATCGACGCGCCACAGCCCCAGTTCGAGACGCCGGGCACCCTGCCCCTGCCCCTCGAGCTCGCGCGCCATGTCCCCGGCAAGATCGGTGACCACCGTATCGAGCAACTGGCGATGGCGGATCGGTTCGAGCAAGCGCCGCTGGACCAGCGGCACCTGCTGCGGAACCACGGGCAGCAGCGGTTCGGGCACGCGGCCGAGCAGCTGGTCGAGCCGGACCAGCGGGTTGGCGGCAGGCGACTTGCGGTTGCGGAAACGGCGCTGGATCGCATCGCGCCCCAGGGTCGCGATCTCGCCCAGCCGCTTGAGCCCCAGCCGGCGCAACACGGTCACCACATCCTGGTCGAGCCGCAGCGCGGCCACCGGCAGATCGGACAGGGCGCGTTCGATCGCTTCGGCCCCCTCGACGATAGCCCCGTCGCGGCCATGATGCGCCAGCGCCCAGGCGGCCCCGGCGGTTGGCGCAATCGCCGTGCGAACCGCCAGCTGCCGCTGGGCAAAGGCCTGCTGCACATCGGCAAGCAGCCGGTTCTCCCCGCCGAAGAGATGCGCCACCGCAGTCACATCGACCAGCAGCCCGTCGGGCGGGTCGAGCGCGGACCACGGCCCCCAACGCTGCGCCCAGATCGCCAGGGTCTCGAGAAAGCCGAGATCGCCCGCCGGATCGCTGGGCGCGGTGGCGATTTCGGGGCAGAGCGTACGCGCATCGGCGAGCATCATTCCCGCTCGCGCGCCCGCTTCGGCAGCGGCGCGATTGCCCGCTTCGATCCGTGGCCCATGCGCGGTATCGGCGATCAGCACCAGCGGCCGGGTGGCAAGCGCCTCGGTCTGCTCGCCCCTGATCATCCGCCAGCGATCCATCGCCAGCGCGGGAAGCCAGATCGACAGGATGCGGCGAGCGCGGGACCCAGCTGCCAGCGGGGGGCTCACGCCCGGCGCAGCGGGCGCCGCTGGCGCAATCCCGCCGTCCAATTGCCAAGTATCTCATCGCCTGCACCGCGAGCCTTGCTGGCGGTAAGATCGCCTTGCTCTTCGGCCAGCAGCCATGTGCCGGGTGCATGCGCGCGGGCGCGGAACAGTTCGGCCTGCCAGCGCGGCAGGCCGGGAGCCTGCGCATTCCAGTGCGGCGCGGCGGAGGGGGCCGAGGTGACCTCCCACCGCATCCGTGCCGAGGACAGGTCGCGCGCCGCATCGATCCGGACGAGGAACAGCGGCACGCCATGTTTTTCCCCCGCCAGCGTCAGGCGGCGCGAGGCGGTGAAGTCGAGCGCCTTGGGGTTGCCCGCAATCTCGCCCACCACGAAGGCAAGATCGCGGCAGCGCAGCCCTTCCTCCAGCGCAAAAAGCGCGTCCTCGCATTTTTCGGCGAGCACATGGATCACCCGCCCCTGCAACAGCTCCGGCAGTCCGGCACGATAGGGCCGCCCCGTACGCCGCGCCGCCTCGCGCGTCTGGACCCACAGCACGCTACGCCGGTCCTGCGCCTCGCAGCCATCCCCCCGCGACATATTGCTCCAATCGTCGAGCGCCAGCGCCAGCGCGGCACCCGTCCCTGCCCCCTCGCGCGAGGAAGCGAACACTTCATTGTGCAGGGCCAGCCCCCGGCTAGCCGCCAGCCCCGGACGCCAGCGCGCACTGCGCCGTGCAGATAGCGCGGCGACGTCTTCGAAGGCCGTGAGCGGCAAGGAGGCAAAATCGGGCTGGGACATAGGGGAACGACTCGTTCGTTCCGGTTATGTTCCATATCGGATCGATTCGCAATTCGGCGCAGCGGGTTCTCCCGTCGTCGCACAGCGGGACCGAACCGCCGCCTCATCCATTGGTCAGACAACACCCTTTGAAGGAGAGACCCATGAAACACACCGCTGGAAACCCCGACGAACTGAAAACCAAATTCTGGAAGGCGCTGGCCGATTCGCCCTTCCTGTTCCTCCAGCTCGACGGGCACAGCGCGACCGCGGTGCCGATGAGCCCGCAGCTCGACAAGGATGCCAACAGTTCGATCTGGTTCTTCACCCATACCAAAAGCGATTTCGCCAAACTCGGCCGCGCCACCGCGACCTTCGAAAGTAAGGGCCACGAACTCTTCGCCCGCTTCGACGGTACGCTGACGCGCGAAACCAGCCAGGAACGCTTCGACCAGTTCTGGAATAACTTCGTCGAGGCCTGGTACGATGGCGGCAAGGACGATCCCGACATCGTCTTCCTGCGCATGGACCTCGGCGATGCCGAAATCTGGGACGGCGACCTTGGCCTGCTCAACACCGCCAAGATGGCGCTGGGCCGCAATGTGCGCGACGAGGCCGAGGAACGGCACGCCGAAGCAGTCGACCTGTGATGGACGGCTGACCTCAAACGACAAGGGCCGCGTTCCATCCGGAGCGCGGCCCTTTTTTGCCAGCAAACAATCAGTCGTGCGCGCGGGGCGGATGGATCGGGATAGCCGTTTCCTCACCCGCAACGGCATCGACCACTTCGACGATCCCCTGCCCCAGGTGGCTGCGCCTGCGGCTGTAGAGGAAGTAGACGAGGAAGCCGATCGCGCTCCACGCCGGCAGGACGATCATCGCTTCGCTCGGCAGGTTGAGGAACAGGAACAGGCAGCCCAAGATCGTTGCGGGGCCGACAAACCACAGCCCCTTCACGCGGAAATGGCGATGCACGTCGGGGCGCTGCCGGCGCAGCACCATCACCGCCACCGCGACCATGGCGAAGGCGTAGAGCGTTCCCGCATTGGCGATATCGGCCAGCTGGCCCACCGGGAAAAACGCCGCCCCTACCGCCACCACGATCCCCGTCAGCGCGGTCACCACATGCGGCGTCTGCCAGCGTGGGTGCACGCGACTGAGGAAATCGGGCAGCAGCCCGTCGCGGCTCATCACGAAGAAAATGCGCGTCTGCGCAAACAGCAGCACGAGGATCACCGAGGGCAGCGCGAGAAAGGCGGCCACGCCAAGCACATTGCCCACGCCCGACCAACCGATCTGGCGCAGCACATGCGCCAGCGCCTCGTTCGAACAGACCAGCGCATCGGCGTGAACCGACAGGGCACACTGACGTGCGAGCTCTTCCGACCCCGCGGGAAACGGGATCCCGTCCGGTCCCATGATCGGCTGGCCGCCGATGGTCCCGATCGCCCCCGCAGCGACGAGGATGTAGAACAGCGTGCAGAACAACAGCGAGCCGACCAGGCCGAGCGGCACGTTGCGCTGCGGGTCCTTGGTTTCCTCCGCCGCGGTCGAGACCGCGTCGAACCCGACATAGGCGAAGAAGATCGTCGCTGCCGCACCGACCGCGCCCAGTCCCGAACCAAAGCCGCCGAACACGCCAGCGGGCAGGAACGGGTTGAACCGCTCGGCCTCGAAGGCGGGGCTGGTCAGCGTCAGCGCGATGAACGCGATCAGCGCGGTCACCTTGATCGTCACCAGCACCGCACGCTTTCGCTGGTTCCGATGATGAGCAGCCCGGTGATCAGCAGCGCGATGACCATTGCAGGCAGGTTGATTAGCCCGCCCGCCACTCCGCCCAGCGCGAGCGGCCCAGCCGATAGCCAGCTTGGCAAGGCCACGCCCAGCGTCTCGTCGAGGATACTGCCCACGAAATACCCCGACCAGCCGACCGAGACCGCGCTGGCCGCGATGGCGTATTCCAGCACCAGCGCCCAGCCCACCGTCCAGGCGAGGAGTTCGCCCATCGTCGCATAGGTATAGGTATAGGCCGACCCCGACACCGGTATGGTTGCCGCGATTTCGGCATAGCACAGCGCGGCCACGACACAGACCGCCCCCGCAATCGCGAAGGCGAGCATCAGCCCCGGCCCCGCCTTCTGCGCGCCCGCGGCCGTCAGCACGAAAATTCCTGTCCCGATGATGCAGCCGATGCCGAACAGCATCAGTTGTATGCCGCCCAGCGAACGCTTGAGCGACTTCTTCTCAGCAGCCGCGAGGATTGCATCCAGCGGCTTCACCCTATCGAAAATCATGCGGCCTGCGGCCTCCCCAGGCCCGCCGCAGGACTGCCCTGCTCCGCCAGCCGGAAGCGCGCCAGATACGCGCCATCGCGGCTAACGGGAAGCAGGATTCCGCACTAGTTGCCGAGGACCGAGGGAAACAGCCCGGTTACCAGGATCACCGCAACCGCGATCGGGCACAGCCAGGCGATCAGGAAGCGCCAGAGCCCGAAGGCCCAGGGCGACAGCCCGGTGGTGGTACGCAGCAGCGTCTCGTCGGCTTTCCAGCCGATAAAGATCGACGTCAGCAACGCGCCCACGGGCAGCATGACCTTGCCGGTGAAGCCGTCGACCGTGTCGAGGATATCGGTTTCCGCGAACAGGCTCCAGAAGCCCAGCGGGCGGACATCGGACCAGACATTGTAGCCCAGCAGGCAGGCGATCCCGATCAGGAACGAACCCGTTCCGAAGATCAGCGCCGATTTATGCCGGCTCCAGCCGCGCTCGCCGATGCCGTAGGCGGTGGGCACTTCGAGCAGCGAGATCGAACTGGTGACCGCCGCGACCAGGATCAGCACGAAGAACAGGAAGCCGATAAGCGCGCCGCCCGGCATGGTCTGGAAAGCGAAGGGCAGCGTCTGGAACACCAGCGTCGGACCCGCCGCCGGATCGAGCCCGACCGCGAAGACGATCGGGAAGATCATCAGACCTGCGAGCAGGGCGACGCAGGTATCCGCCACCGCAATAATGGCAGCGGTCGGGCCCAGTGCGCTGCCTTCCTTGATATAGGAGCCGTAAGTGATCAGCCCGGCCACGCCGAGCGAGAGCGAAAACAGCGCCTGGCCCAGTGCCGAATTGATCACCTGCGGGGTGAGTTTCGACCAGTCGGGAGTGAACAGGAACGCCACCGCATCGCCGATATCACCCTCGATCGCGCCATAGACGACGAGGCCGAACAGCAGCACGAAGAACACCGGCATGAGATAGGTCGCGGCCTTCTCGATCCCCGAACTGACACCGCGCGCGACGATAAAGAGCGTCAGCCCCATGAAGAGCAAATGCATGCCGAGCAGCAGGCCCGGGCTGGCGAACATGTCGCCCAGCCGCTGCTGAATCTGTTCGCGGCTTTCGCCCGCCAGAGCGCCGCGGAACGGATCGCCGGCCATGATCGCTTGCCCCAAGTCGGCGCCCATTACGCCGGCGTAATAGAGGACCCAGCCGGCCACGACCGAATAGAACGCCACGATGAGGAAAGCCGCCAGCGCCCCGATCGCACCGAAGATCGACCAGCCCGGCGCGGCCTGCGATTGCGTTGCCACGCGGCGGATCGAACCCACCGCATCGGTCTGTCCCACGCGGCCGATGAAGATTTCCGACAGCACCAGCGGGAGGCCGAGCAGGAAGACGCAGGCGATATAGACGATGACGAAGGCCCCACCCCCGCTTTCGCCCGCCAGCGTTGGGAAACGCCAGATATTGCCAAGCCCCACTGCGGCCCCGACCGCCGCGAGAATAAACGCCTTGCGCGAGGACCAGCCCTCGCCCGTCGAAGTCGTGGTAGCGACCATGTTCAGACTGTTCCTCTCCAACCGCGGCGATCCCTGCTCGCGCGTCACAAGCGCGTCTTAGACACGCAATACCCCCGATGCCAAGCTTCGCTTTGCCATCTTCCACGCGCTTGCTAGTGGGTGCCGCATGTCGACGACTTTCCAGCTCGATACGAGCACCAGCCGGGCCAACCCCACGCCGCAGCCGATGAAACGGCTGACGGTGCCCAAGATCCGCGCGCACAAGACCGCGGGGGAGACGCGCGAACCGCTGGTGATGCTGACTGCCTATACCGCACGGCAAGCGCAATTGCTCGACGCGCATTGCGACATCCTGCTGGTCGGGGACTCGCTGGCGCAGGTGATCTATGGCCTGCCGACGACGATCCCCGTCACGCTCGACATGATGGCCAACCATGCCGCCGCCGTTGTGCGCGGCAGCTACCATTCGGTTGTCGTGGTCGACATGCCCTTCGGCTCCTACGAACAATCGCCCCAACAGGCCTTCGAGAGCGCGACCTTCCTGCTCAAGCAATCGGGCGCCGCCGCGGTGAAACTCGAAGGCGGCGAGCAGATGGCCGAGACCGTGTCCTTCCTCAACCAGAGCGGCATCCCCGTGATGGGCCATGTCGGGCTGACCCCGCAGGCGGTCAATGTACTGGGCGGTTATGCCGCGCGCGGACGCAGCGATGCCGAAGCGGAGAAGATCGTGGGCGATGCCAAGGCACTGGACGAAGCCGGGGCCTTCGCCATCGTGCTCGAAGGCGTGCTCGAACCGATCGCGATCGAAGCGACGCAGGCGGTGGCGTGCCCGACCATCGGGATCGGCGCCTCGGCGCAATGCGACGGGCAGGTGCTGGTGACCGAGGACATGCTCGGCATGTTCGAACGCGTCCCGCGCTTCGTGAAGAAATATGCCGATATCGCCGGGGTCATCGAACAGACCGTGGTGCAATATGCCGAGGAAGTGCGCGCGCGCAGCTTCCCCACCGAAGACCAGACCTACCAGCCCAAGCGCTGAACGCAGGACCTTTCTACACATGGCAACGCTTTGGCGCTTCTACGGATTTTCGTTCGTTTTCACGCTTTTCTGTCTTGGCCTTGCCGTCTGGTATGGCTGGGTCAGCACCGCTTCGGTTACCGGTACGCTATCGCTGTTGTGGATCGTCGCGGTCCTGTCGGTGCTGGAAATATCGCTCAGCTTCGACAATGCGGTGGTCAACGCCTCGGTCCTCAAGGAAATGGACGAGGTCTGGCAGCGTCGCTTCCTGACCTGGGGCATCGCCTTCGCCGTGTTCGGCATGCGCATCGTCTTCCCGCTGGCGATCGTCGCCATCGCGGCGGGGCTCGGCCCGGTCGAAACGGTCAATCTCTCGCTCAACGATCCGCGCGAATATGAGCGGATCGTGTCCTCCGCCCATGTCGGCATTGCCGGCTTCGGCGGCGCCTTCCTCGCGATGGTCGGGCTCAAGTTCTTTTTCGACCTCGACAAGGAGGTCCACTGGATTTCGGTGGTCGAGCGCAAGCTCGCCAAATTCGCCGCGCTGCCCGCGGCCGAGATCGCGCTGCTGCTGCTGGTGCTGTGGGGCATCTCGACCACGCTCGCGCCCGACGAGGCGCTGACGTTCCTCGTTGCCGGCATCCTCGGGCTGGTCACCTTCATCGCGGTCGAAGGCATCAATGCGATCCTCGAGCTGAAGGAAGAGGCCGCCAAGCTGCAGGGCGCCGTCGTGCGTAGCGGACTGGGCGGCTTTCTCTATCTCAACGTGCTCGATGCCAGCTTCAGCTTCGACGGGGTGATCGGGGCCTTCGCGCTATCCAACAACATGATCGTGATTGCGCTGGGCCTGTCGATCGGTGCGATGTTCGTCCGTTCGATGACGATCCATCTCGTCCGCAAGGGCACGCTGGCGGCCTATCGCTTTCTCGAACACGGGGCCTTTTGGGCGATCATCGTGCTAGGCGGGATCATGCTCGTATCGGCCAAGGTACATATCCCGGAGACCATTACCGGCCTGATCGGGGCCATCCTGATCGGACTCAGCCTGTGGTGGTCGGTGCGCTACAACCGGCGTCATCCGCAGGAGGATGCTGCGCCAGCCGACTAGCGATCGGCGCTGCCACCACCAGTTGGAAGAAGTGGTAGAGCAATAGCGCGATAACGATGAAGCCGGCCTCTTCGGGCGGAAACAGGATCGTGGCCAAGGGCGCGCCGACCGCCGCGCTCTTTTGCGCGCCGGCGAAAAGGAAGGCGATGCGATCGGTGCGTTCGAGCTGCAGCCCACCACCCGCCAGCCACGCGCCCAGATTGCCAACGGCCAGGAACGCGGCCACCAGCGCCGTCCAGATGCCCTGCTCGACCGCGCCCGAGAACGCGACATAGATCGCCGCTGCAATGGCGATCCGGTCGACCCAGGCGATCTTGGGCTTGTGCCGCGCGACGAAGGCGCCCGTGAACCCCTGCAGCGCCTGGCCGATCGCAAAGGGCAGGATCAACAGCAGCATGATCTTGCCGATCACATCCATGCCCACTGCCCCGCTCCCGCTGCCGCCGAGCGCGAGGAAGATCGGCACCGTTATGAAGACGCCGAGGATATTGAGCAGCGCGGCACCGACCACCGATAGCGCCACATTGCCCCGCGCCAGCGAGGTGTAGGATGTGGCCGATTGCACAGTCGACGGCAGCGTACCCAGATAAAGGAACCCGAGCGCTACAGAGGGGGCGAGCCAGCCCTGCCCCAGTGCGGCCAGTGCGGCACCGATCAGCGCCATCGCGCCGAACACCCACAGGACCAGCGGCAGGAGGAAACGCCAATTGGCAATGCCAGCAGCAATATCGCGCCGCGCGATGCGCATGCCGTTGAGCAGGAACAGGATGAAAATCGCCGCATTGGCTACCGCCTGCGCCACCCCTCGCGCACTACCGGTGGCGGGCAGGATGGCGGCAAGCAGGATGGCGGCGACCAGCATCCGCACCATGGGATCGGCAAAAACGGTTCGGAGCGTCATGCGCGGCCCTTGCCTCTACCGTGCAAGCTTGTCGAGTTCCTCAGCGCGTGCTCGCCGACACGGAACGCAGTTTCGTTTCAAGCTCGCTTCTTGCCGCCTCCTCGCTTTCGGGCAGCGCGTCGATCAAGGCGGCAATCGCCAGCGGGTTCATCGGCTGCAGTTCATGCGCCGCGAGCGCGTAATCGAGCGCCGTGTCGCTATCATCGAGCTCCCCAGCAGCGATGCTGCGCGCAGCAAGCACCCAGGGAACGCGCGCCATTCCGAGAGCCATGGTATGATCGAGCAATTGTGCAGCGCGCTCCCAATCACCTGCGGCCGCGAAAGCATCGGCGAGAAGCGCCGCGGCCTCTGCATTCATGGGATTGTCGCGCACATAGCTCTCGAGCAGACGGCGGGTCTCGGCGGCGCCCTCCTGCGCCGCTGCGAGCCGCAAAGTCAGCGGCCATGACCGCCGCACCAGCGCCGATCGTGCATAGGCCGCACGCGCGGCAGCTTTGTCGCCGCTAGCAAATTCGGCATCGCCGAGAATGGCCTGTGCATCGCCCGAGCCGGGAAAGCGCGGCGGCCATGGCGTCTTCGCTGGCAATCGCATGGCGAACGTAATCGCGTATCTCCAACCCGCCCATGTCAGGGGAGACGGCAAGCGATGCGCGCGGCGTGAGGCCGGGCAGAACAGCAAGCTCGGACGGACCAAATGCCGCCAGATCGAGGAATTTCGCGGCACGTTCCCGCTCGCCAAGCGCCTCGTATGCCCGGCCCACCAGCATGCGCAGGTAGGTCGACCCCGCGCCATTCGACGCGGGCGCAGCGAAGCGATGCACCAGTTCGCGTTCACCGCCGCTGCGGGACAGTGCATAGGCCGCACGCGCGGCAGCTTTGTCGCCGCTAGCAAATTCGGCATCGCCGAGAATGGCCTGTGCATCGCCCGAGCCGGGAAAGCGCAGAAGGGCAGAGGCGACATTATCCCTCGCCAGCCCCGATCGCGCGAGCAAGTCGCGAGCCGATCGAAAGTTTCCCCCCCGCGCAGCGATCACCGCCTGAACGAACATTCCGCGCGGAGTGGAGGCCGCACGCCCACCCTCGGCACGCAGGACCCGTAGCGCGTCGCGCGCACGGCCGGCATCGCCAAGCGTGGCGGCGTATTCGACCCTCAGTTCGATATTCTGCGGCTGGCGTTCGAGTGCCCTGCCCAGCAATTCGGCCCCCGCTTCAAGCCCCTGCGCATCGCGCGCGAGCTGCCCGCGAAATCGCAGCGCTTCGGCATCATTCGGATCAATCCGCAATGCCCGCTCGGCTGCGGCGATGGCTTCGAATTGCTCGCCCCCACGATACCGCAGGCGACCGATGTCGACCCACAGCCCGGCATTGTCCGGTTCGACCCGATAGGATCGGTCGAAAGCGGCCCCCGCTGCGGGTAGATTGCCTTCCGCCAATTCGAGACGGCCCAGCAATTGGAAGCCAGCCGCGGCGCTGCCCTCCGAAAACTCGCCCGGGCCGAGCCACTCACGCGCAACCCCCAGATCACCCGTCAAGAGCGCGCTTTCGCCGAACAGGGCTGCAAGCTCTTCGCGCGGAGTGCCTGTCGCGAGCGCCTGTTCGAGCTGGACCTGCGCCGCGAGGGCATCGCCCCGCTCCAGCTGGAACCGCGCCTCCTCCAACATTGGCCGGTCCGACCCTGCCTGCTCGCATCCCCCCAGCGTCGCAAGGGCAAATGCCAGTGCTACGATCAGTCCGAGATCACGCCTGAAGGTCATATTGCTTGAGCAGATCGTACAAGGTCGGCCGGCTGATCCCGAGAAGCTTGGCGGTGTTCGAGATATTGCCTTCGCTGCGGGCGAGCGCCTGCCGGATCATCCGCCGGTCCGCCTGTTCGCGCGCCGCCTTAAGGTTGAGGGCGATATCGCCGCCATCCGCAGCATCCTGCGTCAGGTCCAGGTCTTCGGCAGACACCAGTTTGCCATCAGCCATGATAACCGCGCGTTTGATCCGGTTTTCGAGCTCGCGCACGTTGCCCGGCCAGCTCCAGCCATCGATCGCCGCCAGCGCATCGGGCGCAAAGCCCTTCACCTGAGGGTTCATCTCCTTGGCGAAGCGCGTGACGAAATGCTTCGCAAGCAGCACCGCATCGCCCGGGCGTTCCGCCAGCGTCGGCACCTTCACGACGATTTCGGCAAGCCGGTAGAACAGGTCTTCGCGGAACGTGCCCGCACCGATCATCGATTCGAGATCCTGATGCGTGGCGCAGACGATGCGCGTGTCGACCGGGATCTGCTTGCGTCCGCCGATCCGCTCGATCGTCCGCTCCTGCAGGAACCGCAGCAGCTTCACCTGCAAGGGGAGCGGGATGTCGCCGACCTCGTCGAGGAACAGCGTGCCCCCGTCGGCCAGTTCGATCTTGCCTTCGGTCATCTTGACCGCGCCGGTGAATGCGCCGCGTTCATGCCCGAACAATTCGCTCTCGAGCAGGTTTTCGGGGATCGCCGCGCAATTGATCGCGACGAAGGCACCGTCGCGGCGGTTGCTCGAATCGTGGACACCGCGGGCCAGCAATTCCTTGCCCGTCCCGCTTGCCCCGAGCAGCATGACCGAAACATTGGTCGGTGCCACCCGTTCGATCGTCCGCGCAACCTTGGCCATTTCCGGAGCCGCGGTGACCATCGAGCCGAGCACCGTCCGGTCTTCGCCGACCTTTTCCGCGAGACGGCGGTTCTCATTCTCGATCTGATGCAGCCGGTATGCGCGCTGGACGATCAGCCCAAGCGTGTCGATGTCGAGCGGCTTCTGGTAGAAATCGTAAGCGCCCTGCTCCACCGCGCGCAGCGCACTCGCTCGGGCACCATGGCCCGAGGCGACGATAACCTTCGTATCGGGCTTCATCGCCATGATCGCTTCGAGCACGGCAAAGCCCTCGCTGGTCCCGTCGGGGTCGGGCGGCAGGCCGAGGTCGAGCGTGACCACCGCAGGCTCCTCCGAACGCAGGGCAGTCAGCGCTTCGGCGCGGGTCCCGGCAATCACGACATCGAAGTCGTCATAGGCCCATTTGAGCTGGGCCTGCAGGCCCTCGTCATCCTCGACGATGAGCAGTTTGGGTTTGGTTTCCCCCATTACGCGACCTCATTCCCCTCTGCCGACTGGCTTCGTCCAATAATGGTTGTCGCCGATTTAAGCGGCAGGCTGATGGTAAACCGCGTCCCCAACCCCTCGCGCGATTCGACATCCAATCGTCCCCCCATCGAGCGGATCAATTCACGTGCCTCGAACGCACCGATGCCGAAGCCTCCGGGCTTCGAGGAGACGAACGGCTTGAACAGGCCGTTGCGCAGGAATTGCGGCGACATCCCGCGCCCATTGTCGATCACCGTCGCCTTGCCCGAAACGCCATCGCTATAAACCTCGAGCATGACCGAACTGTTGGCATCGCTCGCATCGATCGCGTTCTGAATGAGATGCACCAGCGCCTGATCGAGCGCGTCGGGATTGCCCTCGACCGCGACCGGCTCGGCCTTGCCCAGCCGTTCGACGGCCTGCCGCGCCGTTTCGGCAAGATCGAACTGGCGTGCTTTCTCGGTTCCCGGCGGGCCATAGCGTCCGAGGCGCGCGAGCAGCGTGTTGAGCTTGTCCGCACTGCTGCGCAGCGTCACCAGCATGTCCTTGCGAAACTCGGGCTTGTCGGCATGCTTTTCCGCATTGCGCAGCAGCAGCGACATCTGGCTCGACAGGTTCTTGATGTCGTGCATCACGAAAGCCATGCGGCGATTGAATTCGTCGAAGCGCCCCGCCTCGAGCAGCGCAGCCTGTCCAGCCTGTTCCGCGAGGTAGCTGGCCAGCTGGCGCCCGACGACCGACAGCAGATCGAAATCTTCCCAGTCGAGCCGGCGCTCGATCAGCGGGCGCGACAGGATGACGAGGCCGACCAGGCGGTCAAAGTGGAGCAGCGGTACCGCCGCCCAGGCACGCGGGTCGTTGCGCATCCAGTCGGGCACCGCGGCCTGCTCTCCGCGATGGTCCACACCGTCGCGCACTTCGTCGAACGCAATGATCAACTCGCTGCTTTCGAGAATGACGCCGAGCGAGGCGGGTGCGGCGCGAGCCGGAATCTCGGCATTCGACCAACGCCAGTTCGCCGCCAGCTCGAACGAACCGTCTTCGTCGGGTACGAGCAGGATGCCCGAAGGACTGTCGGTGATATCCGCCAGCGCTTTCACCGTACGTTCCTGCAGGCTGATGTTGTCGAAGCCGGTGGTGCCGATCGTATCGGTAAAGCGAATCCACTCGTTGCGATATTCGTAGCGGTGCTTGAAGAGGTGTTTGATCGCCGTGACCCGCAGCCAGCCGCGTAGGCGATCAGACGGGAGCCAGATCAGCGCCAATGCACTGGCAGTGATGATCAGGCCGACCTGCGTCATCCGCGCGAGATCGCCCGTGAGCATGTCGAGCCAGCGGGCGAGCCCCAGCATCAGGCCGAGATAGCCCCCGATCACCAGCAACGAGAGAAAGCGGAAGGTCACCGCTCGCGACGGACGGAATTCGAGATCGGGCGACCGGCTGTTGAAGCCCAGCGCGAACGGCACCGCCACCAAGGCCGCAGCCACCCCGCGTAGCGCGGCGAGTTCACCCGGCAAGGCGCCGGTGATGTAGCCGATCGTAAAGTAATTGAGATCGAAGGCCCACATCCCCGCCAGCGCAGCTGCGTTCCAGCGCAGGATCTGACGCGAGGATGCCGCGGCGCCGGCATAGAGATTGTGCAACAGCACCAGCGCGCCCACCGAAACCATCACGCGGAACAGCGCTGCGGTTTCGAAAGTCAGCGCGGTCAGTTCGGGCGTCACCGCATAGCGCCGCGCGATCAGCAACAGGACGAATTGGAGTACCTCGACAAAGCCCAGGGCGAAGACCGCCGGACGGACCAGTCGCAGCGTCTCGTCGCGGCCGTCATTGGCGAACAGGCGGAAGAGCATGAACAGCCACGCGAGATTGCGCGCAATCTCGGTCAGTTCGACGATCGGCCGGCCCGGTTCGAAACTGGCCGCGGCGAAGCACCAGTTCGCAGTCAGCGCCAGCGCGACGACTGCAGGCGTACGGTCGGCGCGCAGCGAATCACCTTTGCGCCCGATCCAGATCGCCGCCAGCGCGCAGATGACCGCGCCGATCGAATAGGCGATATAGGAAAAACTTGCGATCCAGCCCATCAGCGCGCTCCTTCAGGCCAGATGATCACCCGCGCGGTCTGCAGCAGGATGATGATGTCGAGGAAGGGTGTGTAGTTCTTGGCATAATACAGGTCGTATTCGAGCTTCTGGCGCGAATCCTCGACGCTGGCGCCATAGGGATAATTGATCTGCGCCCACCCGGTGATGCCGGGTTTGACCATGTGGCGCTCGGCATAGAAAGGCAGTTCCTTCTCGAGATCGACCACGAAAGCGGGTACTTCGGGCCGCGGGCCGACGAAACTCATCTCTCCCTTCAGCACGCTCCACACCTGCGGCAATTCGTCGATGCGCACCATGCGGATCAGGCGGCCCACCCGGGTGATGCGCGGGTCGTCCTTATCCGCCCATCTCGCCCCATCCGCTTCGGCATCGGTGCGCATCGAGCGCAGTTTGACCAGCGTGAACTCCTGGCCATAGAGCCCGACCCGGGTCTGGCGAAAGAAGGCGGGCCCCTTGCTTTCCAGCTTCACCAATATGGCGAAGATCGCGACCAGCGGCAGACCGACGATCAGGATCACCAGACTGACGAGAATGTCGAACAGGCGTTTGCCAATGCTCGACAATCGCCGCCCGGATGAAAACCCATCGGAAAAGATCAGCCAGCTGGGATTGAGAGTATCCAGGTCGACACGGCCCAATTCGCGCTCGAGGAAGCTCGAGAAATCGCTGACCATGACGCCCTTGGTCTTAACTCTCAGCAGGTCCTTGAGCGGCAGCGAATTGCGCCGTTCCTGCAGCGCCAGGACCACTTCGGTCGCCCCTACCCGCTCGACGAACCGGCCAAGGTCCGAAATCGATTCGCGCGCGACGGCGGTATCGATGGTTGGTTCCGATTCCCCCATTGCGACAAAGGCGCCGACCGCAAAGCCGCTG
>LWDU01032119.1_pt1 | contig 16658 bp, 14 predicted proteins | sample 727161 | NCBI WGS metagenome assembly LWDU01 (sample SAMN04566230, study PRJNA314399) | hydrothermal vent metagenome | isolation source: deep sea hydrothermal plume seawater | place: Mexico: Gulf of California, Guaymas Basin | collected 2004-07-11
TTTGTATCGCATACGGTTGGAAGGGTAGCCTTGGTATGGACGCCTGTACGAAGGGGCCCCCTTTGCATCAGAGAACCTTATGGTCTGAAGTCGTTCTAGTATAAACATGGAATTCAAGACCACCATGTCAAATTCTCTAGGTCGCTTCAATTGGAAATTGTATCTTGCGTTGTTGGTTACTGCAGTCTTACCAACTGTTTATACAACTGTGAGAATAAATTTCCTTGGTGATTTACCTGGCGATTGGGGATTCAACATAGCATCTCAGTTGGCTTGGGTCAACCTGATGCTTGAGGTGATTCAAGAAGCCTTGATTCTCCCTCTTTTCTATTGCATTGGAATTACAATCGCAAACAAAGAACAAACAATCAATAGAGTGCGAACTGGAATGGCAGTAACTTTTGGATTATATATTGTATTTACGATTTTCATACTATTATTTGCAAATCAATTAGTCGGATGGATGGCTCAAAATCCAGACACTATTGATGCGACTGCAACATATATCAGGCTCGAAATGTTTGGTTCAACATTATTTTCATTAGTTCGATTCTTCATTATTGTATTCATTCTAATGGATATGCGCATTCATATTTATGCAATTTTAGGGATTCAGGTATTTTTCTCAATTCTATTTGATTGCTTATTTCTGAGTTCGCTTGATTTCTCATTACAACTCGGAGTAAATGGGATTGCTTACTCAAATGCAATTGCTTCATTCTTCAGTCTAATTTACGCTGGAATTGTGTTTTCTAAGAAAATGGACATGAATTTATCTGACTGGAAATCAAACTATGATTATTCATGGATGAAAGAATGGTGGAATGTGGGGAAGTTCTCTGGAATTGACTCATTTGTTAGGAACCTATTCTACATGCTATTCATCGTTCGAATGATGAACGTAGTAGAAGAGCAAGGTACCTATTGGGTGGCAAATGGTTTCATTTGGGGCTGGCTTCTACTTCCATTCTTCCCACTTGCTGATTTATTGAAACAGGATACATCTAGGCTGGAAACAATAGATCACAAAGAGAAAACTTTCGCATACTTCGGGATTGCAACTGCGATGTGTGTTTTGTGGATTTTCACAATTCCAATTTGGGATTCATTCATGTCTGGAGTTATGAATATTGGAGATTATGAAAAAGTGATTGGATTAGTACTAATTTTATTGCCGTTTTACATTCTCTACAGTTACAACACTCTAATGGACAGTGTATTCTATGGTAAGGGAAGAACTGAACTTTTAGCATACCAATCGATTATCACCAACATTAGTGTCTATGGAACAGCATTCTTACTCTTTCAAGCAGATGTGTTCAGCCCCACATTGACTTCTATTGCTTTACTATTTGGAACAGGAATTGCAGTTGATAGTATTGTCACTTTTGTGATGTATAGGAAATTATTGAAAGAGACAAATGGCATGATTTGATGTACAGTCTAATTAATTCGGGTACAAGCAAAGGGTTCAGCCGAATACCCTTTGCATTTTATTTCCCGATACAAAGGGGATTCAGTGGGTCGATACAGACGCTACCCATGCGATAAGTGTTGAAAGGGTATTGTATGGGGTATGTGCTGACGTGACAAATAGAAGATGTTTGAACCCCTCATTCTTCTTCATCTGTGGAGGGGTAGCCGATTGATGTGATATTGATTAGCATGTGATGACACTAATAACTGTACTTACCCTTTGGATTTTTTGGCATCCCTTTCGGCTTTCATCTGCGGTTAGGCTAGTTTTCATGCCACCATAATTCTACAATCCCGTCGGAATTTTCTGGAGTGAAGAGTATTTTTTCACCATTATCGATTAGTGTAAAGCTGCTAGGTCCGCTCCCGACAGATCCAGGAATAATATCGGCGAGCATGTTTGTACCCGCTGCAGTTCCATCTGTCACCCATATTTCCCTACCGTTATCAACAGTTGTTGCGAAGAATGCAAGTTGCCCATTTCCAATCTCTGTGAATTCATTAGGGTTGCCACCAAGACTTCCGGGATTAATGTCAGCAAGCATCTGAGTTCCGTCAGAGGTGCCATTTGTTACCCAAATCTCTTTACCAGAAAGTCCACCATTTGCACTGAATACAATTCTACTTGAGCCACTGATTAATGTAAATCCGCAAGGATGTGAATCAACCATGAAGCCAATATCTTTAATCATCGTAGTGCCCATTTCGGTTCCATCACTTGACCATAATTCTATGCCGTTCATGGTATTTTCAGCGTTGAAATATATCGTGCTGCCTATGTATGTTATGCATGAGGGTGATGAACTCAATGCTCCGCCATAAATATCTTTCACCATGTATGTACCACTTTCTGTGCCATCACTTCTCCATAATTCGTTTCCATATTGAGAATTTGATGCTGAGAAAAATAGTGTTCCAGAAATACCTGCGACTGTAATTTCGTCAATTGAACTACCCAAAGATCCTTGATAAATGTCTTTTACCATGAAAGTTCCTTCTTCAGTGCCGTCAGTACTCCATAATTCACGTCCATTTTGCCCATTTGAAGCAGTGAAATAGAGTCCATCAAATACAGTTCCAGTTAATTTTTTCGGATGAGATGAACTCGACCCTGGATTAATATCCATTACCATTTGAGTGCCATCTACAGTTCCATTTGTCACCCAAAGTTCGGTGCCATTATTTCCATTTGTTGCAGAGAAGAATAATTCATTCCAATGTGGAAATAATTCTCCAGCATTACTGCTTCCGCTGCCGACATTAATGTCAATAAATAATTCAGTCCCATTCTCTGTCAAATCAGTTGACCAAAGTTCATATCCATTTGTACCATCATTTGCGGAGAAGAATATTTTCCCATTAAATGCAGCAATATCTCCACCGGGGCTATTACTTATTCCTGGATTAATATCTTTTATCATATAGGTGCTATCAATTGTACCTCTACTTACCCATGGTTCAGACCCATGTATTCCATCATCTACATTGAAAAATACTCCACCGCCCATTGAGTTAGGTATCGCAAATAATTCCCCCTCTATTCCATCGGTAGAGTCTGTTTTTACAATATCGGCGACTTTTCCAAAAGAGCCCTGGCAACCAAAGTTTGTCGAATTTAATATTTCACTTCCTTCCAACAACCCATCTCCTGCAGTTACGCCTCCGCTACCATTATCCTCGCCAATTTCAACTACTAGGGGGGGGTTTCCGACTGGGCATGCATCTATTTGAGCCTGTGTTAACTGACCGAGTTGGCCATAAATATTGTTGAATAATTGGCTGAGTTGAGATAATGCTTGTTGAGAACTATTGAGTTGGCCTTGCAAATCGTTAGCATCTTGCTGAAGCGAATTGACTAATGACACATTTTCATCTAGTGCAGATTGTAGATTTGATGCGTTGGTAAGTGACATTTGTAATTGTGCTTGCAGAGTTGAAATATTTGCTTGTAATTGGGAATTCTCACTTTGAGATTCGTTGAATGCTTGAATCGCAGACTGAAGGGCAGACTGCAGCGAAGTACTGTTGTTTTGTGAACTCTGTAATTGGCCTTGTAAAGATAAAACATTAGATTGAGCGGCGATGTATTGCCCATCCATCTGGTCATAGGCTGATTGTAAGGCGATATTATCTGCTAATAGTGCATCATATTCGACTCTTAATGTTGCTAATTGAGCGGTATCCCCGTTTGCACCTTCACCGCCATCGTTATCACCGTCTGTCTCGCTTTCACCCATAGTTGAAAAATAAACCGTCGTAGTGGCAAATATCAATACGAGCACAAGTAAGATTGATTTCATCTGGTCAAAGTCATTGACAAATTTCGAAAAGTCTAATCCACCTTCCTCGGTTGATTCATCATTTCCGGCGGATTCAGAGTTTCCTTCCATGCTTTGTTTATCGTTAATTATTTCGCTTTTTTGTTTAACAGAAATATCTTCTATTTCGTCATCATTCTCATTAGCCATTAACTGGTGGAGTATATTGGTTCTATTAATTGTTCTTGAAAAGCACGAATTTTTGGCGAGTGGCTGAGTAAAACTAGTTACTTTTGTTTCTGGCAACTCGCTCGGCTATCTTTTGGGCACGTAGTGTAGCTTGGATATCACCTTGGACTTCTAATCCGAGAACACGGGTTCAAATCCTGTCGTGCCCGCTTCCAATTTTTGCCTAATAGCACTCACCGAAAGCCCATTGTATCGGTATGAAAAATACATAGGGTATTCGGATAACCCGTTTGAATCATTTTCCGTTTTGAATTATCATAACTTTTTTATTTCCACTAACTGCACCAGTCAATAGAGAGACAATCGCACTAATCCCAACTCCAATACCAATCAATATCAATATGATACCACAACATAGAGAACCGAGACCCCAGTCTCCATCACTTGAACAATCATCAATCCCCCAAAATTCCAAACTAAAAGGATTCCCTGGAACAGAACCACCTCCCCTCCCGTCATCACTATCGGATTCACATTCTGCTGCATTATCGCCGAAATCGTTAATCGCACCATTTAGAAAAGTAAACCCAATTATTATCGCTAAAATCGAGCCAAATAATAGACCTAAACCCACTTTCAGTGTTGCATTAATCCCGGCTTTAGATATTTCATAAACCGCACCAGAATTTGTACTTGATTCATATTCAAACTCCTCATCACAATGTGGGCAATCAAATAATCTAAAAGCGCCATCCTCCAATTCAACATCTTCATCACAATGAGGACATTGAATTACGATCATGGTAGTTCCAATCATTGCAATTAAATAAGGGTTTACCGGCTTCAAATTCAAAAGGCTTCTATGTGCAGGCGTCCATACTCTTGCGCGCTCTATTCGCAGAAATGTTGGGGAAATTACTAAATGTATGCGCATAATGGTAGTGGACATGAGATACCCTGCAATAGCAATTGTTCTTCTGATGATTTGTGCCTCTCTCGCCGGATGCACCGCTGAAGAAGAATCGAGCAGCACCACGAACGGCACCACGAACGGCACCACGAACGGCACCACGAACAGCACCACGAACAGCACCACGAACAGCACCACGAACAGCACCACGAACAGCACAGTACAATACATCGGATTCCTAGACAATACGACTGTAGCGGGATACCAGATGAACCTTGGCGGAAACTTCTCTAATTTGGGTCTGATGGATACTCAAAGGTGCACCGACCACACTGAAGGACTTGGCTTCATGAGCGAGGGCTTCTGTATCTTAGATTATGGCATGATGTTCAATTATTCGGAGTCTGCTTGGGTCACATCAATGGAAATCAACGAAACCGAAGGTTGTGTGGAGTTGTACGTGAACGATACCAGTGAAGGATGTCTCGAAGTTTTCGGTAACATTTCAATTTCTGGTCGCGTGATGTGGATGGAGTATCTGGAACATAATGAAGGTCCCGATGGTGCCACTTCGACGAGCCATTGTTTTGTTTACATCGAAAGTCCGGCATTCGCCCCTTCTTCTCAATACAATCGGACACACAATTCATCATCTTCTGGAGTGAACTGGGATGAACTGTGGGCCGACCCAGCATATATTCTGTGGGAGGATGAGAGAATATCTGCATACAGTGTAGAAGAGGCAAATGCCCCAAGTTGGTGCACAACCCCTCAATTCGATGCGTTGTATTGGCTGACCTCCCCTGCGGGCAATGCCGCATAGGATCAAAATTCCTGATGCTATTACTTCATTTCTTTCGGTGGGTTTGAAATTAATGGTTACAGTTTGGACCGTTTCAATAATGATTTGAATCTAGGATGTTGAATATTGCATTCAAGCAGAGGGGCCCCTTTGTAGTCGTATGTGCCTTCGTGGGTACTGATTGTATTGCTTCTCTACAAGACACCAAAATGAAATAATTTTAACTTGCCAACAATCGTAAAGTGAAGGCTAATTACTATTCTGAAATGAGGTTTGAGTCAATAATATGCGAGGGAGATCCTTGGTTCAATATTTGCCGTCCTTCTTCCTCTTCTTCTTGAATTGCATCATTAAACCGCAATCACGGCACATCCAATGCTCAATCGCCGTTAATCCAACAAGTTGCTTCGGGAATTTACAGATGACATCTGGGGATTTACACTCGGGGCAAACTTTACTCCGTCTCATAGACAAGCCATTCTCTTTAAAGAGATAAACTCATCCATTCTGAAACACCCGCATAATAGTGGACACTGACGCAAGAGTATTGCACTAAGGGTAATGTCAATGTTGGGCTTGGTCACCACTGGGGCTTATTGAAAGCCTTAGGGTTGGCTACCTTCTCAATTTCCCGATTCCAAACGAGTTCACCGATGTCTCCATAAACATCTCCAAAAGGATCAATCTTATCTGGTTCAGGTCTACTGTCCATGTATGATTGAACTCGCTCACGGAGTTCTGGTTTGAACCTCCAATAGTGAATCCTCCATTCGCGTCCATCCCAAAGAGTAGTTTCTTCCGATTCAGTAGTTAAGAGGTCATAATCTTGAAACATGTAGAATAGGTTACGGTCAGTCGGTTCAAGTGCATTGTCAATAATGCGCTCATAAAAACCGAAGAAGCCAAGTGCGTGTTCTGCCATACCGCTGGCGACATCATCTTCCATTTCCATATCAATATGCTGGCGTATTGCAAGCGTAAGTTCTGCCATAGACATTCCCATTTTAATCCCCCTATTCATTGCGCTCCATTACCATCCGGTCATGGTGCGCTATGTACTATTTGTTTGTATTTCATCCCTTATGAACCATGCGGAGAAAATAGCCCTTTTTCGCCCTTTATTGGATTTTTACGGCATCTTTTCAAGGGCGAATCCCCACCTGTGTCTGTGACAGAAGAGTTTGAAGAGGGCGCCTTTTGGGGCATTCGGGGTTGTAAGACTTCATTTGCCGCAGATATTGCAGTTCTTTCTATTCCATATGAACTCACAACTTCATATGGCCAAGGGACTGAAAATGGCCCCGCTGCGGCCATTAGCGCAAGTGCACAAGTCGAGTTGTATGATGAGTTATTGACCAATGAATTACCTTGTGGCGGCAAAATTTTCACCGCTCCTCCTTGGGATGGCGAGGGGGACAATCTCAAAGAGCAACAAAAAGGAATAGCAACTTATGTTGAAAGTAATGTTGAAGGTGGTGCATTTCCAATAATATTTGGTGGTGAACACGGAATCCTCCCAGCAGTACTTACTGGAGTGAAGAATCATGAATTACTATTGGGCGATTTGTCAAAATTGACTTTGGTTCAAATCGATGCACATGCAGATTTACGTAATGAATTAGATGGCGAGCCAATGAGTCATGCTTGTGCGGCTCGCCGCTCATTAGATTTGGGTGTTGGAAAATTATTGCAACTTGGAGTAAGGGCTTATTGTCGAGAGGAGAAGGAGTTTATTGATTTGGATTCAAGAGTAACTACTTGGTTTGCCCGTGATGTACTTTCCTTGGCTAACTCAAGTGAGAAGTGGGCTGGCTGGCTTACTGCATTGCAAAGCATAGAAGGCCCTGTTTGGTTGACTATTGACATGGATGGGCTAGACCCTTGTTATGTGCCAAGTACAGGGACTCCAGTCCCAGGTGGTCTTTCTTTTTGGCAAGTGATTGAAACAATAGAGAAATTATTTTCAAGCCAATCTGCACTAGTACTTGGCGTTGATATCAATGAAATTGTTCCAGACCAAAATAATCACATTACTGAGTTCACTGCAGCAATGTTGGCAACAAAGGTTATCGCTGCACATATAGCAAATAGTCTCACACCCGATACAGAAGCGGATGATAATGAAGCTTAACTGCATGAGGTGAAAAGATGAATCCACGCCCACTTGGACCTCAAGGAATTCATGAAATGCTTGACATTAGTGGTTTTGATATTCCTTCGGAAGTTGGTGATGAAGGAGTTTGGATGCTCGCCCTTCTCCGCCAAGCAGTTGCGCAAAGTGGTGCTCGTGAAGTACACCATCATGTTGAATCATTTGATGGGAGTATTAGTCCGAAGGGTTTTGCAGCGGTAGTATTGTTAGATGAAAGCCATGTAAGTGGGCATTGTTATAGTGATTTAGGAATTGTTGCTATTGATGCCTTTACCTGCGGGGGAACAGACCCGAAGGTCATAACTGAATATTTGCTGAAAGAACTTCAGGCGGTCATCCCTTCCTTGCATGTTGAACAGAGTCACCGCGTGTCGCGTTTCCTTTCTTCTAGTGCCGGAGATAATAATGCAAATACAGAGCAAGTAAAGGGTGCCTCAATATCTAGTGAAAGCATTCGAGATTTTATCGATGAGCATTATAGACATTTTAATGCAGGTTCCTTATCTGATGCAATAGTATCTCTTCGAGGTTTTTTAGCGGGAGATGGTAAATTGTTAATCACCCTTGCAGGGGCGATGAGTACTGCAGAAATAGGGAGGAGTCTAGCACCCCTTATTCGTGCTGGAAAGGTTGCAGGGATTTGTACGACCGGGGCCAATCTCGAGGAAGATTTTTTCAATTTAATTGCTCATGATCATTACCAAAGAATCCCTAATTGGCGTTCCCTCACTCCAGAAGATGATGCTCAATTAGAGTCTCAAGGGATGAATAGGGTGACAGATACTTGTATTCCCGAACAAGAAGCAATTAGGTTATTAGAAAATAGTCTATTATCTCAGTGGAGGGAAGCAAGTGAGAAAGAAGTTAGTTTCTTCCCACATGAATATTTATACCAAATCTTAGATAAATCTGAAATAGATTTCCAAGCCGACCCACAGAATTCTTGGTTGCTCGCAGCAGCAGAGGTAGGTTTACCCATTTGGACTCCGGGTTGGGAGGATAGCACAACAGGAAACATATTTACCGCCGCATGCCTGCGTAATGAAGCAAACAAAAATGTAGTCAAAGGGGGAGTGGATGCAATGATTTCACTCACTGATTGGTATCGTCATAATAGCCAAAGCCCAGGTAGTGGTGCTGGGTTGTTGCAAGTTGGAGGGGGTATTGCGGGTGATTTCCCAATCTGTGTTGTGCCAATGCTTCGTCAAGATTTGGGCGAGGATGTACCGCTTTGGAGTTGGTTTGGGCAGATTAGTGAAGCAACTACCTCCTACGGTGGATACTCTGGGGCTCCACCGAATGAGAAAATTTCATGGGGTAAATTGTCTATTGACACGCCCCGTTTTATGATTGAATCAGATGCAACAATCGTATTGCCCTTATTATTCACCGCCATATTAGAGTAATAGTAATTATTTCAAAATTTTGAAAATTTATTCTTACGCGGTGCAAGGAATTATTGAATTATCCACCGCCGCCCTCAATAAGAAGTTCTCGTTGGGCTTGTGTGATGGCACTTGTGGTATTCCTTGTTACCTTCCCAAATGAAGGCTCTGCGAAAACAATATCTCATTCAGTTATTGATGCAGGGCTTGCCGCTTGTATACTTCGTTCACCGGTTACTTCTGTGTTCAATTGGCAAGGGAAATTGGAAGAAGAATCTGAAATAATGCTGCTTTTTAAGGTGCCACAAGAAAGTGCTGAAGAATTGCGGAACCATATTGAAGAAATCCACCCATATGATAATCCTGCTATTTTAGAACTTGAAGCCAATGCAGGTCAATTGTATGAAGATTGGGCGAAGAAACAAACCAATCCAGTTTTCACAGCAAAGGCCAATGCAAATAAGACAATGGGCGATACTATTTCACAAGTATCAGATGTTTTTGGCGGTCAAAATCCTCTTGTGGATGTGGAAGAAAGTGATATGTCTGAGGCTGAATCAATTGCATTCATTAAGGAATTAATGGAAGGCATGGATGAACTTGAAGAGATTGAGGATTTGTTGGCTGATACGGGGAAAGAGGAAGAGTCTGAAGTCAAAGAAAAACGAGGATGGTTTTCTCTTGGGAAGAAATAATTATTTCAATTTGTAGGAAAGCATAAATTGAAATTAAGCGCACTCAAGGGCAGTTTGGAGGAAGATGAATGCAAACACGTCAACTTAGCGCTTTTTTCATGCTATTGATATTCAGTTTATCTTCTTGGAGTAGTATTTATTCTCCTTCACAATTGGCTGGAGATGCAGCGGCTCAACAACCGGACATTACTCAAGAGCATTGGTATCATTCTTGGGCAACAATAACTTATGATACCGCTCAATGGGCTAATAATCACCCTGAAATCGTCACTCGTATTTCTGCAGGAACGACTGTTCTCGGCCGCGACCAGTGGGTCGTGCGAATAAGTGATTGGTCAGTAGAGAATAAGTCTGATGGAAGCCCAAAGGAATTGGTTTACATCGATGGAGGGCATCATGGTAATGAGCATTTAGGCACTGAACTTGCTTTCCTAACCGCTGAATATTATATTGAGGAATGGTTGAATGGAAATGAAGAAGTAATGGAAATATTACGTAATACCGAGATTCACCTTTTGATAATGTTGAATGCAGATGGGAATGATATTGACAATCGCTGGAATACTAATGCAGTCGATTTAAACCGTAACTATGATCATCATTGGACAACTGATGAATCTAGAAGCGGCAGTGGGCCTTTTAGTGAACCTGAAACAAGAAATAATGCTGATTATATGAATGAATATATGATTGATGCGGACCTCTATGTGACAATGCACACCGGCACTTGGATTCTTGCCTACCCGTGGGGTTTCACCGGCGATATGCCAAGTGATTATGAGATGTATGAGTACATTCGTGATACATTGCATGAGGAAATTGACCCAGACCTCCCTGTTCGGAATGCAAATGCTGGAATTTATCCTACACATGGCACCTCAAGAGATTATGGCTATGGGGTGATGGGTTACCCTACATTTACCTTTGAAACTGATGATGAACAATTTTTGCCAGGTACTGTTGAATCACTTTCAGATAGACTTTCTGTTGAATTAGATGTGATGAAATATTTGATTTCAAATGTTTGGTTTTGGCGGGCTAGACTTGAAGTAAGTAGCCTTGTAATGAGTGAGGATGAAATCCATCTTTCGGTCAATAATTTAGGTAGAGCATCAACCTCCAATGCCTCTTTACAATATGTTTCACAATCTGGCGAAGTAGCATGGAACTCAACTAATTTCTCAGTAAATGCCAGCAATTCAACAATGGAGGTACTTAATGCTGTGAATCTCACTATTGATGACGGTGGCTATTTCCAATTATTTTATCAAAAGCGAGTAATTAATGCGGCAATTTGGGTGGCAGAACCTCTTGAGAACATTACAATTGAAATTGAAGAAAAAGAAGAAAAGTCTTGGCTCGGGATGTTTGGAATAATGGACCTTTCTTCTTATCTACTAATTTGGCTACTTTGTGCAGTTTATATTGAACGCAAAAACGAACGGGCTATAGGTTGAAGTGAGAGACTCCCTCCCGTGGGGTGAGACACATGGAAATTACAGTCAGCAATATCGAACATGTTAACGGAACCTTAGTTCTGCCAATTAATAAAGGCGATGAGCACATCGCTGATGACCGCCTTGGCGGTGTTGCGCGAAGCCTACGCAACCAAATTGAATTGATTGTTAGTAGTGGCGATGCAACTGGCAAGAAAGGCGAAGTAATAACCCTGCATGCTGCTGATGGTAAAGCAGCAATAATTGGAATGGGTAAGGAATCAGAACGTAATGAAAAGACTTGTCGAGATGCTGGAGCAAAATTCGTAGGCCAATACAAAAAGCGTCATGGTGTTGTATTCACCATTCGTTTTTGTGGTTGGAGTGAGGCTGAAATGGCCGCTTTTGCAGAGGGAATGATTCTACGTGATTACAAGTATGATAAATACAAATCCAAGGATGAAGATGAAGAAGATGTGTCATTGAAAGCCATTTTGCAATGTGAAGAATCTTCAGTCAAAGCATTAGGGAAATTAGTTTCAACCGCTGCTGCTGTTGCCACCGGAGTACATTTGGCAAGGGATTTAGGCAATTGTCCACCAAATGATCTCTTTCCAATGGCATATGCACACAATGCAGTAGAATGGGCCAAGGACAAAGAGAATGTGCAAGTAAACATCATCTCCTTTGACGAAGCGAAAGAACTTGGAATGGGTGGACTTGTCGGCGTTGGAATGGGAAGTGACCGTAAACCATGTATGGTAATTTTTGAATTAAATCGCACAGTTGCTGGCCCCGCTCCTGTGATTGTTGGAAAGGGAATTACCTTTGACACCGGCGGTATTTCAATTAAACCAAGTCCAAGCATGGACGAAATGAAGTATGATATGCACGGGAGTGCAACAGTATTTGGATTAATTCAGGCTCTGCATGCAACCAATCACCAAGGCAGAGTAACTATCATTGCCTGTATGGCAGAAAATATGCCTGATGCCGGAGCACAACGCCCAGGCGATGTAATAACAACATATTCCGGTAAAACCGTTGAAGTGTTGAATACCGATGCAGAAGGCCGCCTAGTTCTTGCAGATGGTTTGTGGAAGGCCGCTGATTACGACCCCTCATACATTATTGATCTCGCTACCTTAACCGGAGCATGCGTAGTTGCATTAGGTCATGAAGCAAGCGGACTTTGGTCAAATAATGATGACCTCCTAAACAATATCAAGGAAGCAGGAGAGGTTGTAGATGAAATCGCTTGGCCAATGCCGTTATTCCCTGCATTCGAAAAGGAAATGAAGGATTCCAAGATTGCTGATTTGAGAAATCTCGGTGCAGGGCGCTGGGGTGGTTCAAATACCGCTGCTGCGTTCCTAAAACAATTCGTACCAAGTAAAGGAGAAGGCGAAGATAAAGAGCAAATTCCTTGGGCACACATGGATATTGCGGGAACTGCATGGGGCGCTAAGAGTAATGCTTGTGTGGCACACGGGGCCACCGGTATCCACGTTAGGACGCTTCATCGCTTGATTACAAAGCAATGAAATATTTTCAAATGACAAGCACTCATTCCATTTGGATGAGGTAGGTCTAACTTAGTGATGAATTATTGAAGAGTTAATATTCTCTCCAACCGTGTTTACAAGATTTACAAGTAAGCATACGCGTTTCTGGTTCATCCGAAGCACGAGTTTGTTCCAAATATGAGAATACTTCTCTTTTGTCACACTTAGGGCAAATATAGTCTCCATTAGTGAGTACTCCGCGAATAGTATCGGCATCATTTATTACTTCGTATTTGCGTGATTGAACCTTGCTTGAACTCATAGTTTTTGACAGGTCAATTTCGCTCCCGTCTGCCGTTTTCACAACATTAGATGCATCACCATCGTATCCACATTTATAGTTGGGACATTTGATGTGACCTTTGGAGTCAGGGAAAGCCAGTGTTCCACAAGATGGACAGAACATAGATACACGGTAGTGAAGGGGCTTATCAGCATACCGTTTAGGTGATATTAAAATAATTGAAATAGGGGATGGCATTTTTAGGTCAAATGAGAATAATAATACTTTATATTTTGGCAATTAATGAAGGTACACTTTTTCACTTGGAAGCCTTAGGAGTAATTGTGCAGGGCATTTGGTTTGATTGGCGAGCGGCTGCAGTCGTAAATTCAGATGGTGTAATCATTGATGTTGATGAGTGGTCTGGACCCTATAAGGTAAATGATGTAATGCAACGACTTGAATTGCTAAAAGCAGGGGCAATGACAACTGAAGCCCGCAGTCTTCTTATTCAATTTCCTGATTCAATACTTCTTCCCTCTGGCTCGAGTGAACTTCCCGAAGCAAATTACCCTATACCCGATGATGACGCCCAATTAATTGCAGATGAAGCAGCATTAAAGTTAGCAGAAGACGGGGTGGCATTGGCTGCCGGCGACCCGGACAGACGACTTGAGCACCTTATAGGGGCCGCAGAAGAACTTCGCTCAGCATGGGTAACTGGTGAAGGCAGAATGGTTGAATGGGTTGGCCTATTTATCCCTCAGGCTCGGTTTGAAAGCGATAGATCAAAACTAGCAACACAAATTATTTCCTCGGCAAATATTGCTCAACTTGCTGAAACTCTAAATGCAGAATTGCCGCCTGTTGGACCAGAAGATTCCGAATGGCATTCTCTTCACTCTTGGGCCCTCTATGTGTCTAACATGGAAAAACAATTGAATCAGATAGAAAATTCAATCCGTACAATAACACGAATACACTTGCCTTCACTGACCGCACTACTCGGTCCTTTGCTTTCTGCTCGTCTTTGTGTTTCTGCTCACGGAAGAATGCGTTTAGCAAGGCTACCTGCCGGCACAATCCAAGTGTTGGGTGCTGAAAAAGCATTCTTTCACCATTTAAAAACCGGTGCTCCACCACCAAAACACGGTCATTTGTTCATGCACCCTTGGATCTCCCGCTCCCCGAGATGGGTGCGAGGGAAAATTTCACGAATGTTGGCAAGCAAGGCAGCAATTGCCGCTAGATGCGATGCATTTGGCGGAGTGGATTGGTCTCCGGAGCAAATACAAAAAATTGAAGATAAAGTAAATGACATAAGAACTCGCCATCCAAAACCAAAGCAAATCCAAAGGTAGGTATTGTTATGAGTGGTGAAGATAGTTCTAGCCAAGGGAAAATTAAGAGAAACAATAATAATAATTCCAAAGCAAAGAATTATTCTAACCTTTCTTGGGCAGTTAGAATGCAACGCCGAGCAATTTGGACAATTAATGCCAATCCTCGCAAAACTGTATATGGTGAATCATTGCGGCGTTTTAATGGAAAAGAGTACCGCCGTTGGGACCCTCGGCGCTCAAAACTCGCTGCTGCAATGATTCGAACTCGCAACAATCCCGATATATTACTTCCAGCAGCAGGAAGCCAAATTTTGTATTTAGGTGCTGGGCATGGAACTACTATTTCTCACCTTCATGACCATTTATGTGGTGCAGACAATAGGAAAGGAGGGCGTCTAGTTGCCGTTGATTTGGCTCCGCGTTGCTTGCGTGATTTAACTCATCTTGCTCATTCGCGAAAAGGTTTAGTTCCGGTTCTGGGGGATGCTCGAAAACATACAGAATGGGGTGCTCTTGTTCCACGCAGAGTCAATTGGTTATTCCAAGATGTAGCTCAAGCAGGGCAAGTAGAAATTTTCTTATCTGCTTGTGATTCTTTTTTAGCAATAGAGGGGATTGCATTATTGAGCCTAAAAGCAGCAAGTGAACGCTGGAATAGCGAAGGAGAGGCTGCTCTATTCACTGAGGTAGGAAGAAAAATTGAAGCACATGGCTTAGAATTACTTGAAGGGATAAAATTAACTGGTTACGAGGACAATCATACTTTATTTGTTGTGAGGAGAAAGTCATGAAACTCAAAGCAAAAGAGGCTGGAGTTGGCGGGAAATTGTTTGCGCCTGAACTAATATCTAATTGGCTAATTACAAAAACCATGCCAATTATTCCAGATTCTAGCAAAGTAATTGTGCTATTGCTGCCTTTGATTCTAATTCTCCCTGGGTGTTTAAATACTGGGCCGACAAATGCAGAATCGGCTTTCCATGGCACTGAAATGGACGCTAATATGTGGGCGCCATTATTTACTTTACAGGACCAAAATGAAGAATTATGGTCGTTGGAGGATTATCGCGGGAAAACGGTAATCATGTCATTTATCTATACTCGATGTATTGATACTTGTCCTGTAATCAGTGCTTCTTTGACATCAGTAAGGGAAAAATTATCGCAAGATGAATTGAATAATACCGAATGGGTTTCTATCACTATTGACCCTTGGTATGATTCACCTTCTGTACTACAGAATTGGACCTCTGACAGGGGATATAATTGGACTCACTTAACAGGTGTCGATACAGCGGTAACTCCTATTTTGGATTCATATGGTGTGGCGCCAATTTCCTATGAGGACAACTCCAGTGAAGGTTACGGATTTTCACATACACAACCCACCTACATTATTGATGAAACAGGCCACTTCCAAGTGGTATGGTCTGAAGAAGATATTCCAATAGATTTGTTTGTGGAAGACATACGTGTCCTTCTTGGGCAAATGGAGTAGTGAAACTCTTGCCAGAGTTGCCGGAGGTTGAAACGGTACGCTCAGGTCTTGAAGCACAGATGGTTGGCCAACGAATTAGCAAAGTATTACTCCGCCGAGACGGCCTTAGGTTTCCCTTCCCTGAAAATATGGAGGAGCGGATGGTTGGGGCGGAAGTTGGCGCTGTTGAAAGGAGGGCGAAGTATCTAATTATTCGACTAAATACAGAGGATGATTGGTTGGTTCATTTAGGGATGAGTGGCTATTTTTCATTAATCAATGGTAAGGGTTCAATCGCTAATTATGAGCCACTGAAACATGACCATGTATTGGTTGAATTTGAAAATGGATTTATTGCAGTTTACAATGACGCACGTCGTTTCGGGGTTATGGATTTGTTTCCAGCGGGCCGTGAGGACGAACATCGTTTGATAACTCATCTTGGCCCTGAGCCTTTGTCGGATTCTTGGGATGCAAGGGTGTTAGCCAAATCATTAAGTCGTAGAAAAACTGCAATTAAAGTGGCACTATTGGATCAAAAGGTTGTAGTGGGGGTGGGAAATATATACGCTAGTGAAGCACTATTTAGGGCAAGAATATCGCCACTGGTTGAATCGGCTAAGATTGTTGGAAAAAGCGGAAAAAACATGAGGTCTACATTATTGGTAAGCGAAATAAAAAAGGTATTACGAGAAGCAATCGCAGCAGGGGGCTCAACATTGAAAGACTTCAAATCGGTAGATGGTA
>LWDU01038917.1_pt1 | contig 16657 bp, 29 predicted proteins | sample 727161 | NCBI WGS metagenome assembly LWDU01 (sample SAMN04566230, study PRJNA314399) | hydrothermal vent metagenome | isolation source: deep sea hydrothermal plume seawater | place: Mexico: Gulf of California, Guaymas Basin | collected 2004-07-11
TTGCGGTTTGCAATCCGCGAAGGCGGCCGCACGGTGGGCGCCGGTGTTGTCGCTGAAGTGATCGAGTAGGCGAACCGAATCTAGGCGAACCAAATCTAAGCGAACCAAATATCGGAGCGACCGGACCCTGCTGGGGCGAGGCAGTTTGGAATCGAGGACAAGAATGGCCGACGACGCAACGCAAAAAATTCGGATTCGTATGAAGGCATACGACTACAAGCTTCTCGACCAGAGTGCGGGAGAGATCGTGGATACGGCTCTGCGAACCGGGGCAAATGTTGCGGGTCCGATCCCTCTGCCTACGAACATCAACAAGTACACGGTTTTGCGCGGTCCTCACATCGACAAGAAGTCGCGCGAACAGTTTGAAATGCGAACGCACAAGAGGCTGATTGATATTATCGACCCTACTGCTCAGACAGTGGACGCTTTGATGAAGCTTGAACTGGCTGCGGGCGTGGACGTGGAGATCAAGCTGTAATCATGGCGACCGCAGACATTATTACGATCGAGAACAAGAAGTCCGGATCCATGGAGTTGGATCCGACAGTCTTCGATGGCAAGGTGCGACCGCACCTCTACCACGCGGAAGTCCGTCGACAGTTGGCTTTGCGCCATGCCGGGACGCATTCGACCAAGAATCGCGCTGCTGTTTCGGGCGGCGGAGCCAAACCCCACAAGCAGAAGGGCACGGGCCGAGCCCGCCAGGGGACGCGTAGGGCGGTTCAGTGGGCCGGAGGAGGCGTGGCCTTTGGTCCGGTACCTCGCGAGTATGGGCACAAGCTGCCCAAGAAGATGCGCCGGGCTGCATTGGTGAGTGCTCTCTCCCAGTGGCAGCAAGAGGGCTCCATCATCATCGTGGATGAGTTGGAGTTGGACGAATACAAGACTCGGCGCGTTGTGGAAACGATTGATAAGCTTGGGCTGTCTGGTGCGCCGTTGCTGCTGGTGATTGAAGATGCAAAACCGATGCTCGAGGCTTCTGTTCGAAATATTCCCCGTGTCGGACTTGTTCGAGTCGAAGGGCTGAACGTCTACGACGTTCTAAGGCATCCAAAAGTGCTGATCACCCGAGCGGCAGTTGAGGCTCTACACGAGCGATTGGGCACTCCTGTTGCAGGGGGGGTAACGGCATGAACGTTCATCAGGTTATTCGCAGGCCACTGCAGACCGAAAAAAGCATGATCGGGCGTGACGAGCAGAATCTGGCGACCTTTGAGGTTGACCTTCGAGCCAATAAGCTTGAAATCAAGCAAGCGATCGAAGAGTTGTTTGATGTCCAAGTAGCGAATGTAAGGACCATGCGGCAGCAGGGTAAGAAACGCAGAGTGGGCCGCGTTGTCGGGCGCAAGCCCGCGTGGAAGAAGGCAATAGTCGAGTTGGCAGAGGGCCACTCGATCGAGTTCTTCGAAGGAGTCTGAGCGGATGCCCGTGAAAGTCTATAAGCCGACCAGTCCGGGGCGGCGGAATATGAGCGTCTCTGGCTTCGAAGAAATCACGCGAGGCAAGCCCGAGCGCTCGCTTCTCGGTGGTCGGGCAAACAAGTCCGGAGGCCGTAATGTTCACGGTCGAATAACCGCCTATCAACGTGGTGGAGGTCACAAACGCCGTCATCGCAAGATCGATTTCCGTCGAGAGAAAACGGGCATTCCGGCCAAAGTTGCTTCGGTCGAATACGACCCAAACCGTTCGGCCAATATCGCGCTGCTCCATTATGTCGACGGGGAGAAGCGCTATATCCTGGCACCCAACGGACTCAAGATAGGCGATGAGGTTGTGTCTGGTGCGGAAGCCGAGATGAAACCCGGCAATGCAATGCCCATCGCGAATGTTCCGCTCGGCACTCAGGTTCATGCCATCGAGTTGAAGCCAGGCAAAGGGGCTCAAATGGCCCGGTCCGCCGGGACCAGCGCACAGTTGATGGCCCGCGAAGGCAAGCTTGCGACGTTGCGTCTCCCGAGTGGAGAAACGCGAATGGTCCGTGTTGAATGCATGGTCACGATAGGCCAAGTAGGGAATTGGGAGCACGAAAATCAGCGTGTTGGAAAAGCAGGTCGATCCAGATGGAAGGGCTTGCGTCCAAACGTTCGAGGAGTCGCTATGAATCCTGTTGATCATCCCATGGGAGGCGGCGAGGGTCGCTCATCCGGTGGGCGCCACCCATGCACACCCTGGGGTAAACCGACGAAGGGGCGGAAGACACGCAAGAGTTCGGCGTCCGACAAATACATCGTCAAGCGGCGAGGAAAGAAATAGATGGCGCGCTCACTAAAAAAGGGTCCCTTTGTCGATCCGAGTCTCCAAAAGAAGGTCGACCGTGTGGTCGGAGCCGGTTCCAAGCAGGTTATTCGGACGTGGTCGCGACGTTCAATGATCACTCCCGATTTCGTGGGCATGACTTTTCATGTGCACAACGGGAAGCTGTTCATGCCGGTCTTCGTGACCGAGAACATGGTTGGGCACCGCCTTGGCGAATTTGCGCCGACTCGGAAATTTACCGGGCACGCTACGGATAGGAAGGTGAAGCGCTGATATGGAAGTTCGGGCTTCGCTAAACGGTTTTCGGGTGAGTGCTTCCAAAGCTCGTCTGGTGGCTGATCAAGTCAGGGGCAAAGGTGTAGAGGAAGCACTCAACCTGCTCTCCTTATCGCCCAAGAAGTCTGCTGGCGCGATCGAAAAGCTCCTGCGTTCAGCAGTGGCGAATGCCGAGCACCGAAATGATGAGAAGAAAGCGGGCATTGATATCGACAGCCTGGTCGTCAGCAAAATTACCGTGGACGAAGGACCGAGCATGTGGCGTATACGCCCGCGAGCACAGGGCCGAGCCAATTGGATACAAAAACGTGCCAGCCACATTACTGTGGTTCTCGCGGATAACTAGCGGAAAGATCGAGGAGACAACGTGGGTCAAAAGGTCCATCCCTACGGCTTTCGAGTCGGCACGCTCTATGGTTGGCAGTCGAATTGGTATGCCGGACGGCACTATGCCGAGCAGCTCCACGAAGATATCGCCGTTCGGAGCTTCATAAAAAAGAAGTTGTATCACGCAGGGATCTCCAAGGTGATTATCGAACGCACCGGCGACAAACTGGTGGCGAACATTCACACTGCACGACCCGGCATTTTGATCGGAAAGCGCGGAGCTGAAATCGATGTCCTGCGGGATGATCTGAAGAAGTTCTCGTCCCGGGATATTTTTATAAACGTCAAAGAGATCCGAAAGGCTGAACTGGATGCCCAGTTGGTTGCCGAAAATATCGCTACGCAACTGGAGCGGCGAGTGGCCTTCAGGCGTGCGATGAAGAAGGCGATGATCGCGACCATGAAGTTCGGCGCTGAAGGAATACGGATTCAGTGCTCGGGCCGACTTGGAGGCGCAGACATGGGCCGCCGCGAGTGGTACCGCGATGGCCGAGTGCCGCTTCATACCCTCCGGGCCGAGGTTGAGTACGGAAGGGCCGAAGCGCGGACAACCTATGGAAGCGTCGGTGTTAAGTGTTGGATCTTCAAGGGCGAAGTGGGCGACAAGGAACTCCGTAAAGGGCCGCTGAGCCACGATGCACCCGGAGAAGTTTCCGGGCCGGGTCCGAGCAGGTAGGGAGAGAGCGCAAGATGTTGCAGCCTCGAAAAGTAAAACACAGGAAGGTCCAGAAGGGTCGGCTCCGGGGTAAGGCCTGGCGCGGGAACAAAGTTTCTTTTGGGGACTACGGTCTCCAGGCTATGGGCACGGGATTTATCACCGCGCGGCAAATCGAAGCCGCCCGTATTGCGATGACGCGGCATATCAAGCGCGGAGGAAAAGTCTGGATTCGTCTCTTCCCGGACAAGCCGGTGAGCAAGAAGCCGGCGGAGACACGGATGGGTAAAGGCAAGGGGAATCCGGAAGCCTGGGTCGCGCCTGTGAAGCGAGGCAGAGTTCTCTATGAATTGGAAGGGGTCGAGCTATCTGTCGCTCGAGAGGCCCTTCGTCTGGCAGCACATAAGCTGCCGATTCCCACCCGCTTTGTTGTGCGGGAGGAGTAAAAAATGGAAGCCGCAGAAATCAGGAAGCTGGCGTTGGGAGAGCTGGAGCAGAAAGTGCGCGAGGTTCGCGATGAATTATTCAATGCGAGGGTCAAGCACGCGACGGGGCAGCTGGAAGATACGTCGAAGCTATCGAAGCTTCGCAAACAGATTGCTCGAGTCGAAACCGCGCTGCTAGAGAAACAAGAGGCGAAAAAGTGAGCGAGCGAGGAAATAAGAGAAGCATGGTGGGAACCGTGGTCAGCGACAAGATGGATAAAACCGTTGTGGTGCGCGTAGAGCGGCTTGTCCAAGATCGGCGATATAAAAAATATATTCGTCGGTACTCCCGTTTTGTCGCACATGATGAGAACAATGACTGCAAAGCGGGCGACCAGGTCAGGATTATTGAGCATCGCCCACTGTCCAAGCGAAAACGCTGGATGGTGCAGGAAACAGTTACCCGGGCTACCGGGGTCTAGGAAGAGCGCAAATGATTCAAGCAGAATCTACACTCTCTGTCGCGGACAATTCTGGAGCGCGGAAGGTCAAGTGCATACGTGTGCTTGGCGGATCTCGTCGGCGCTTTGGGTCTGTGGGGGACATCATCATAGTTGCGGTGAAGGAGGCGATTCCGAACGGGCGTGTCAGGAAGGGCGAGGTTCGCCGAGCAGTGATTGTGCGGACCAAGAAGGGGATTGGGCGCTCAGATGGTTCGCATATTCTCTTCGACGAGAACGCAGCCGTTCTTCTCAGCAACGATAAAGAAGTGGTGGGAACACGAATTTTCGGCCCCGTCGCTCGAGAACTCCGCGGGCGAGGGTTTATGCGTATTGTTTCCTTGGCACCGGAGGTGCTCTAAATGGTTCCCCGGCTTCAGCAACGATATCGCGATGAGATCATCTCCAAGCTCAGGGACGAGTTCGGGTATCTCAATTCCCATCAGGTGCCTTCGGTGATGAAGGTCGTCGTCAATGTAGGAATCGGAGAAGCGACACAAAACTCCAAACTGCTCGACAAGGCGATGGAGGAATTGACCGTGATTACCGGTCAAAAGCCGGCCCTGCGCAGAGCGAAGAAGAGCGTTTCGAACTTTCGGCTCCGAGAGGGTCAAGGGATCGGAGCCAAGGTTACACTGCGAGGCGCGCGGATGTGGGAGTTTCTGGACCGCCTGCTTACAGTCGCCCTTCCTCGGGTTCGAGATTTTGGCGGTGTCTCAGAGCGAGCTTTTGACGGCCGTGGGAACTACACGCTGGGAGTTCAGGATCAGACGATATTCCCGGAAGTGAACTATGACAGCGTGGAGCGGACGACCGGAATGAACGTGACGATGGTAACAACAGCGACGACGGACGCAGAAGGAAGAGCACTGCTGAGGCACCTTGGTGTGCCTTTTCGGCAGTAAGGATTAACGATCATGATGACCGACCCGATAGGCGACATGCTCACACGAATCAGGAACGCTGGCCGCGTGAATCACGCAGAGGTGCGATGCTCATCCTCGCAACTCAAGGTGGCCGTCGCGAAGGTTCTCAGCGAAGAAGGGTTCGTCGCTGGCTTTCGTATCGAGGATAGTGAAAACAAGCCCATTCTTGTGGTCGACCTGCGGTATTCCAAAAGCGGAGATGCCATGATCGATAGCGTGCAACGCGTCAGTCGACCGGGGCGGAGGGTATATCTGGGCGCATCGGACTTGAAAGAAGTGCGTAGCGGACTGGGTATGACGATTTTGTCGACGTCGCACGGAGTAATGTGTGATCGGGATGCTCGCAAACAGAAAGTGGGCGGCGAAGTGCTCTGCGAGGTCTGGTAGAAATGTCTCGAATCGGAAATAAGCCGATCGCTGTCCCGAGTGGAGTGGATATATCCCTCGGCGAGACTGAGATCAAAGTAAAGGGTCCGAAAGGAAGCATCACAGGCCCGCTGCCCACTGTGATCAGCGCGGCAGTAGAAGATGGAAAACTGATTCTGACTCGATGCGACGACAAGAAGGAGACCCGGGCGCAGCATGGCTTGGCCCGGGCGCTGGCAAACAATATGGTCCTGGGCGTCGCCAAGGGATTCTCTAAGTCATTGGAGATCGAAGGTGTTGGATATAGGGCAGAGTTGAAGGGAAAAAAGTTGATCCTGACCTTGGGATTCTCTCACCCGGTGGAGATGGATATTCCGGAAGGTCTATCAGTCGAGATGAATGGGACGACTCGCCTGAAAATCGGGGGCGTGGACAAGCAGGCCGTGGGGCAGTTTTCCGCAGATATTCGAAAACTCCGACCGCCCGAACCCTATAAAGGAAAAGGCATTCGCTACGAGGGCGAATACATCAGGCGCAAGGTCGGCAAGACAGGGGCGGCCTGAGGGTTATATGAAAAATTCAATCGTAGAAGAAAAGCGGCGAAAATGGAATGCGCGCCGAAAGCGGACCAACAAGGCGCTCGCTCGAGCAGAGAGACCCGTGGTCAAGGTTTTTCGAAGTTCGAAGCACATTTACGCCCAAATCCTCGACCCCTTTTCTGGAAAGACTTTGGGTGGCGTTTCGACCCGCAGTCCGTCGGTAGTCTCCGAGGGAAATACCGGAAATATCGATGCTGCCAAGAAGGTAGGGACCGCTCTGGCAGCTCTCGCAAAGGAAAAACAGATCGACCAAGTGGTCTTTAACCGGAATGGCTTCCTCTATCACGGCCGAGTCAAGGCATTGGCAGAGGCGGCCAGAGAAGCGGGGCTTCAGTTCTAATATGGCGCAGTTGATCAAATCCTCACGAATCAATCCGAACGATCACGACCTCAATGATCGCGTCGTATACATCAATCGTGTCTCCAAGGTAGTAAAGGGCGGTCGACGCTTCAGTTTCAGCGCGTTGGTAGTCGTTGGCGACGGCGATGGTCTGGTGGGAGTGGGCCTTGGGAAAGCAGGAGAAGTACCCGAAGCCATTCGGAAGGGTGTAGAAAAGGCGCGTAAGGCGCTCATTCGAATTCCTCTGGTAGATGGGACTCTTCCCCACGAAGTTTTGGGGTGCTTCGGTGCTGGCCGGGTAATGCTGAAGCCGGCTTCACCAGGAACCGGAGTTATTGCAGGGGGTCCCGTACGAGCGATCGTAGAATCTGCGGGTGTCCACGACATCTTGACGAAGACTCTTGGAACCAATAATCCGAGAAACGTAGTCAATGCCGTCATGGCCGGACTGCAGGAATTGAGGGATCCCGATGAAAGATTGGCCGAGCTCGGAAGGACACGGTGATGGCTGATAAGGCAATGATCGCTCTCAAACAGATCAAGAGTGCAATCGGGTATAACCGCCGCCAGCGGGCCACTCTGGTTGGTTTGGGAATTCGGCGATTGCATCAGGTTGTCAAGGTCGAGGACACACCATCGGTGCGTGGCATGATTAACAAAGTGAGTCATCTCGTAGTAGTCATCGAGGAGTAGGTAAATGCTTGATCGACTGAGCCCGAGGCCGGGTGCGAAGCATAGTCGTCGCAGGGTGGGGCGCGGACCGGGATCCGGGCTGGGCAAAACCGCCGGCACCGGTGTCAAGGGACAGGGAACCAGATCCGGCAAGAAGATCAAGCCGTGGTTTGAAGGGGGGCAGATGCCTCTCACCCAAAGAGTGCCCAAGCGAGGCTTCAAAAACCCCTTTCGGAAGGAAATAGAGATCGTCAATGTCGGCGAACTCGCGCGGTTGGGCGACGGCGCAACTGTGGACGCCGAGGCGTTGGCGAAGAGCGGGCTAATTCGCGGATCGGGAGCTGGGGTCAAGCTTTTGGGCGAGGGCGAGTCGCCGAAAAATCTTGAGATCAAGTTGAATCGTGTCAGCGCCAGCGCTCGCACGAAGGTTGAGGCCGCAGGCGGCAGCGTGGAGTTGCTGGCATGACCAGTGGAATCCAAAATATTTGGCGAATTCCTGAACTTCGTGCGCGGATTCTCTTCACGTTTGGAATGCTCGGCGTCTATCGAATTGGCTGTGTAGTGGTGACTCCGGGAATCAACTCCGAAGTAATCCGCGATTTCTTCTCCCAGATGCAAGGGACCGTGTTTGGTCTAATGAATCTCTTCTCGGGCGGCGCCATGGAGCAGTTGTCGATCTTTGCCCTGGGGATCATGCCCTATATCAGCGCGACCATTATTTTCCAACTTCTGACGGTGGTAATCCCTGCGCTTGAGGCTCTGAAGAAAGAAGGCGAGCAGGGGCAGAAGAAGATCAACCAGTGGTCCCGCTATGCGACTATTGTATTGGCGCTTTTTCAGAGTCTGCTGATCGCGTTCGCCCTTGAAAGCGGACAATTTGGCGAGGGAGCGGTGCTCTTTCCCGGCTGGGGCTTTCGGATTGTTACTATGGTGACCCTGACGTCGGGCACCGCCTTCATCATGTGGCTAGGGGAGCAAGTCACCGAGAGGGGGATCGGCAACGGAATTTCCCTGATCATCTTCTCGGGAATCGTGGTGAGTATTCCGTCGGGGCTTTCGAACCTGGCAGATATGATTCGGAACGATCAGTTTTCGATACTCCAGGCCGCTCTTGTATTGGTTTTTGCCATGGGGGTGGTGGGTGCCGTTGTGTTCGTGGAGCGCGGGCAGCGGAGAATTCCGATCCAGCATGCGCGTCGGGCCGTGGGTAAGCAGGTTGCCCAGGGCGGAATGAGTTATTTCCCCCTCCGCGTCAACTCTGCTGGCGTGATTCCGCCGATTTTCGCGTCGTCTCTGCTTATGTTTCCGCTCACTGTTCGGCAATTCAGCGATAGTCCGTCGGTTCAGAGTTTTATCGACCAGTTCCTGAATCCCGGGGATTGGACGTATAATATTGTTTACGTTTCCCTAATCGTTTTCTTTTGCTTCTTCTACACGGCGATCATTATCAATCCCGTAGACGTTTCGGAAAATATTAAACGGTCGGGTGGCTACATCCCCGGTATACGGCCAGGAAAGAACACGGCAGACTATATCGACAAAGTGCTGAGTCGATTGACCTGTATCGGCGCAGCCTATGTATCACTGGTCTGCCTTCTTCCGGTGATTCTTTCCACCCGAATGAATGTGCCCTTCTATTTCGGAGGGACAGCGCTCCTAATCGTGGTTGGTGTTTCTCTGGACACCGTGGGGCAGATCGATGCCCATATGGTGTCTCGGCATTACGAGGGATTCGTCAAGGGTGGGCGCATGCGCGGAAGGCTGGGGCAATGAGCTCGAGGGGTATCGTCCTGTTGGGCGCTCCGGGAGCGGGCAAAGGAACCCAGGCGGTTCTACTCGCGGAGAAACTCGGGGTCCCGCACATCTCGACAGGAGATATGCTCCGAGCGGCCGTTGCCGCTCAGAGCCCCGTGGGTCTAAAGGCCAAGGCTGTGATGGATGCTGGTCAGCTGGTCAGCGACGAGATCGTTATCGGGATCGCAGAGGAGCGTCTGAAAGCAGACGATGCAGCAGACGGGTTCATTCTGGACGGTTTTCCTCGAACACTCGGACAGGCCGAGGCGCTGGATCGATTGCTCGAGCGGATCGGTTTGAGAATAGACTGCTGTCTTGCCATTACTGTGGACACCGAAGGCATTGTGAAGCGCCTGCTCAAGCGAGCCGAGATTGAGGGCCGGGCGGACGACAACGAGGCGACAATTCGCGAGCGAATGCGGGTCTATGCGGTGGAGACGGAGCCACTTCTGGGCTATTACGCGGCCCGGTCCCTAGTGCGGGAGGTGCCAGGGATGGACTCGGTGCCTGAGGTCTCGGATGCCATGGTTGCGGCCTTGGAGGCGGCGTGAGCTACGCGGAACGGATCACACTGAAGAGTCGCCGTGAATTGGACCAAATGCGCACCGTGGGCCAGCACACGGGCGAAATTCTGATGGCTCTTCGCGATAAGGCCAAACCGGGGGTGACAACCGGGGAACTCAACGAATTTGCAGGGAAAGAGTTGAAGCGAAGAGGCCTCAACTCACCCTTTCTCAACTATTCACCCGGGGGGCTTCCCCCTTATCCCGCGGTGCTTTGCGCATCGATCAACGACGAGATCGTTCATGGAATCCCAGGGTCGCGGGAACTCAAAGAGGGTGACATAATCAGCTTGGATTTCGGAGTCGAAAGTCAGGGCTTTCATGGCGACTCGGCGGTGACCGTTCCGGTGGGACCCATTTCCCAAGAAGCCCAGAAATTACTTGAAACGACTCGCGACTCCCTTTATCAAGGCGTCGAAGAAATGGTTCCGGGCAAGCGGCTCTCTGATATAGGGGCGGCGGTTCAGAAACGAGCCGAAAAAGATGGCTATTCGGTTGTCCGACAATTCGTCGGCCATGGAATCGGCCGACAAATGCACGAACCCCCGCAGGTGCCCAATTACGGGTCGCCGGGACGGGGCCAACGGCTGCAGCACGGAATGGTTTTCGCAGTCGAGCCGATGGTCAACGTGGGAAGCCAGAAAGTTCGAATCCTGGAAGACGGGTGGACGGCCGTAACCGTCGACGGGCAGTTGTCGGCACATTTCGAGCACACGATCGCGGTTACGGACGAGGGCCCCGAAGTGCTCACACGAGTTGACGGATCGCACTGATCGCCTTGACGGGCGATTGGTAGAGGAAGAGTCAAAATGAAAGTTCGATCATCCGTACGAAAGATGTGTGACAAGTGCCGGATAATCCGCCGTCGCGGAGTAGTTCGAGTCATTTGTGATAATCCGAAGCACAAGCAGCGCCAGGGTTAGTCCTGGTTCTTAGAAATATCCAGAGGAGAGGCCCATGGCGCGAATCTCAGGCGTCGACTTGCCCCGCAACAAGCGAATCGAAATTTCGCTGACATATATTTTCGGAGTGGGGCGCACGAGCGCCGCCGAAATTTGCGACAAGGCAGGAGTCGACGTGGGAACCAAAACCGATCAACTCAGCGAGAGCGAAACGATCAAGCTCCGGGAAGTGATCGAGCGAAGTTACAAGGTTGAGGGAGATCTACGTCGCGAACTCAATCAGAATATCAAGGTTCTGATGGACATCGGTTGTTATCGGGGGTTGAGGCACCGCCGCAATCTGCCCGTTCGGGGTCAACGAACTCACACCAATGCCCGGACACGCAAGGGTCCGGCCAAGGGCGTCGCGGGCAAGAAACTCGCGCCCAGGAAGTAGCAAAACACACTTATGGCAGTCAAGAAGACCATACGGAAGAAGAAGGTCAAGAAGAACATCCAAACGGGTGTTGCTCATATCCAGTCGACCTTCAATAACACAATTATCACGATCACAGATGTCGGGGGCAATGCAGTCGCCTGGGCGAGTGCAGGTCAGCAGGGCTTCAAGGGATCGCGAAAGTCAACTCCCTATGCGGCGCAGATGGCCGGAGAGGAATGCGCGAAAAAGGCGCAAGAGCACGGTGTTCGAACCCTGGGCGTTGAGGTCAAGGGTCCGGGCGGTGGGCGCGAGTCAGCGCTTCGTGCTCTGCAGGCGGCAGGAATGAAGATCACAGTGATCAGAGATGTCACCCCCATCCCGCACAACGGTTGTCGGCCGCCCAAGCGGCGACGAGTCTGAAAGGCAAGTCATGGCGCGATATCGAGGTTCTGTCTGTCGGCTCTGCCGACGCGAAGGCACCAAGCTTTTTTTGAAGGGCGATCGCTGCTTTAGCGAGAAATGTGCGATCGAGCGCCGGGCATACCCGCCCGGAATGCACGGGCAGGGACGGGTGCGCTTCTCTGAATATGGAGTTCAGCTGCGGGAGAAGCAGAAGGTTAAGCGTATGTACGGACTGCTGGAAAAACAGTTTCGGAAGGCATTCGTTCAGGCTTCCTCCATGAAGGGCCGATCGGGCGAGAACTTGCTGGTTCTGCTTGAACGGAGGCTCGACAACGTCATTTTCCGCATGGGTTACGCGACATCGAGGGCCGAAGCCCGGCAACTCGTTAAGCACGGCCACTTCCAGGTGGACGGAAAAAAAGTCAAGACACCGTCTCTGCTCGTCAAGCCGGGTATGTCCGTTTCTCTCCGAGAGCGGTCACTGAAGGTCGAACGGGTTATCGGTGCGCTGGATGCCCTGGAGGGACGCAGCGTGCCCCAGTGGCTTGAAATGGATAAAGACGAGAAAGTGGGCACGGTGAAGCAGATGCCGGTGCGCGAGGACATCACGCTGCCCATAGATGAACAGTTGATTGTAGAACTCTATTCGCGTTAGCCGATTTCGACAGTCGATTCGGCGCCTAGATCTCGCGCGTACCCGAGCATTCGGGGAGCAAGGTTGATTCGACCCTGTTCTCCGAAGATTCAAACTTCTTATCTCAAGATATTTCTGGAAATTGTTTAAGGGAGGTTCCGATGCAACAGGAACTGGTCGTGGCGAATTGGAGGACGTTGATTCGTCCTCGTCGGCTAGATCTCGAGGAAACATCACTGGCGGCGACTTATGGCCGCTTTTCGTGCGAGCCCCTGGAGAGGGGCTTCGGCACTACTCTGGGCAATGCGCTTCGCAGGGTGCTGCTTTCATCTCTGCAGGGCGCGGCTATCACGAATGTGAGAATGGAGGGGGTGCTCCACGAATTCTCTACGGTTCCCGGGGTTCTGGAGGATGTGAGCGAAATAATCCTCAACCTCAAGGAAGTGCGGATGCGCATGCATTCTGAGGGCCCCCGCACAATTCGCATTCGGAAGTCCGGAGCCGGAACGGTGACCGCTGCGGACTTCACCTCCCCCGATCAGGCAGTCGAGATCGTCAACCCGGATCGTGTGATCTGCACCATGGGTGCCGAGGCTACCTTTGAGCTCGAGGCGACGATCGAAAGCGGTAAGGGGTATGTTCTTGCCGACAAGAACCGGTCCGAGGAGATGCCGATTGGGACGATTCCGATCGACTCGGTTTTCTCCCCGGTTAAGCGGGTCAACTATCTGGTGACGCCGGCTCGAGTGGGTCGCGAGACAGACTTCGATCGCTTGAACCTTGAAGTCTGGACCGATGGTGCAGTGGGCCCGCCTGATGCTGTTGCCTACGCGGCCAAGATCTTGAAGGAACAACTCACTATCTTTATCAACTTCGAAGAGCAGGATGAGACGCTTCCGGCCGTGGCCGATGAGCCCAAACCCCTGAACCCGAACCTCTTCAAGTCGGTGGATGAGTTGGAGCTTTCGGTTCGCTCGGCCAATTGCCTTCAGAACGCCAATATTCGTTTCATAGGTGAGTTGGTGATGAAAACCGAAGGCGAGATGCTCAAGACGAAAAATTTCGGTAGAAAATCGTTGAATGAGATCAAGGACACCCTGGCTTCAATGGGGTTGTCTCTGGGCACTTCGATCGAGAATCTGCCGGTGCGCACTGAACTCGAAAAGATGCGTGAACAGCGCGAGGCTTGATCCATGAGGCACCGAAAATCTGGCAGACGACTGGGTCGGAATAGTTCGCATCGAAAGGCGCTATTCCGAAACATGGTGACATCGCTTATGGAACATGAGCGTATTCAGACGACCGATGCGAAGGCCAAGGAACTGCGCGGCATCGCCGATCGAATGATTACCCTTGGAAAGCGTGGCGATCTGCACGCGCGGCGCCAGGCGGCGGCGGTTCTAATGGACAAAGCGGTCACATCGAAGGTCTTCGGCGAACTGGCCGAGCGATACCGGGAGAGGCCGGGTGGCTATACCCGGGTGATCAAGGTCGGTAACCGAGTCGGGGATGCAGCCCCCGTTTCCATCGTAGAACTGGTCGACCGAGTCGACCGAGTCGAGTCGGACGATTAGCCCGAGCACCGACTCCCGCAATTCGTCACGACGGATCGGCGGGCATCGATCCTGAGGATCGCTGGATGATTTAGGGTGGAGAGGGGAAGCGAGTGGAGCCCGAATCCGGATCCCGCGTGCCCCCAGTTGCTTGGGTGGCCGGATTGGCCCTGATCGCCGTGGCGGGATTGCTGATCCTCATGGGGGAACCCATCGAGCCACCGCTCTCCCGAGGCGATTCCGCTCCTGTCTTTGCGCTTCCAAGCCTCGTCGACGGAGCGCCCATCGCCTTGGATGATCTGAGGGGCCGGGTCGTGTTGGTCAACTTTTGGGCCACATGGTGTAAGCCGTGCGAAGACGAGATGCCCGCGATGGAGAATCTCTACCGCGCCCTGAACGAAGACGGGTTCGAGTTGATCGCGGTGGCCGTGGACGAATCCCGGGACGATGTGGAGGCCTTTCGTGAACGGTTGGGGGTCACCTTCCCCATTCTGCTTGACCCCGATCAGAAGGCTGCCCGGGCTTATCAGACCACGGGATTCCCTGAGTCCATCTTGGTGGATGACAACGGAGTCATCATCGAACGATACGTGGGACCGCGGGAATGGGACCATCCGGACTACGTCGCGCGGGTGCAGCGGTTGATGGAAGCGTCCAAGTCAAGGATTTAAGCCTGCCCCACGGGTAGACGCGGGCGCGAACCCCCGAGATTCGGGTACTATCTCGAACAATGATCGTCGTCCACAAGGGGGGGTGGGGGAGGGCGCTCAAGGCTTATTGGCTGGTGCCTGGGATTCTATTGGCAGGGCTCGGTTTGAGCCTCGCCGATCGCGAGTCGGGCCTCGTTGCGTGGTACAAGATGCGCGGAGAACTTGAAGTCTCCCGAGAGCGAATTGCCTCGCTGATCGACAGGGTCGAGACCCTTGAAGTCGAAATCAATGCATTGGAGACCGATCCCTTTGCGCTTGAACGCGCGATTCGAGAAGATCTAGAGTTGGCGCGGCCCGGAGAGATTGTGGTGAGATTCGCCCCGCGCTCCACGCGCGACTAGAAGGAGGCTGGCCCAGCGCCGATCGGGTTCGCCCAGGATCAAGAGATGAAGGAAGAGCTCGTCAAGGAAATTGGGCGGGCGCTGGCAGGACTTCTGGAAGATGCCGGAGATTCGGCCGCCGCACCCCAAGTCGTCCTCGAGGTGCCCCGTCAGTCGGAGCACGGCGATTTTGCGTCGAGTCTCGCCATGGGGCTCGCCAAGCGAATCGGAAAGAACCCGCGAGCTATCGCGGAAGATCTGGTCGCGCGGCTTGGCGATGCCGGCGGTCTGTTGGTGGCTGCTGAGATTGCGGGACCGGGTTTTATCAACCTCCGTATTGCTCCGGAGGCGTGGCAAAAACTGGTCGGCACAATCATCGAAGCCGGTGCCCTGGCGAGAAATTGCAGGTTGAATTTGTCTCGGCCAACCCGACGGGTCCCTTGAGCACCGGGCATGGGAGGCAAGCGATTCTCGGCGATTGTTTGGCTCGCTTGTTGGGGAAGGTGGGCTTCGACGTCGTTCGGGAGTACTACTTCAACGACGGCGGTCGCCAGATGCGGGTTTTGGGAGATTCCGTCAAGGCGCGCTATCTCGAGGAACTGGGCCGGGCGGCCCCGCCTCCCCCGGAAGCGCTCGCCGATCCCGAAAAAGCGTGGCGGAGCGAAATTGATGGCCTGGATGTGGCTTTTCCGCCGGATGGCTACCAGGGGGATTATATCCGCGAACTGGCCTGCGCCCTGGTGGAGAGCCACTCCGAAGCGCTGGTGGATGAACCCGGGGACGGCCACTTTAGGGAATTTGCCCACAAAGAAATATTCAAGGATATCGAGGCGACGCTCGCTTCCATCGGCATTTCTTTCGATGTTCATTTCAATGAGAAATCACTCTACGATGATGGAAAGATCGACGAGGTCGTCGGGGATCTGAGAGCCCAGGATCTCATCTTCGAGTCCGAAGGAGCCGTCTGGCTGGCATCGACCAAGCTGGGCCTGGATCGCGACCGGGTCGTGATCAAGAGCAGCGGCGAGCCCACCTACCTTCTCCCCGACATCGCGTACCACCGGGAGAAATTTCGCCGCGGCTTCGACCGCGTCATCGATGTTCAGGGTGCCGATCACATCGAACAATTTCCCTTTGTGCGGCGTGCCGTAGGTGTTCTGGGATTCGACGAAGAGCGGCTCGAATTGGTCATGCACCAGTTCGTGACCATCACGAGCGGAGGGGAAAGGGTCAAGCAGTCCACTCGCCGGGCCACGTTCGTCACCGTGGACGAACTCGTTCAGGAAGTCGGAAGTGATGTCTTTCGCTTCTTCATGATCGAACGGAAGCCCGAGGGTCATTTGGACTTCGATCTGGATCTGGCCAAGGATCAGAACTGGAGAAAGAACCCGGCCTACTACGTGCAGTACGCCCATGCTCGGACTTACGGGATTGAGCGTCGAGCCCAGGAAGAAGGCGTTCCTATGCCATCCGCCGCTTCCTTTGATCCCTCTCGTCTTGAATTGCCCGAGGAGATCGATCTGATTCGCAAGCTCGGTGCGTTCCCCGAAATGGTCGAGCGCGCGGCCGCGGAGCGTGAGCCCCACCATGTGGCTTATTACTTGCGCGAGCTCGCAGGGCTATGGAATCCCTATATTCAAGACGGGAGCCGCCACCGCGTGATCTCCGAGGACCCGGAACTGACCGCCGCTCGGCTAGCGCTGGTCCTGGCCGTGCGAACGGTTTTGGCGGTGGGTCTGGGGCTTTTGGGCCTATCCGCACCGGAGCGCATGTGAAGGGGCAGCGAACAAAAGCGAGGGGCTCCGGTTGGGGTGTGGGCTGGCTCGTGACGAGTTTGGGGTTTTTGCTCCTGCTCTTCGGGGGCTTCAGCATCGGTCTTGTGGTGGGCTTCGTTCTGGAGGAGCCCACTCTGGTGGTCGGGCATATCGCCGGAAGAACCGCAGTAATCGATTGGGG
>LWDU01033478.1_pt1 | contig 16654 bp, 10 predicted proteins | sample 727161 | NCBI WGS metagenome assembly LWDU01 (sample SAMN04566230, study PRJNA314399) | hydrothermal vent metagenome | isolation source: deep sea hydrothermal plume seawater | place: Mexico: Gulf of California, Guaymas Basin | collected 2004-07-11
ACATTCAAAACGGTTAACGTCTTGTAAACATAAAACACTCGCAAAGATGCCATCTACCTTGTACAACCAAATTGTCAAAGATCAAGCTTCTTGCTCTTTTGTGTCAATCCCATAAGGTCTTGATATCAAAGGAGTTAGAAGTGATTGTTGTGATCCGCGTTTCCTTTGCAGGAGCTTTGGTTCACAACAGAATTACAAGTCTATGAGCGAGGGGGGTTACTGTCAACGCGCTGGGCACCTAAAAAGTAAAGAAAGTTCTTTTTTTTAGAACTGCTAGCCAGTTGATTTGGAACCCCTTTAATTCTCGCTTAAAACTCGTGTTCGTCACAATGCTTTTGACGTCCTGGTACATGATCCACGACTTAATTCCAAAAACATTCTAACAAGTGGAGGTAGACGGACTCGAACCGACGACCCTCGGCTTGCAAAGCCGATGCTCTCCCAACTGAGCTATACCCCCGTTGTGCATCGTTATGTATGCCGCACACCACCATGTGCTGCAACATACTTCAATATACATCCTCGCCGCTAAATTCCTAGAGCACCTGTGGGCATTTTGTAGCTCCGCAAATGCTGTAACATGTAATTACATGTTAGCAACTGATATGTAGTGGGCGTACCAAGATTCGAACTTGGGACCTCATCGTTATCAGCGATGCGCTCTAACCAACTGAGCTATACGCCCCACAATGTAGCTTAATCCATTGGGGATAAATAACCCAGTCAATCAAGCTAGTTTTTCTCGCAAGTATTAATAACGGGAACTGTTTCTATCGACAACTGGCCCCTAAATAAACAAAGGAACTTGTGGTAGTTGGGAAATAAATCGCCGATAACACGGTGTCAAATGTTGCTCGTCCAATCCTGTTGCTGAACCCGATGCTAAAAGCTGTTCGCTTCGTCGCTGGTGAGTCATTTGTAGATAAAATCAGTGTCTGCACCGCTGAATTTACCTAGACAAGCAGCGCATTTTAAGCTGACTCCAGTATCCATTAAAGGGGGTAGTGGAAAAAAATAATTCCGCTTGCGGGCTAGTGCTCCGCTCCCATAGGGGTTTTCGTGTTGATTCAGTTTGCACTCGTCAAGTATCATCTGCGTTAAATTCATATTTCACTAAATCCGCAACAAACCTTCCTGTTCAGAATGGTACGACTGTTCCGATATAGATACATAGATTACTGCTCTGTCGGGCACTACTCTATCGGATAGTCAAACCAAGCAACGTGAAAGTCGCAAAACCATGAGTGCTACGAATACTACAAATCTAAAACATGTCAGGCCCAGAGGATCGTTTAACGGCAAAGGTGCTCACCGTCGCACTAGTAAACTATCCGCGGTCGCTTCGTTCGTTGCTTGTGTATTTTGCCTAACAAATTCGCTAAACGCCGCACCCGCGGTCGCGGAGACGTTGAGTCGCTTCAAGCCAACCCACGCTGACGTGGATTACGACCAACCCACTGCTCAGCAGGCAGCGCAGTCGCAGTTGAAATCGGTTCGAGAAGCAAATGCTTCCGGTTGGGTCGTTACAGATGTGAATAACCAGATACTGCGTAAGTTTTTTGATACCAATGGTGATACAAAAGTGGACCGCTGGAGTTATTTCAAAGCGGGCGTTGAGGTCTATCGCGATATTGACTCGAATTTCGATGGTCGAGCTGATCAGTTTCGTTGGCTTGGCGCTGCTGGTATTCGCTGGGGAGTTGATAGTGATGCCGATGGGACCATTGATTATTGGAAAGTCATCTCGGCTCAGGAAGTGTCTCAGGAGCTTATTGCGGCCATGCAGAGCCGAGATCAAGCACGGTTTGCTAGGTTGTTTGCGAGTGATCGTGAAATTCAAGGGCTAGGTGTTAGCCCAGAATTGCAACAGAAATTGAGTGACGGTCGCGCACGGGCCGTGCAGGTGTTTGCGGCATCTGCTGCCGCCAGTTCACTGTTAGAAAAAAATGCACACTGGGTTCATTTTGGTGGTACCCATGGCGTGTTGCCTTCAGGTAGCGATGGGCGAACACAGGATCTGTATGTCTATGACAATGTTATTGCTGTCATAGAACACGAAAAGGCCCACCGTCAAATTCTTGTAGGGGCACTGCTCCGCTCCGGTGATACTTGGCGGCTGGTACAGTTGCCACCAGCTCTGTCGACTGCTGGCAACGGTACCGCCGACAATCAAGTCGCTCAGTACGAAGGCTACTTTTTTAGCTCGTCTAATGCCGCGACAGCTTCTTCGAATCAAGGCGGGACGGCCGAGATGTCCGCGGAAATTCAGCAGTTGCTCGCTCAGCTCGAAGAAATTGACGTCCAGCTAGTCTCGGTTGCGTCTGCCGATGCTGGACAGTCGCTCAACAAGCAGCGAGCTGATGTTCTCGTGCAGTTGATTTCCAAGTCCGGTTCCGTTGAGGAAAAAAGTAATTGGATCCGGCAGTTTGCTGACTCAGTAAGTGCTGCAGTGCAATCGGGAGCCTACCCGCAAGGGATTGCTCAGTTGCAGTCACTCGATTCGCAAGTCGCACAAGCGGGTGGAGCGGATCACGCCTACGTGCAGTTTCGTTTAATGACAGCTCGCTATGGTGATTCGTTGCGAAGATCTCCTGAAAAGTTCGATGCGGTTCAAGGAAAGTGGTTAGTCGACTTGGACGCCTTCGTTAAGAAGTTTCCTGCTAGCGGAGATGCGCCCGAGGCCATCTTTCAGCTCGCAATCGCTGAAGAATTTTCTGGTAGTTTTGACCGAGCGATTGCCTATTATGGTGAAATCGTATCGAAATACCCCAAAGCACCGATTACACCCAAGGCTGAAGGCGCTCAGCGGCGGCTCAACCTTAAAGGCAGGCCCTTGGCCCTCGTCTCAAAATCATTAGGTGGTCAACAGATTGACACGCGGCGTTTTAGCGGTCGTATTGTTGTGATACATTATTGGGCTAGTTGGAGTGATCCTAGTACCCAGGACATGGCTTTGTTAAAACGTTTGGCCTCAAAGTATGGTGATAAAATCGCTTTGGTTGGAGTTAATCTCGATGCTGACCCAGATGCTGCTATGCAGTTGGTGCAAAATAGTGATTTCTCTTGGCCGCATCTCTATTCTGCAGGGGGAATGGATAGTTCTCTGGCGAACCAGCTCGGAATTGTCAGTGTCCCGATGATTTTTCTGGTGGGCGCCGACGGAAAAGTCGTAAAAACAAGCGTTCATTCAGCGGAACTCGATGCTTTAATCGCAGAATTGCTCAAATAACACGGCACCGCACCAATTTGTTTGGGGGGGCGGTATCGCCGTTACTAAAAATATGCCCTTTAGTATGCAGTTTTGGACCCCTATAGATAGGGTTATGTGCCGGTTTAGCCAGATTTGTCCCTTGCGGAGTATAATCCGGTTGTTTCTGATTATCGCTAAAATCGAAAAAGATTAACATTAGGTGCCCTGCTCTACCGAAACCTAATAGTAGCCCTTATTGCATAGGGAGATTGATAGTTATGCGATGACTGTCAGAGGCACGGAAGTCTCTGAAATCGGTTCAAAGCAAGTTTTATATTCAGGAGTGAACCAATGCGACGCTTAGTATTCGGATTGGCTGTATTAGGAATGTTTGCGGTTATTCTGCCGCAGGCACAGGCTGACGATCAGGCCGTTGCTCAACGAGTTGTTGAGACAATCCAGCAGCACAAAAAAACGGGAGCCCTTAAAGGCTTTGGCTTAGATTTACAGGTGGAAAACGGAGTGGTTTGGGTCAAAGGTGAAGTTGCCAATGCTCAACAGCACCAGTTGCTCATCCAGTCGGTAGCACAGCTCGAAGGTGTTGTTGATGTTGTCAACGACGTAAAAATTCGAGCTCCAAAACTGACTCCGGTTGTACAACCAGCACCCGAAATATTCGGTGGTATTGCACAGGGCTTAAAAAATGCTCTGGGTTTGGATGATGATGCTGACGTAAAGCCTGAGGAGACGACTAAACCGGCAGCGGATACGACTGCCGTTGAAACTCCTACGCCGCTGCCAGCAGTGCTTCCAGATCCGCCTCGTGCGACTGCACGCGTCATGCAAGTGCGTCCTGTTACGCCGGAAATTGACGATGATGCGATCGCTCAAGCGATTGGACAACACCTTAACACCCTCAAGGATTCCGGCCAGCTCGAGAATTTTAACGTTCAGATCAGTGTCAGTGGCGGCACGGTTTGGATGAAAGGTTTCACCGCTGACGAAGCTCAACAAGCTTCGATTCTCGGTATAGCCCAGGGTATCGATGGTGTAGGTAAGGTTGTGAATGGCATGACCATTCGCAAGCCTGCATCGTTTCAGATAGCCTCGGTTACTCAAGCACCTATTCCAGCATCGGCACCAGCATTTGGAGTTAAGACAGCACCAGTTGCACCAGTTGCACCAGTTGCACTGCAGCCCGCGCTAGTTGCTCAAGCGACTGCGATGACGGCGCCTGTTGCGTCAGCACCAATGCAAATGATGGCGACACCTTCGGGAATCGCTCAGGCTCGCTATGAGCAGCCTAATTTGCCGGCCTATGCATGGCCAAGCTATGCAGCGGCTCCTAACTACGGTCAGGTGAATTACCCGAAGCAGTATTCTGCTTCAGCATGGCCCTATATAGGCCCATTCTACCCCTACCCTCAAGTTCCACTTGGGTGGCGGAAGGTTTCATTGGAATGGACCGACGGCTGGTGGTTCTTGGACTTTGAAAGTAACTAAGCACCTTACAGTTAGGTCAGTTATCTAGCTGCTATCAATCGAAAACCCTGTGGATCCCTTTGATTCGCAGGGTTTTTTTAGCGCTTTAGGCAAGTTGGGAGAAGGGATCGTTTTTTTCGTTATAAACGGAAAAACCCGCAAGATCGTTACATTTTAACACGATAACTAATAACAGCAATAAAGGGTCTTGAAACCGCGACCGGTCTACTGAAAGGGAGTTGACTGTCATTCAAAGTCGCAAACGGCAATATAAGGGAATAATGATGTCATATAAGAAGAACATATTTAGAGTGTTGTCAGCAGCCGCTTTGGCGGTCACTGCGATTCTCAGCATTGGCTGCCTGGCTACAAACGGGCCAAGTATGGGACTGCTGTCAGTACCCATACCTGTCAGCCCATATTATCAAACCAAAGCGGAGGATGACTTTTGGGTGAAGGAACGTTATAGTCGCGTTCCGATCCTCGGGCCAATCGCTGCTGGTGGCCCTCAGAAAGCGTTGGATCCACCAAGTCACGATGAAGTAATGCGGGCATTCCTCAAAGCTCATCCGCTCAAAACAGGCATCCCATTTCTCTACGACGTACAGCGTAATGATGTACGAATCGTAATCGACAAAATAGCCGACTATATGGACCCGCCAAGGTTCTATCCGCTAGTGGGCCCTGCACAACTACACCACGCGCATTACAAATGTACATTGCACTACGCGGAAGTCGTATACGTCGGCTGGCCAGTGCCACACTCCCTTGTTAATGAGGAAGCAGTTGAAGTGTTGTACTTAGATCACAATCACTTACACATGGTGGGCAATGTTGATTCGGGGCCAAACAGTTCGTATTAGACATCAACGGAATGGTTGGTGCTCGTTCCGGAATCGCAACATGAATTAACTACACCACGTATTGCCCCGTTGTGTGACCCTTTGGGAAGTCCGATTCGATTCGTCGAAGCGGACTTCCCTTTGTTTTTGAACAGTGATTGTGGCCGCGGGTTTTCCTTGCGTTCAGTTCTGACCGTGGACGGCGTGATTTTCGTTAATCTTCGCTTGTATTATATCCCGATAAATAGACTGGCCTGTAGGCCCTATCTGGGAACTCTTTCACGGATGAAATGGTGATTTGGGTAGTTTGCTAAGACTTTGTTGCTTCAGGGATGTTATAAGTTGATAGTTCTTCCTAAAAATATTGCCTTAATAGGCAGTTTCTCACTGGTGACTGTGCTGTTGTTCACACCGGTCGTTTCTGCTCAAGAAGTCGGTAGCTCCACCTCATTGCTGTCATTGTTAGGTGATGGCGGACTATTGATGATCCCCATTGGTGTCTGCTCTTTAGTTTTAGTAATGTTTTCGCTCGAGCGGATGATGAACCTACGAATCAGCCGGATCATTCCTAAACCATTCGTGCGACGAGTATTGGAACAATTGAAGTCGGGTGAGCTAGACAAGCGGACGGCCTATCGGTTGTGTAAAGAAAATAAATCTCTAGTGGCGGAGGTCTTTTCAGTCGCTTTGCGAAAATGGGGTAAACCAGCTCAAGAAGTCGAACAAGCAATGGTAGACGCCGGTGACCGCCTAGGTAACAAGCTTCGTCGTTACCTGAGACTCTTTAACGGCATTTCGACGGTAACTCCGTTACTGGGCCTGCTAGGGACGGTCATCGGAATGATTAAAGCATTTAATGCGATAGTAGATGCTGGAGCAATGGGTAAACCGGAATTGTTAGCAGCCGGGATCGGACAAGCTTTGATCACGACCGCAGCCGGGTTGAGCGTAGCTATTCCAGCGTTGATTATCTACATGTATTTCACGAGTCGCGTTGACCGTATCTTGATGCGTGTTGATGAACATGGGCATCAATTAGTACAAGCAGTTTCGGCAGAGGGACTTTCTCGTATAAAACGCTCTCAATCCAAACATCTGAAACTCGTGGATCGTAAACAAGCGGCTTAATTTTTATGCCTATCAAATTAAACAGCGCCGAAGAACCCACTCTCAATCTCACGCCGATGATTGACATTGTCTTTCTCTTGATCATTTTTTTCATGGTAGGTACAAAGTTTACGGAAATTGAACAGGAACTGGAAGTTTCGATTCCACAAGTCGCTAGCGGTGCCACGCCCGTATCAAAGACGCAACAATGTGTGATTGCCGTTTTTCATGATGGACGAGTCTCTGTCGACGACGATGTAATGGAAATTCATGAATTAGAAGAGAATCTTAACCGACGTGTTAGCGGCGGTACGGAATTACATGTAATCATTCGGGGTGATGCCGAGGGGACCTTTCAAAACGTTGCCACTGTACTTAGCGTCTGCCGACGTGCTGGGGTGAATGAACTCGGTATCTCGGTACGCATGGCATCTCGTGAGTGAGGTGTTAAATGATCAACCTACTAATCGATAGTTATTTATTGAATTGTTCGAGCTTCGTTTATTTGCGTGGCCTGTTGCTGGCCACGCCTGAGTACTTTGCCCCGATGGTTAGTCAGACTACGGGGACCATTGTCTGGATCGGTTCGTTAATTTTGACCATCGCTTTTTTTGTGATGTCATGGACAAAACTTGGTCAAGGACGACCGCTTGTTAAATGTCTTGTTCTCAGCATCTTCGCGCACTTGTTAATGGTGATCTTCTTTTACGGGACACAGTGGCTTGGGATTCGAGGTAACGATGTGGCGGTTGAGTCCGTTAAGATTTCGCTAGTTGACGTTACGGCTGAACAAAACGAACACGATGAAGTAGCATTAGCAGACACGAGTAACGATAATGTACTGGCGGAAGAAGAAATCGCGGCTCAGGAGGGAACGGTTACGTCCGCCGGTACTGAGCCTATGAATAATTCTGAGCAGGTCATGGATTTGACGCAGGCGGCGGACATCTCTGAACAAGAGGATATTGCACCTGTGGAACCTCACGGACCAACGGCCGATTCCACGGCTGCAACGGAAGCCGTGGATATCGCTGCGACAGACGACGCTGGTGACGTTACCACCGGTAAAGAGGAGTCGCTGCCAATAGAAGCTCAACCTATAAGCTCGTCCGCGAGCGACGTTGTTAATGCTGCCGACGTCACAGTCGACTCGCGCAATAGTGTGGACAGTCCCCCAGTGGAGGTTGGTGATCCGACCTTTGCTGCGGTCACCGATGTGGGGCCGATAACAATCAAGCGTTTGGACGGGACAGAAATTCCTCGGCGATATCAAAACCGATTTGCGCCGGTAAATGAGCAACTGACTAAGAGTACGGTGGAAGATCTGTCGAGTGGCATTAAGGGATCTCGATTTGGCGCTACTCGCGATACGGCGGCGGCAGTCGAGGCCGCTTTGCAGTGGCTCGTAACGAATCAAGAAGGGAACGGCAGTTGGGACGCGTCGCTGCATCGTGCGGGCGTTGATCGCCAAGTGGACGGGCAGCAGAGGTCTTCAACCGGAATCAACGCTGATAATGGCATCACTGGACTGGCGTTGCTTGCGTTATTGGGTGACGGCAATACGCATTTAGTTGGCCCTAGGCGTGAAGCTGTGCAGCACGGCCTGGAATACTTACTGGGGCAACAAGCTGCTAACGGGAGTCTAGCTGGCAATTCAACGATGTTTGCGCGGATGTATTGCCACGCGATGGCAACTGTAGCGGTGTGTGAAGCTTATGCGATGACGCTCGATGAGCGTCTACAACGATGTGCCGAGCGGGCGATAGAGTATACGCTTGGTTGTCAGGACATCGTGACCGGTGGATGGCGGTACCAACGGAGCGATCCAGGTGACATGAGTCAGTTTGGATGGCAGGTGTTGGCGCTACAGAGCGCTCAACAGGCTGGAATTTCAACGCCACCGGAGAGGCAAAGGCTGATGTCGAAGTTCTTGCTGTCTTGCAACACGGGCTTAAAACGAGGCTTAGCCTCCTATCGACCTGGTTTCGGAGCAACTGCGGCAATGACAGCGGAATCAATGGCATGTCGCGGATGGCTAGATGTTCAGAATAAACCGGAACAACTCACGGAGGGTACGCAGTATTTGTTAAAGCGATTACCGTCGACGGAACAACCGGATTTTTATTATTGGTATTATGGAAGTTTGTCATTGCGAGTCGTTGGTGGGGAGCCCTGGGAGCGGTGGGCGGACGCTTTGACGCAGACCTTACCGCGGATGCAGCGGAGCGATGGAAGTTGGTCGGCTATGACTAAGTGGGCTGGTTATGGTGGGACGGTCTATAGCACTGCGATGGGGGCGTTGTGTTTAGAGAGTTTCTATCGCTACCAATAGCCTTATCGAAGGTTGGTGCAAAAGATTCGGTTGATTGAAAGAAGTGTGCGATGAAGATATTTAAGAGTACTGCAGTTGCATTTGGCGGAGTGGTGTTTGCCATAATTATGGTAGGTTTGGTACAGCAGTTAGGACAAGCGTTATTTGTAGGACCACGGCTTGAAGGCGCGACATCGGTACAGGAAGTGGAGATTGTTGAAGATTGGATTTCGACCGCATCTTTTGGCGCCATTGCGATGGAACTGTTAAGTTGGATTAGCGGGACATATTTTGGATCGTGGTTTGCCGCGAGATTTACCGATGAGTTGCCTTATGCGCATGCAGCGCCGACGATCTGCGTGATGGTTCTCTGTGCTGTGCTAATGTTACTACGTTTGCCGTATCCGTTATGGATGAATGTAGGCTCGATATTAATTGTACCGGCAGGGTTGTATGGAGCTTACGTTGGAAGACTGCGAATAGCCACGGCCTAACCCGAGAGTCAATCGGTTTCTTCAGCAGTTGTGGAAGGTTCGGAAGGTTCGGAAGGCGGGGGTTCGAACATCGGCGCGGACGGGGGTGAGTAGTCATCGAAATCTTCAGCGGACCAGTCGTCAGCGCCCGAGGCGGAAGATGAACTATTGTTAGAGTCGTCATCGCTGTAGACATCGTTGACATAATCGTCGACGCGAACTTGACTTTGGAAATCGGACAAGCCTTTGCGAAATTCGCGATAAGTTTTTCCAAACTTCCGGGCGACACTGGGTAAGTTTTTTCCAAAAAGCATTACAGCGATTCCGCCGATAACCATAACTTCCATCATCCCCATTCCACCGAAAATGAAACCTAGTGGATCGAGATGTGTCAGCGCATTATCTACATGGTCTAGGAGTTGTTGGTTCATGATGAGAGATTTTCAATGGATGCTATCCGGTTGGACAGGAGGTTAACGATGATGGATTAATCGGTTGGTCGAGTTGGCAAAAGTGTTGGCATTTGTTTATTCGTCGCCGTCACCGTCTTCATCACTACTGTTATCCTCATCAGCGTCGTCACCCTCATCGTCGAGAGGTGAATCATCGCGGATCCCTTTTTTGAACTCATTGGCACTTTTGCCCATGCTTCTAGCCAAGCCGGGAAGCTTTTTGGCTCCAAACAGGAAGAAAATAAGAATAGCCACGATGAAAATCTCAGATCCTCCGGGTAAGCCCAAAAATCCAAGAAGAAAAGTTGTATTCATAATCAATTTGCCCTCGCGCATGTTAATGGTGTGTAAGCTGTAAAAACAGCACCAACTTAATCCCAAGAGAGGCGAAAGCGGGTAAGCACCCAATTAGACGGGTTTACCAGGACCAACTCGAGTCGTTTTTATTGTAACCACCTATCGTTAGTCGTCAAGACGTAACAGGTATGGCGGTGTGGATCACGGTAATCTGAGCGTGAATTCAAGAACGATCGGTTTATTGGAGATTAAGGATATTGATGATAACCAAAGCATCAATTGGGGTGACGGCATCATCGAGATTCGTATTTAAGTGTCCGTTAAGAAGCGTTAGGTCGCCACTGCCCGTTTGATTGAGGTAATTCACGACCAGCAACGCGTCGATTGGTGATACAAGGCTGTCTAGACTGACGTCGGCTGCAATGAACTTCGTGGCTCGATTCGTTCGTGTGATTTGACCAGTCGTGGGGTTGAAATTGATGTTGTGATCAAGTTGGTTTCTACGAATCATAAGATTGACAGCTTGCGTACGTGTTTGATCTTGTGTTGAGGTGTGGTTCGTTTGCTGCAGGGTTGTTAAATCATCTCGATCAAGATGATTTGAGCCGTCAGTTGAGTTTGTCTTGGATTCGATGTCGTTTTCGGGCGCCTCGACTGAGTCGATTCCAGATCCGCCGTAGAGAGCGTCATTGCCAATTCCGCCGAGGATAGTGTCGTCTCCGAATTGCCCATAAATTGTGTCGTTGCCTGCTTGTCCCGATATGTTGTCCGCTTGCGCATTGGACGTACTCATTTCGAATAACTCACGGTTTGTTTTGGTCGTGATAAATTGACGTCGCAGAATCGCTTCAAATCCTGGAATGCTAGGATCTGTAGAATCAATCTCAATGAGACGGAACAACTCTTCAGTATTGGACATAACTGCTTCATGATAGAAAGTCTCACTATCCCCGATGAGCATGTCATCGGCCGATCCACCACTGATGATGTCACGACCGCTTTCGAGTGACAGATGGTGATCGCCCCGGTTGCCAATAAGTGCGTGACGTTCGTTCAACCCTTCTTCGAGTCGTAAATATGAGTTGGAGTGGCTAATGTTATCTAGGTAGTGGACAAGGTCGTCGAGGTAATTACTGATGGAGTGGGCCAGTGCGACTTTGGCACTAACCGCCAGTGACGTGATGCTCTCGATGTTCACTGCACTAAATGATCGAGGACAGGGTCGATTTGATGACTCAATCGCTGATTGCACGAGACAAGAGGAAATGATTGGTGAATTGGAAAGGCTAAAGTCCCCGACAATAATATCGCTGCCTTGGCTGCCGGTTAGTACATCATTACCAATCGTGAGTGTCAATGGATTCGTTGCGGGTAGGTTTGCAGTATCCACTGATTCAAAAACACTGAGGTCAGCAATAAGTGTGTGGAATACAGTTTGTAAGGTAAGGTAATGGTTGTTGATGGCGGTGTGATCAACATCGGCCAAAAGCACGGCCGAATCAGTGAAACGCGTTGTTGTTGGCATGTCAACGATGTTGACGCGTGCGTCACCGGTAACCATGTTGGTGGCCTGTGAATCGGAGATTAGCGAGTCGTTTGTGTCAATAATGTCATTACCGATACCAACGCTGATTGGCATTGTCGGTGACGCCAATGCCGTCGTTGCTAATAGATCAGCATGTAATGAGTGTATTTTTGCTTCCAACTTGGCAAAGACTGTGCGAACTTGATCCTGAGATGTCAGAATCGCCTCGATCATTGATGTTGTATTAGTACTCGCGAATCCCTGTTGGATTTCGATGATTTCGTAGTTGTTGTCACCAACGAGGACATCTCCGAGTTCCAGGGAATTTTGATTCGTGGATTCAATGTCCGTTAGTAAGTCGGTTTGGACGAACAGAGTATCTTGACCGATTTGAAGCGCTGCGAGTGACGTTGGGTTATTTGCTTGCAGTGTATCGAGCACTAAAGCACGTGTTGAGTAAGATAGGTATTCTAGCTCTTCTCGGGCGCTGTCTTGAACGTTGTTAACTTCGTTGAGTCCTGTGAGGATCGGCGTAATTGCAAGCGAATTATCGCCGACTATAAAGTCACGCCCTGCTCCGCCAGATATTTGATCGTTTCCGGCTAGCACCAAACGATGTCCGTGAATTTGAGGGATAAATGTGGCTATTGGCATCAGGGCTGCATCACCAATATTTGCTATGTTTGTAGTGTTCTCGGCGGCAGTCATTGCTTGTTGCATTTCATCGGAACTAACATGGGTATCGATGGTCGAGATGTCATAGGCCGAGTTGAACGAGAATTGTTCCGGCAAAATTTCCATGCGTGGCGAGATGAATTGCCCAGTTTCTGGTAGCAATGTGTTGTTGTCTGGTGCATTAAACAGGCGTAAACCATAGGTAATGGTGGGGATGTCCTGCAGGCTTGCAGTGTTATGATTTGCATTGTCACCAATGATATAGTCTGAACCGTCGTTACCGTCGATTTTATCATCGCCGAGTTGTCCGATGATGAAGTCGTCACCATCACCGCCACGAATCGTGTCATTACCGGCATCGGAGTTGACGGGTTCAGTGAGGACCAGAATTACATCGTTACTGCTGTCGGTCGTTAACAGGACGCGACTAGTATTTAGTAATTGGTCTCTAGTTGCAGTTTCAACGGGCACTGTTGAAATCACGTGACTTTGATTTTCAATGAGGACGTTGCGGTGCCATTTTGTGTTCTGATCTGTTAACGGATGCGTTTGTTCAACATCCAAGTAGCGACGTAGGATTTGTCCGTTGTCGCCGATGATTGTATCGTGGTTGGCTCCGCCGGATAGATAATCACTTCCGTGTCCACCAACGATATCGTCTGTGCCACCATTACCAAATATCACATCGTCGCCGCGTTGCCCAACGAGGGTGTCTTGCCCGTGCAGTTGCGTAACTGTAATGCTGGTGAATTCATCAAATGCCGTTATAAACTCGTTTGTAATCCAGTCAGGACGAGGTGTTGAAGCAAATAGCGAGCCTATTTCAGTGAGATTAGTAAATCCGTCACCAAATATCCAGTCACTACCATAATTATCGATTGTGCTGAAGTTAACTCGGGATGCTTCGATATCGTCAAACCGTTGGTAAGAACGGATGACATCATCAAAATCAGCCGCGTACGCATTGCGAGTAGCAGGTTGGTTGAATTTGTCGGGGTATCGTTGCCATTGACTGACCGGGTTCCACGAAGGAAGGGTTGCTTCATCGGTGGTGACTATGAAACGAGTGATGTTTCCGTTGTCCCCTAGAATCATGTCAGCGTGTTCGCCACCGATAATTAGGTCGCTAGTATCATCACCACTAATTAAGCCGGTACGGTCGATAGGTGCAGTTCCATCTAGGTAGTTGTGACCACCAATGATGTCATCTTCACCTTTGCCACCGTCAAGGATGTCATGACCCTGTTGTCCGACAAGAATATCATCCCCATCTTGGCCCTGAATGCGGTCATTTCCACCCATATCTGACTGAGTCGTATAGACCGAACGTACACGTTGATTTACAGGAGCATCCACAGTTCCGCCGTATCGAATATCAAATATCCCGTGGTCTCCCAACAACCAGTCGTCATCACTGCCTCCAAAGATCGTGTCATTCGCCGTCCCACCAAATACCATGTCTCGCTCAGAACCACTGTAGATAACGTCATCGTCGCCTATCGTTGGCGTGATCGTCTGTAACTCCAATACAATTCCATATGGATATTCAGAGTAATTGGCAATGGCACTGTACGTCCCATGGTTTGTAACGTCAGATTTGAAGGTTGCCATACCACTGTCCCCCAGGACAATGTCATCGCCGCTTTCGGTATGAATCGTATCGCTCGCAGTACCGCCGAATACGACGTCGCGGGCTCCACCGGCGGTGCTGGTGATCGTATCGAGTCGGCCTGCACTATCAAACGTGGCCGTACCGCTATCACCGAGGACGATGTCGACTTCGTTGTCACCGGAAGCATCCGTTCCGGCATCAATGATGTCGCCCGCTGTACCGCCAATGACGATGTCATCACCGTTGCGGGTCAGGATGGTGTCACTTCCACCAATGGCCGGGTCTGTTGTCGTGGCTTCGAGGATGCTGCCGTCAACTTCAAACGTAATGTTACCGTTGTCACCAAGGACAATGTCCCGTTCGACTTCCACGTCCAGATAGGCGGTGATGCTATCGCTGGCCGCACCACCGATGACAATGTCGGCACCTTCGTCGGTCGTGATGATGTCATCGTCACCGATCGTAGGTGTGATAGTGGTGATAGTTCGCAGGATGCCGTAATGGGCTGGATCGACTCCGTCGTCCAAGTCGGTATTGAAGGTTGCTGAGCCACTGTCCCCCAGGACAATGTCATCGCCGCTTTCGGTATGAATCGTATCGCCTGTTGAAATGGCATCTCTTGTACCGGATGTCGTTTGATAGTCAGAGTTGGCCAAATGACGGGTTATGGTGACGGTCGCATTTCCACTTATTGACGTAATGCTTATGTTGTTACCGATGTTACTTGCCGTGTAATATTGCTTTGTGAAAGTATGATTGCCTGACCCTGCACCGGATATTGATATTGTGGACCCTGTTAGCGTTTTGGATAACTCCAAGGAATTCGATGTTGCGTTAAGAACAAAGTAATTTTGTTCGATTGCAAGTCCGCCGATCACGGTTCCATCTGTTGACACATAACTAATTAAGTCACCCTGGGAGAACGGGTGGCCAACTGCGGTAAATGTATCGTTGCTAGTGTCGACGTCGTCACTGTTAATGCTAATAGTTTCCAATGTTGAGTCAGTTATGAGTAGGCTGAGTTGTCGTGCGAATGAGGTGGGTTGTGTAGGTCCAACTGTGGTGGTTATCGCCGTGTCGCGATCGTTGATGATGTTATCAATCTCGAGAATCCAAACTTCGTTACGTATTAGATTGTTCGGGATCGTAAGGGCGTTTACCGTACCGCCGTTGATATCGAGTGGCTGATTAGATGTTCGCGTGGCTGAAAGATCAACATTGCCAATGACTGATTCTACGTAAACTCTATTTTCAGTGGCGAAGGCACTGTAGAACGCTTCGCCTTGGTTGGATTGATTGATTGCTGTCGCCACGGTACTCGCAAATTCATCGGTGGAATCGGCAACAACTTCAACGTCAACTACGCGATCCTGTGAATCGATGCTGTGTTCAAGCGTGAAAGTCCAGATTTCGCCGGAGATAAGATTATCGGGAATGGAAACAATGGTGGTGCCGTAACTGAAAATCGCATCAACTCGGCCCTCGTGATCGAACGTTGCTGAACCGCTGTCACCAAGGACGATGTCTCGGTGAACGTCACCTAATGCATCGGTTCCTGCATCAATCGAATCCCCTGCCACACCACCAATGATGATGTCAGAACCGTTACCGGTAGCGATGACGTCAAGGTCTCCAATATGCGTGTTCAGGCTTTCAATGATTGCAATACTTCCATCAACTTCGAATACAATTCTGCCAATGTCGCCAATGACAATGTCACTGTCGACGATGTCTGACTGATAAGCTGTAATGACATCTCTGCCAACACCGCCAATGACAATGTCATTGCCTTCATCAGTTGTGATTCTGTCGGAATCACCAACCGATGGTGTAAGCGGCGTAACAGTACGCAGGATTCCTATTTCGTCAATGTTGACATCGCTATCGAGATCACTATTGAATTCGGCTGTACCACTGTCACCGAGGACAATGTCATCCCCACTTTCCGTATTAATTGTGTCAGGCCCTGATCCACCGAGTACGATGTCATCACCACCGCCGGTATGGATGATGTCACGATCGCCGATGGTTGTATCGATGCTGTGAATCTCGTCAATACGGCCTTCGTGGTCGAAAGTCGCAATGCCACTGTCACCGAGGACAATATCGCGATCTGTGTCGCCGAGGAGGTCGCGACCGGCGTTAATGTAGTCGTATCCGAATCCACCAATGACGATGTCCGCTCCATTCCCTGTTTCAATAATGTCGTTACCGCCAATATGGGTGTACCGACTTTCGGCCGCGGTTATACTGCCGTCGACTTCGAAGGTTACCGTACCAATGTCACCCACGACGATGTCGTTATCCGGAATGATTCCTAGGTGCGCTATGATTGTGTCTGAACCTGCTCCGCCAATGACAATGTCATCACCCTCATCGGTGTACAGTTTGTCCTGATCACCAACTTCCGGCGTCAGGAAGGTAATGGTTCGCAGGATGTTGTAAACCGTATCATCGCTGCCGTCTAGGTCGGTGTTAAAGTCGGCCGAACCACTGTCACCCAAGACAATGTCATCGCCGGATTCAGTGTGGATTGTATCGCGTCCGGTACCACCGATCACGATGTCGCGTGCTCCACCGGTATCAATCGTATCGTTGCCACCAATGTCGGTTGCCGTGCTGGTGATCGTATCGAGTCGGCCTGCACTATCAAACGTGGCCGTACCGCTGTCACCGAGGACGATGTCG
>LWDU01035042.1_pt1 | contig 16650 bp, 10 predicted proteins | sample 727161 | NCBI WGS metagenome assembly LWDU01 (sample SAMN04566230, study PRJNA314399) | hydrothermal vent metagenome | isolation source: deep sea hydrothermal plume seawater | place: Mexico: Gulf of California, Guaymas Basin | collected 2004-07-11
GCCGACTGGAAGCACCGTGCGGCAGACAAACGTTTAAAAAGGTCGACGGGTAATGGATCACCCGACTCGTGGTGCGCCGCTATTAAATCAAGCGCTTCGCGCTGCCAGCACCAGTTCTCAAGAAACTGACTGGGCAATTCCACTGCATCCCACGGCACGCCATTAATCCCGGCGACGGCAGGTTCATCGACTTGAGTCAACAGATGATGCAATCCATGACCAAACTCGTGAAAGAGTGTCAACACCTCTTCGTGGGTCAATAAGGTCGGCTGACCGTCCACTGGCGGCGTAAAGTTACACACCAGAAATGCCACGGGTGTTTGTACACCCCCATCAGGCAATCGGCGTCGATCAATCGCGTCTGCCATCCAAGCGCCACCCCGCTTATTGGCTCGCGCGAAGAGATCAAGGTAAAAGGAGCCCCGCCGCGCTCCGGCCGCATCCACAATATCGTAAAAGGTAACCGACTCATGCCACAACTGTGGCAATGTAACGGGTTCAACTCGAATAGAAAACAGCCGGTGGACAACCTCAAACAGACCCTTGAGCACTCGCGGCAAGGGAAAGTAGGGACGTAGCGTTTCCTGACTGAAAGCGAAATGCACTTCACGCAACCGTTCGGCATAAAAAGCGTGATCCCATGCTTGAAGATCACACACATCATCAGTTTCTTGGGCAAAAATGACCAATGCTTGGAGTTCGTCCTCGGCGTGACCACGCGCACGCCCGACGAGATCGGACAGAAACTGGTCAACCTCTGCAACAGAAGTTGCCATCCGCGTTTCCATCGCGTACTCAGCAAAGTTGTCATAACCCAGCAACGATGCCATCTGCCGGCGCAACGTTAGGATGCTTACCATCACCTCACCGTTGTCCCATCTCCCCTCACCCGGTCCCATCTCGCTGGCACGCGTGACATAGGCGTGATACATCCGCTCTCTGAGTGACCGATTCTTGGCAAACTTCATGAAGGGCACATAGGAAGGCGCCTTGAGTGTAAATCGCCAACCACGCTGGCCCGCCTCTCGCGCCGTTGCCGCCGCCATCTCGCGCACTGAGGTCGGCACTCCAGCAAGATCCGACTCATCAACAACGTCCAAATGCCAATCATCGGTGGCATCGAGCACGTTTTGCTCAAAACGATTCTCGAGCAGTGCGAGTTCTTCGGCCAGCGCAGCAAATCTTGCTCGACTCGATTCGTCCAGAGCCACCCCGGAGAGACGAAAATCACGCAGCGCATTGGAGATGACCCGCCGCCGTGCCGTACCGACACCTTCGCCTGCCTCATGCAAGCGCTGAAAGCCCTTAAACAAGGCCTGGTTCTGACCCATTTCGGTCTCATAGGCGCTAACTTTGGCTAAACAGGCCTCGTAGGCCCGGCGTAATGCATCAGAATCGACCACGGCGTTCAAATGCGACACCGGCGACCACACCCGTTGTAATCGTTCATCAAGATCCTCTAGCGGCCTGGCAAAACTAGTCCAATCCGCACTACCCGCATGGGATTCGAGCGCGCTGATCTGCTCGCGATTTGTGGCCAACACCTCGTCGAGTGCCGGCTCAACATGATGAGCCTCGATCTCCTCGAAACGCGGCAGGCCAGAAAAATCCAGCAGCGGATTAACATGTTTCATCGGTCGGGTTCCAATACTTGACGTACCGTGGCCAGGGCACGATTTACACCCCGCACACTGATTTCGTTTAATCTACCATGCAGCCTTTTGCACTCCTCAGACGCCTCGATGCGGCGCGCGGACACTCAGACCATCCTATGAAAGAAGACGTCGATTTTCTAGTTATCGGTGGTGGCAGCGGCGGGATCGCCGCAGCTCGCCGTGCCGCACAGCACGGCGCCCGCACCGCCCTGATCGAGGGAGGACGCTTGGGTGGAACCTGTGTCAACGTCGGTTGTGTGCCAAAAAAAATCATGTGGAACGCATCACGCCTGGCCGAAATGCTGGACGATGCCCCAGGCTATGGTTTCTCCATCGATCAAAGCCGCTTCGATTGGCCGTCGCTAAAAAGTGCCCGCGACGCCTATATTTCACGACTGAACGGCATCTATCAGCGCAATCTTGACCAGGCAGGCGTCGAGACCATTGCCGGTTGGGCTCGCTTTGAAGGGCCGCATGACATCCGTGTTGCAGATCGCAAAATTCACGCCAAGCATGTTCTGATCGCCACCGGCGGCCTACCTACTATTCCAGCCCTTTCGGGGGCTGAACTTGGCATCAGCAGCGACGGGTTCTTCGCCCTTGAGGCACAGCCCGCGCGGGTAGTGATCGTGGGCGCTGGCTACATCGCTACTGAATTTGCTGGCGTAATGAACGCGCTCGGTAGCGAAGTCACGCTGATCCTGCGCAAGGACACTGTGCTGCGTGCGTTTGATCACACCCTGCGTGAGGTGGTGATGAGTGAAATGCACACCAGCGGTATCCGCATACTGTCCCAAACCCAGATTAACCAGATCCTATCTGGCGATGATGCCCGACTGCGCATTGAGTGCACGGGCGAATCACTGGACTCCATCGATTGTCTTATCTGGGCCATCGGGCGCGAATCGAACGTCACGGGTTTAGGACTCACCGAAGCGGGCATCACGATAGACGATGACGGCTTTATTCCAACCGACCCCTTTCAGAACACAACCACCGAGAACGTGTATGCCGTAGGCGACGTCACCGGTCGTCAGGCCCTGACCCCCGTCGCCATCGCCGCCGGTCGACGATTGGCCGATCGTCTGTTTGACAACCAACCGGATGCACACCTGGCGTACGACAATATTCCCAGTGTGATCTTCTCTCACCCGCCGATTGGTACTGTGGGCCTGACAGAGCACGAAGCAATCAGCACCTTTGGTGAACACAATATCAAGATTTATCAGAACCGGTTCACCGACATGTACCATGCGATGACATCGCGAAAACCACCAACCATCGTCAAACTGGTGACAACCGGGGCGGATGAAAAGATCATTGGTTGTCACGTCGTCGGTCACGGTGCAGATGAAATTATCCAAGGCTTCGCCGTCGCCGTAAAAATGGGTGCCACCAAATCCGACTTCGATAACACGGTCGCCATTCACCCAACTGCAGGGGAAGAACTGGTGACGCTGCGCTGACGCTCACCCGAGTTAATGTTACGGAACCTGATCTAACGGGCCCTGATAACCAACGAGGCGCAAACATTGCGCGCCGTTACAATCTAGGCACACGATTCACAGCACACTGGGAGTAAGCACCAATGGCATGGTGGGGCACACTGATCGGGAGCACGCTTGGATTCATGCTTGGCGGGCCGCTGGGCTTGCTACTCGGCAGTGTGGTGGGACGCCAATTCGATGCCGGGCGGCAACGCACTAGCGATGGACCCTTTCTGGGAAATGGCCGTGAAGTCACCCAAGCGGCTTTCTTCACCGCTACGTTCTCGGTCATGGGTTACTTGGCCAAGGCCGATGGCCATGTCTCGGCTGCAGAAGTCCGTGTTGCCGAACGGCTTATGGACGACATGCGGCTGGATGCGCGCCAACGACAAACCGCCATCGAGCTCTTTAACCGAGGGAAAAGCGGCGACTTCCCATTAGAGGCGGTCCTCGATCAATTCCGCCACGAGTGTCAGCGACGCACCACCTTGCTGCGGATGTTTCTTGAAATTCAGGTGCAGGCCGCACTGGCCGACGGGCGCATCGATCCAGCGGAAAACACCGTATTGACACAGGTTGCCCAGGCACTTGGCTTCGACCCCGGAGACGTGCAGCGTCTGATTGACTTCATTTCCGGTGGCACTAATGACTCAGGCCGGGAAACACAGTCCCTCGATTCCGCGTACCAAGTGCTAGGCGTCGACTCGACCGCCAGCGACGGAGACATAAAGAAAACCTATCGCCGATTGATGAATCAACACCACCCCGACAAAATGGTCGCACGCGGCATGCCTGAAGAAATGATAAAGCTGGCCACAGAAAAAACGCAGGGCATCCAGAAAGCCTGGGAGGTGGTCCGCGAGCACCGCGCCAAGCAGGTCACTCGCTAGTTTGTCGAAACGGTATGATCAGCATTGCGGGCAAATGACAGCACTCACTGACCTGGCGCATGCCCGGTAACCCCAGGACCATGCGCTCGTGTGTCTCTCGCGGTACGGCGCGATAAGTGACAAACAAATAATCCCACCACGCCAGATTAAAACCAAAATTGGCGTCACGCTCGTCTACCGCCACGGAATGATGTATTCGGTGCATGTCCGGGGTCACGACAATCCAACGAAGCAATCGATCAACGGTCTTTGTCATGCGAAGGTTAGCGTGAGTGAACAGTGACATTCCGTTTAGCAACACCTCAAAAACGACCACCGATAAGACCGGCGCACCCAGCAATATAACGGCACCACACTTGATCGCCATGGAGATGATCATCTCAAATGGGTGAAACCGCAACCCACTGGTTACATCTAAATCTAAGTCAGCGTGGTGCACGCGATGCACTCGCCACAGTAACGGTATGACGTGCATCGCACGATGCTGCAGGTACACAACAAGATCAAGTAGCACAATTGCGGCAGCCATCGCGAGCCCACCCGGCCACCCCAGGAAAGAGAAAAGACCCCAACCTTGCTCAGCGGCAACCGCCGCTGCACCGACAGCAGCCATCGGAAAAATTAGACGCAGAAGTACCGTGTTCAGCAAGCCCAGTCCGAGATTATTCTGCCAACGCACGCGTTGAGAGACGCCCAACACCCTACGTGGCCATCGCCATTCAGCACCCGCGATAAGGCAAAAGATCGCGCCGAATACCCCTATTCGTATGAGGGCTTCATTGGCAAAGATGAATTCAGACAACGACGGAGCTCATTAGGTCTTGGCGAAGATAAGTATAGTCAGTTGCCATCACACCGACGTGAGCTGCCAATAATGCTTCGATGTTCGGCGAGTAGCACGCTATACTTTTTCTTCGCGTCAACGAATCTTCCACATCATGAACCTGTATAAACTGCTCACCCAACGCGCCGCCAACGATAATCCGGTTCGCGTCGGCCTTATCGGTTGCGGAAAATTCGGCACCATGTTTCTAACTCAGGCGATGCAGACCAAAGGGCTGCATGTGGTCGGTATTGCCGACCTCAACACTGAACGCGCACAACATAATCTCTCTACCGCTGGCTGGGACCGCTCCCACTTCGACGCGAAGTCCCTGGATGCAGCATTCCAGTCAGGCACGACGCACGTCGGCGACGACGCCGCGGCACTCATTGCCTATGAGCGATTGGACGTCATTATCGAGGCCACCGGAATTCCCCGCGCCGGAATCGAACACTGCCGTCGTGCCATCCATGCCGGCCATCACGTGGTCATGGTGAGCGTCGAAGCCGACGTTGTTGCCGGACCTCTGCTGGCCCGTGAAGCCAGCGCAGCTGGCGTCGTCTATAGCCTGGCCTGGGGTGACCAGCCAGCACTTGTGTGTGAGCACGTTGACTGGGCCAGAGCGTGTGGGTTTGAGGTGGTGTGCGCGGGCAAGGGAACCCGCTATCACCCTGATTACCATCAGTTAACGCCCGATACCGTATGGGATGTCCTGCGCCAATATCTTGACATCGAGGATCCACAAAGTATCAACCTCAAGATGTTTAACTCTTTTCTTGATGGCAGCAAATCCGGTATTGAGATGACCGCCGTGTGCAATGCGACTGGCCTGACACCGCAACCCAATGGACTCGGCTTTCCGCCCAGTTCACGCTTCGATCTGGCCAACACGTGCAAACCCGCTTCGGACGGCGGTCAGCTCGCGCGACGCGGCACCACTGAAGTTGTCTCCTCACTCAACCGTGATGGCTCAGACGTGCCACACCATCTTGCCATGGGCACTTACGTTGTTATTGCCAGTGCAACCGATTACGCCCAACGCTGCATGAGGGAATATCACATGCTGCCTGACTCATCGGGTCGTTATGGCACGCTTTACCGTCCCACTCACATGATTGGTATGGAACTGGGCATCTCGGTTGCCTCTGTGGCATTGCGCGGTGAAGCCACTGGTGCACCGATCGGCTTTCACGCGGACGTCGTTGCCATCGCCAAGCGACCGTTGAAATCTGGCGAAACACTAGATGGCGAAGGCGGCACCTGTGTATGGGGCAGACAACTGCCAGCCGCGTCATCCCTTGCTCTTGGGGCCCTGCCGCTTGGCCTTGCAGGTGAAGTTCGCGTAGTCCGCGACATCGAGACCGGTAGTGTGCTGACCTGGGATGATGTCACGCTGGATGAGAACGATGCTGCCGTCCAGGCTCGGCGCGAGATGGAACACGCGTTCGCTATGCCAACCCACTAACAGGCCGTATGCACAAAACCTGGAAGTAGGCACTTGCCCATCACAACGGCTTCCCTGAACAATACACAAGCGCAACTATTTGGAAGCACATTCGAGGCTGTCCGGGTCGAATGCGGCGCCGGACCGCTTTACGTTGTCCAAGGTGGCGCCGGACCACCTTTGTTGTTATTGCATGGGTATCCACAAACTGGCGTTATGTGGCACCGCGTTGCGAGCGCGCTCGCAACGCGCTACCGCCTGATCATCCCGGATCTGCGAGGTTATGGGGACAGCCCCAAGCCCAATAGCCAACCAGACCATGCGAGTTACGCCAAGCGTGTAATGGCACTTGACGTCGCTCAAATGATGAGCACTCTGGGGCATGAGCGTTTTTACGTTGCCGGGCATGACCGCGGCGGGCGAGTCACTCACCGCCTTGCCCTCGACCATCCGGACCGGCTAGTTGCCGCCTGCGTAATGGATATCGTGCCGACACTGCACGCCTTCGAGACGACCGATAAAGCCTTGGCCAGTGCGTACTATCATTGGTTCTTTCTTATCCAACCGGGGGGATTACCCGAACGGTTGATCGGACAGGATCCCAAGTTCTACCTCGACCATAAATTTGCAGGCGGCTGTGCGCCCGGGTCATCTCTGGCACCTGCGGCGCTGGCGGAGTATCTACGTTGTTTTCGCAACCCCGACACCATCCGCGGATCGTGCGAGGACTACCGTGCCGCAGCTTCAATTGACCTAGCGCATGATCGCGCTGACCGAACACGCAAGATAGAAACTCCGTTACTCGTCCTGTGGGGCGAACAAGCTTTCGTGCATCGTCACTACGACGTGCTCGGCGTGTGGGCAGATTACGCAACCACCATACAAGGTCGCCCCGTGCCCTCGGGACATTACCTGCCCGAAGAAGCGCCTGAAGCGGTGATCGATGCGTTGACCCACTTTTTTTCGGGCTTTGTGTTGTGAACAAAAAAACTTCCCTGCTGCCTGCTAGAACACTGGTGATCGGAACGACCCTCGGTCTTCTTGGCACTGTACCGACCGCGCAGGGAGACAATGCCGAAAGCCTCGCTGTGCTCGTAGAGGAGTCCGCCACCCTAATCTGTGATGACGAAGATGGCGACGGCGTGCTCGACCTGCTCGACAACTGCTGGGGCGTCTACAACCCGGATCAATCCGACCGGAATGGAGACGGTACTGGCGATGCCTGTATTGAATAACAAAGCACCGTGCGAACAAACATCCAATCGATGAAGACTGCTGGAGAAGAAACCCCATGACAACACACAAGGTGGCACTGCTTGCCGGCGACGGAATCGGCCCGGAAATAATGGACGAGGCGATCAAGGTGCTGCATCTCGTCGAAGAACGCAACGCAATCGAATTCGAACTGACACCCGCATTGTTCGGTGCGGCGGCCTATTTCGAAACCGGCAAATCCTTCCCCGAAGAAACCATCGCTGCCTGCGATGCCGCCGACGCCATCCTCAAAGGAACGATCGGCCTCAGTCACGAAGAGTCAAAGAAAATTCCACCGGATGAGGGGCCCGAGCGCGGCGCCCTGTTACCGATGCGCAAACGCTATGACACCTATGCCAACTTTCGTCCTGTTTACCTACCCCACAGCCTGGCACACTTCTCACCGCTGCGTCCTGAAATCATTGGCCAAGGCATTGATCTCATGATCATTCGAGAACTTGTAGGCGGTCTTTACTTTGGCACCAAGACCGAGGGCATAGACGATGCCGGGCGGCGTTACGTGCACGAAATGCTGGAGTACAACGAAGAACAAATTCAGCGCGTCCTCAAAGTTGCTTTTGACCTGGCACGCAAACGTAAAAAGGTGCTGCATAACATCCATAAGGACAACGTCCTGAAATCCAGTCTGCTATGGAACACTGTCCTCGACGAGGTGCGGGTCGACTACCCAGAGGTCAGCGTCAAACACGTTCTGGTGGACGCAGCGGCTACTAACCTTTGCCTCGATCCAACCCAATTCGACGTGATGGTGATGGAAAATATGTTTGGCGATATTCTCAGCGATCAATGCGGCGGCATCTTGGGTTCTCTCGGTCTAATGCCTTCCGCCTGCGTTGGGCCAACAAAATCCTACTACGAACCATCGCACGGCTCTGCACCAGATATTGCTGGACAGGGTATCGCCAACCCCTACTCGATGATCGGCTCGGTCGCCATGATGCTCGAAATGAGTTTTGGTATGGATGGTGAAGCCCGCAACCTATGGCAGGCGATGCAAAGCGTCTTTGCAGATGGCTACTCAACGCCTGACCTTGCCCGCCGCGGTGACGCCGAGCACATCATCACCACCGCTGACTTTGGCGACAAAGTCCTCAGCAAACTCGCCACACTTCCCACGCCTTGACCCAATGAAGACTCGGTCCACTTGATCTGTTTACCGAGTCGTTGCAGTCCGTGATATTCAGCGCATGAACCTTGCTCAATTACTGCAAAGGAGCGCCCACGCTTTCGCCAACCAGCCCGCGGTCGTCGAAAACACGCATGTGTGTGCAACCTTTAATGAATTGCACCAACGCAGCGCGCGCATCGCCGGATACCTGCGAACCACGCTGGGTCTTAACACTGGAGATCGGGTGGGCTTGGTGATGCACAATGGCCCAAGCTATACAGAACTCCTGTTTGGCTGTTGGCACGCTGGCCTAACAGCACTGCCCATCAACGCCAAACTGCATTCGCACAGCGGCTGCAGAACCTGCTTCGTCAGCAAAACACTTGAAAGCGCAGTCACTACAGCCGCGGCTACCTGCGAAAACATGGTCGAGATCATCACTTGCCCTAGTAAAGCCTACGATCGCGTCCTAAACACCAACCCCGACACGCTTGCTAACACGGAACCGAATTCAAGTGCCTGGTTGTTCTACACCAGCGGCACCACCGGTCGACCCAAAGGTGCCTTGCTGAGCCATCACAATCTAATGACGATGGCGCTTTGTTACTTCGCAGACGTTGATCGCATTGACCCCGGTGATGCACTGGTGCATGCCGCTCCCATGTCGCACGGCAGCGGTATCTATCTGATCCCACATGTAATGGCCGGTGCTATGCAGGTAATCCCGGAAAGTCACGGTTTCAACGCTGACGAAGCGCTTCGGCTACTCGCGCACTATCCCGGTTCAACCATGTTTGCCGCACCAACGATGGTACGCCGACTCACCGATGCCAGTGCCGCCGACGAGCTCGACACTCGCTGTCTTAAAACCATCGTCTATGGTGGAGGTCCAATGTACCTTGCGGATCTGGATGATGCGCACCGAGTGCTGGGCTATAAACTGGTTCAAATTTACGGTCAGGGAGAGAGCCCAATGACCATCACCGCATTGAGCAAATGGCACCACCGCAATACCGACCACCCCGCGTATCGACGACGCTTGGCCTCGGTAGGAATCGCACAAAGTGCAATGACCGTGCGTGTTGCTACGGCAGATGGTGATTACCTACCCGCCGGCGAGGTGGGCGAAGTGCTGACCTGTGGCGACGCCGTGATGCAGGGTTATTGGCGCGATCCCGATACTACGCAACATACGTTAGCCGGCGGCTGGCTGCATACCGGTGATCTGGGCTCCCTCGACAACGATGGGTTCCTCACTCTGAGCGACCGCGCAAAGGACATGATCATCAGCGGTGGCAGCAACATCTATCCACGCGAGGTGGAAGAAGTGCTACTCAACCATCCGGGAATCGCCGAAGTCTCTGTCGTCGGCGCACACGATCCTGAGTGGGGCGAACGCGTAACGGCATTCGTTGTCGGCACAGCCAACCCACCATCCATCGAAGAGCTGGATGCGCTGTGCCTGAATCATATCGCACGCTTCAAACGTCCACGCGAATACCGATTTGTAGATGCACTGCCCAAAAATAATTATGGCAAAGTGCTGAAAACCGTTCTGCGCGAACAACTTGAGCAAGCGCGCACCACCGGTGTGTGAGTGCATAACCCATGCATTTTGAGAAACGACTCTGGGCCTATACCAAAGGCGCTCGGCAGCGCATTGTTGGAGCTGTCTTAGTCGGGCTGCTATCTACCACCGCGGGCGTCGCTCGCCTGGCTCTGCTTGGTTGGCTGATCGGTAAAATTTTCTCTGGGGCGTCATTCAACGAACTCGCCTGGCCAATAACGGGCGTCGCCGGTGTCATGCTGCTGCGCGGCCTACTCGAATATGTGCGCGAAATCATGGCGCACCGCACGGCGGCGGTGGTGCAGAAAACGCTGCGCCGTCATCTCTACAACCAGATTGCCGCGCTCGGGCCAGGCTACGCCACCCATCAACGTTCCGGTGAATTGGTGCTGTCCCTGGTCGATGGTATCGAGCAGCTGGAAACCTATTTCGGAAAATACCTGCCGCAATTGATGGTCTCCGCGCTGACACCGATCATCATCTTCGGCTTTGTCGTCTTCATTGACCGAGCCGTTGCCACGGCACTACTGGTTGCGGCGCTGATCGCGTTACTGGCACCGGCAATCTGGCACAAGTTTGACACCGCCAAATCGCAAGCCCGTCAGAAGGCCTACGCGGCTTTCGCCTCAGAGTTCCTCGATGCCATTCAGGGTCTGGCAACGCTTAAAGCCTTCGGTCAAAGCGGCGCGCGCGCGAAACTACTCACCCACCGTGCCCACGAGCTCTTTCGCAGCACAATGTGGGTATTGGCTACCAACTCTCTAGCCCGCGGCATCACCGATTGCTCGATCGCCATTGGCGCAGCGACTGCCCTCGGCATCGGTGCCTACCGCGTCAACGCCGGTGCGATGGAACTGACCAGCCTGCTCATTGTTCTCATGCTCGGGGTAGAAATTTTTCGGCCCATGCGTGACCTGAGAACGGTACTCCATCAGGGGATGGTCGGCATGTCGGCAGCCCACGGTCTCTATCAGATTCTCGATGCCACACCGCCAGTCGTCGAGCGCACACCCGTGATACGTGATGAGCCGCTGACACCCAGTATCACCTTCGACGGTGTCAGTTTTCGATACCCGGGACAACGCCGCAGCGTCCATGACGACCTGTCACTGGCAGTGGCTGTCGGGGAGCGGGTCGGCGTCGTCGGACCCAGTGGCTGTGGTAAATCATCGATCGTACGACTGTTGCTCCGTTTTTACGATGCGGAGCGTGGCTCAATTAAGATCGGCGGACAAGATCTGCGATCTCTATCACTGGCTGATGTTCGCCGCCATATCTCAGTAGTCAATCAGGACACCTACCTCTTTCACGGCTCGGTCGAAGACAACATTCGCATGGGCAAGCCCGAGGCCCACGAAGACGAAATCATTGCCGCCGCCCGAGCCGCCAATATTCACGACTTTGTCATTACTCTACCCCGCGGTTACCAAACCATCGTTGGCGAAAAAGGCATTAAGCTGTCAGGCGGACAACGGCAACGCGTAGCTATCGCCCGCGCACTGCTACGCGATGCCCCGATCCTGATACTCGATGAAGCCCTATCCGCTGTGGACGCAGAGAATGAAGCGATCATTCTCCAGGCACTTGATCGACTGATGCGGGGCCGCACGACTCTGGTCCTGGCCCACCGACTGTCGAGCATTATCGATTGTGACCGTATCCTGGTTCTCAACAATGGACAGGTGGTCGAGAACGGGAACCATAGCCAACTCATGGCCGCCAATGGCGTTTATCGTCACCTGATGTCAGAACAGGCCCGTGCAGACCCTGTTGAGATGCCGCTCAAGCCCCAACAAACCGCAACCGCACCTCCTGAACTAGGTGATGAACGATCCGGTGACACCATAGCCCAACCTACCGAAGGCGTCGTTCGGGCGGAAGGACTTAACTGGAGTCAGGTGATACGCATCCTGATGGGCCACATCATGCCGTGGAAAGGCCGCCTGATACTGACCTTCAGCTTTGGCGTCCTACGCGTCCTCGCCTTTATTGGGGTGGGTGTGTACAGCGCGCTGATCGTGCTCGCGCTCAAGAACGACGTGCCCTTCGAATCTCATCTGTGGGCACTCGCGATCGTGGCCCCGCTTTCTGGCATCCTGCACTGGTGCGAGTCGTGGACCGCCCACGACATGGCATTTCGATTGCTAGCCGAGATGCGCATCGCTACTTTTCGTAAGCTTGACCAACTGGGTCCGGCCTACCTGGTGCGCCGCCGGACCGGTGACCTGATGGGCATCGTTACCCAGGACATCGAACTCGTCGAATATTTCTTTGCCCACACGGTAGCCCCCGCGTTCGTCTCTGTCCTGATTCCAGGATTGGTGATTGTCGTGCTTGGAATGCAGAGCCTGTGGCTCGCCCTGGCGCTATTGCCGTTCCTGCTGGCCGTGGCACTTAGCCCACTCTTCCTGCGCCACCGAGTGGACAAGCTGGGGTCACACTCGCGTGAGGCGGCGGGCGAACTGTCGGCACATGCAATCGACTCCGTTCAGGGACTGACCGAAATACTCGCATTTCAACTGGAAAAGCACCGCGGTGATGAATTTGACGACCTTGCAGATCAACACATTCGGTTGCGTCTCCCATTTTTTGAACAATTGACACAACAGCACAGCCTGCTTGAGATCCTAACGGGTCTTGGGGGTCTTGCCGTCGTAGCCACAGGTGCACATCTGACGAGCCACAACCTGATCGACGCCGGTTTGCTGCCCCTGCTGACTATTCTTGCTATGGCTGCATTTCTTCCCGTTTCAGAAATCGCCCAGGTTGGCCGCCAATTGGCCGATACGCTGGGGGCCACCCGCCGTGTCTACGCTCTGGAAAACGAGCCAGTCGCGGTAACCGATGGGCCGAACGTGGTGCGAGCGAATGCGCTCGATGCGGTCATCACTCTAGACGCTGTGCGCTTTACCTACCCGGGACAACGACACGCTGCACTAGAACATGTGAGTCTTAAGATTCCCTCTGGCCATACCGTAGCACTGGTCGGGCCTTCCGGCGCCGGTAAAACCACCGTTGCGCATCTGCTGATGCGATTCTGGGATCCGACCCAAGGTGAAATTCGTTTCGCCGGCCAACCCCTTGGCAACTATCAGTTAAACGCCCTGCGCGCAAGCATCGCACTGGTTGCGCAGGACACCTACCTCTTTAACGACACACTGGAAGCGAATATCCGCATTGCACGACCCGACGCCCCTGAAGAAAAAGTCCATCAAGCCATCGAGCTCGCTGCCCTGTCGGACCTGATCGCCACACTTCCGGAGGGTTTGCAAACGTCGGTGGGTGAACGAGGAGCCAGCTTGTCCGGAGGCCAACGACAACGCGTCGCAATTGCCCGCGCTTTTCTTAAGGATGCCCCCGTATTGATTCTAGACGAAGCGACCTCACATCTAGATGCTGTCAGCGAACAAACGATCCGCCAGGCACTCGATCAGTTACAGGCCACACGAACGACCATTGTCATTGCGCATCGGTTATCGACAATTCAGAACGCGGACCTGATCGTTGCACTGGACAAGGGTCACCTGGTCGAGCAAGGTCGGCATGCCGAGCTGCTAGCGGCGGGCGGCCTATACGCACAACTGGTTTACCACCAAGTCACCCACGGCCAACACTCCAATGACACCGAGCCAACGCCCCTTGCCAGCGCCTACTGATCACGATATTGACGTGGGTACGACAACTCGTACCGACTCAACCATAGCGACCTCGCTACCGCGCCGCCTGGCGGGCATTCTTCACGCAGACATTGTGGCTTTCAGCCGGCTTACCCATGACGACGAGGACACGGCTTATCGTATTGTGCAAGAACGTATGGCCCTCGTTTCCACCATCATCAAAAATCACTCGGGTCATGTCTGCGACCAGACCGGTGACAATCTTCTCGCCTTGTTCCACTCGGCTGCCGATGCTTTGGCCGCTGCTTTAACCATTCAGCAACAGTCTGAAGCCGCACTTGAGTCAACTAAGCCTGTGACTTTTCGCATTGGCGTCAATCTCGGTGATGTCATCGAGAACGAAGGACGGGCCTTCGGCCACAGCGTCAACGTCGCTGCACGGCTGCAGGCCCTGGCACCAACGGGAGGGATTTGTGTCAGCGAAGCGGTGCGCACAGCGATTGGAAAAACGTTGCCAGTACGTTTTGATTCACTCGGAGATCGTAAGTTACACAACATTGATGAGCCCGTAAGAGCCTACGTCATTGGCGCGGACCCTCTCATGGTCCTGGCCCCTCCTCAACGTACTAACGACCTGCGACGAGGGCCAACTGTAGCCGTGCTGCCATTCACGACGCTTGAACGAGACCCCGCTGATAGCGACTTTCTAGGACACGGCCTGGCCATCGATATTGTGACCGCATTGTCACGCTATCGACAGTTGTTCGTCCTCGCACCGCATACCTCCATGGCATTGTCGCCAGACCCCGCTAGCGCAACGCTGACCGGTCAGAAAGTAGGCGCCGACTACCTGGTGGCCGGCAGCATTCAACCACTCGGTGCGGGCCTAAGGTTTTCCGTCCAACTCATTGAGACGCAAAATGGAGCGTACTCCTGGGCAGATCAATTTGATCTCGACCTGTCACAACTACCAAAGGCCCGTGACCGCGTGACTACGCGGACCGTTGCAACACTGATTGGCGCGATCGAGGAGGGCCGACTTGATCGCATCGAGCGCCATTCCACACCCGCCGCCTACCAAACATTGCTCCAGGCAAAGCGACTGGTGTACCGAATGCGTGAAGTTGGTGACAACCAACTCGCCCAGACCCTCCTCTCATCCATTCTGCGTGTTGATCCCCACTACGCTCCAGCACTCGCCATCGTGGCCCTGACCCACCTAACTAGTGTACTGATGTCGTGGTCCACGATGCCCGACCACGACCTATCACTGGCGCAGGCCGCCTCTGCGCGGGCCCTCGAAATCGACAGCCAGGACCATTTAGCCCACGGCATCTTCGGCATCACCAGTCTGTGGCAACGTCGCTTTGCGACCGCGGGTATTCACTTGGGGGAAGCATTGGCGCTCAATCCTAACGATGCCGATACCTTGGCCGGCCAGGGGCTTTATCTAACTTTTTCAGGCAATCCCGAATCCGGCGCCGCCTGCCTGACAGCGGCGGTAGAGCGAAACCCATTCCACCCAGACTGGTATGCGTGGGCGCGTGGGCTTGCCGAATACAACGCACGACGCTTCGACAGGGCGCTTAGCAGTTTACTCTCAATCGCCAGACCAACCCGGTTTCACCGGCGACTGCTCTCGGCAACCTACGCGCAACTGGGCAACCTTGCACAAGCAAAACTCGAATGCCAGCAGGTGATGGCAGAAGTACCCGGCTATCGCATCAAAGACACGCTGCGAATCCAACCGTATCAAAGGCAAGAAGATGCTGCGGATCTGATGGAGGGGCTACGCGCAGCGGGATTCCCGGAGTGATCCCCGCTGAGTCAGGTCATGACCGCGTCAAACAAGGGCTTGGGTCCATAGCGAATCGGGTCAGTCACCAGCAGACCCGTCTGCGCCTTGGTTTCCTCGACTGCGCTCGCTGCCGCTTCCTCACTCATGTGTGCGGTATTCAAACTAATGCCGACCGTTTTGGCCGCTGGCAGACTACCGCAGGCAGCGGCAAGATCTTCGTACAGGCGAATGAGGTCTAACAGCGGCGGCACACGAATGCTATTGGTACGTACGGTGTCCAACGTGGTCATACCCGCACGGTGACATAAGATTAAGTGTGTCGGACATGCACCGCGCATCAAGGGCAACGTCGAGGTGCTGCCGGGATGTGCAAGGGACCCCTGTCCTTCAACGATCACAAGATCCGACGCTTTCACTGCCATGACCTCTTGCTCCACCGCCCCACACGCATAGTCCACTCGAATGGCATCAAGAGGTATACCGCGCCCGGTCACCACCATGCCGATCTGGCCGGTGGCCACAAAACTTGCCCTGCAACTGGCTTCTTTCGCTGCCCGCCAGATTTCGAGCCCCGCTGTCATCTTACCTATCGCCATGTCGGTGCCCACCAGCAGCAGGCGACGATTGGGGAGATCGGCCGCCGCTGCCGTTGCAATACCAAGCCCCTTGGGCTCCTGCCGAATGTCCCAGACCCACTGCCCGGGCGCAAGCATTGGGTAACGCGGACTCAAATGCTGATGTAAGCCATTCACAATGCTAAGGCCACCGGCAATTGCTTGATCCATCTCATCGAACATATGCTCGGGCAGCAGACCACCGCCAGGCGCCATCCCAAGCAGCAATGCTTCAGGCGCGTAGGGCAACGCCTCAGCCACACTGCTCACAATCGGCACATCAGGACCAAAATTCAAGAGTTCACGCGTCCTATGACCACCATGGTTGCGATCGATAACGCAGGCCACAGGATTTTCCGAGTAACGCAAAAC
>LWDU01000594.1_pt1 | contig 16635 bp, 12 predicted proteins | sample 727161 | NCBI WGS metagenome assembly LWDU01 (sample SAMN04566230, study PRJNA314399) | hydrothermal vent metagenome | isolation source: deep sea hydrothermal plume seawater | place: Mexico: Gulf of California, Guaymas Basin | collected 2004-07-11
GCGTCATCGTGTTTCTTTTGTAACTGATTAAATTTCTTTTTGACTAGGGGTTGCTGCTGCGCTCCACATTCCCCACAGCCTTTGTCCCAGATTGCCATATCCTGTTCACATTTAAGGCAACTGACCTGCAACTTGACACTACATTCCCTACAAAACTTTCGGTCGGGCGGGTTTCGCGTAGCACACTGGGGACATTCACCCTCTCCCAGAGATCGTGACGTATCCATCTTGCCCGAGTGAGCCTGAAGAATAGCTTCTCGCATTTCCATGGCAGATTGGAACCGATCTTCTTTTGACTCCTCTAGGGCTTTGCCCAATGCATCCTGTAGTTGCGTCGGAACATCCGAGAACCTAATAATTTTAGGGCTCTTACCCGTCAGCATCTGATAAAACGTTGCTGCCAGACTCCACAGGTCACTGCGATGGTCAGTAAACTCTGCTCCCTGTCGCTGCTCGGGTGGCATGAAGTCCAACGTCCCAATCACGGCCCCCTCCATTGTCATACCGGTATCAGCCGTGTCATCCTTGGCCAAGCCGAAATCTGTCAGCTTCGGTATGCCATCCTCGGTCATTAAGATATTGGCCGGTTTAACATCACGGTGGATGATGTTCTCGGCATGTGCTTTGGCCAGTCCATCACAAAGCTGCCCGAAGATATTAACGGCTTCGTCGAGTTCGATCGGACCTGCTTTACATTTTTCTAGCAGGCTACCCCCTCGAACACATTCCATGATCAGAAAGGGACCGTCGGTGGCACGACCATAATCATAGATCTGCACAATGTTAGTATGACTCAGCTCAGCCATCGACTGTGCTTCCGTTAGAAATCGTTGGACGGCTGTTTTACTACGGGCCGCTTTACCTAGAATCCGCTTGATCGCAACTTTACGATTTAAGCGTGTATCAGTGGCTAGGATAACCTCACCCATACCACCTTTACCCAGCACGCCTTCTTCGGTGTAACGTTCCGAGAGATCCTCTAACTTCATCCCATCATCAAACAGCTCGTCGTCCACCGAGGCTGTGGGCAGCAGTATCACCGCCCATGGTGTGCCCGTCACCGAGTGACTGCTCAGCGGGATCTTGTTGTTCTTCGCCGCTGAAGGTTTCATCTCCGAGGCTGTCTTCGTGGTCTGGCATGGTGGATGGTGGATGAGTGGTGTTGAGAAATTAGAAAGCTAGCAAGCGTTCATACTACCCCAGCGGGAGTTGAATAACAAATGTGGGAAGGTGGATATGAGGAGGGACTTTCAGAGTACAGAGAAACAGAGGTAGAGGATAACTACGGAATTAATCCAACTCACGAACCAACCGAAACCCGACTTGAAAGCCACCGTCATCAGCGGTATGTGCGGCGCGAAAATCGGAATGTGACTCAAATGGCCTGTCAGCATGCGACCCACCCCGCAAAACACGGCGAGAACCGGTCGGTGGACCCTGTGGATCCTTTTCGGGTGACTGCTTGTAGTAATCCCGTCCGTAATAATCGTTGCACCACTCCCAAACGTTGCCATGCATGTCGTACAGCCCAAACGCGTTGGGTTTTTTTAATCCAACTTGATAACCGGTGATTGATCTTCTTTCGCGTTCGTTTCCGTCATACCAAGCGTAATCGCCAAGTACCCTTCCATCGTTGCCAAAGCTCCATGCCGTTTTGGTTCCTGCGCGGCAAGCGTACTCCCATTCAGCTTCGGTGGGTAATCGATACGTCTTGCCTACTTTCGCGCTTAGCTTTTCACAATACGCCACGGCATCATCCCACTTTACGTATACCGCCGGGATGTTAGGCCCGTCGTTAAAGTAGCTGTGACGGTTTTTCCACGGATCGGTGCCCATTACGGCCTTCCATTGTCCTTGAGTCACTTCGGTCGTTTGCATGTAAAACGCCTTAGTGATCGTGACCTGATGTTGGTCTTCATCGACCTCGCTATCCGTCTCGGTTTCTGGTGAACCCATCATGAAGGTGCCCGCGGGAATTAGTTTAAACGTCATGTCGTGTGGCAGTGAGTTCTTTAACTCAAAGAGCGTTTTTCCCGTAAATAGCGTCGCGCCTGAAATTAACTTGACCGCGAGGTCAGAGCCGGGGTAGTCATCGACAATTATTAGGACCTTAGACACCGCCTTCTCGTAGTCGTTGTAACCTTCATCGTCTAAACCAATGTTTGACTTTGATTCAGACGACTCAATCAACTGCATTGCTTCAACGAATAGCTTGTTTGCCTCTTGATTGGGATCAACCTGCTTCACTTGACCAGCCACCTCGTTCGACGCCGTTTGCTTGGCGGGATCACTCACCCCACAGCCCACACCACCTACGAGCAATAAACAAACAAGCCGTCGTTTCATAGCGTTTCCTTCCGGGCGTTGAGCCTCTTTCCAACACAGTCCCCATCTTCGACCGTTCAGGCGGCGCGTGCAAGTCTTTAACTTATCCAAATTTCAATCTAGATTGGAAACCTGCGGGCCTTTTCATATGCACCTGTCTAGATACGACGCACCCCCTAACCAGCACTTCGTGTTGTGATTTGGTAAGCTGGTCGAAGGTGGCCGGGCAAGGTCACGTTTGAAATGGTCCATGTGATATTCTGTACGTGAGGAGCAAAATGAAACGATTACTAATACTGATTGTGGTACTTCTTGCTGGGTGTGGGGAAGCAGAGGAACTTTCGCCGCAGGAAATTAAGATTGAAGTTGAGTCCAGTGGAACAATCACTGTCGAGCAGGCGAAACGTTTGAGTAGTTTCGGCTCCCTCTCGTTGGACGGCTTAACCACCATTGGTTATTTCCAAGCGTCTTTCTTGGGAGAGGTTGAAATTCTTTGGTTACCAGACGTAACTTCCATCAATAAAGGTGAAGCTGCAGGCTTGAGTAAGGCCAAACACCTTCATCTAAACGGCATAACCTCTATCACTGACGAGACGGCGGAATATTTGAGTGACGTTAGAAACTCGGAAGCGGAGCATCCTGGCACGGAGAGTCAACTAAGTTTAAATGGCTTAACCTACATCACTGACTCTCAAGCATCTTGGTTGAGTCTCGTCGACGTACTCCTGTTAAGAGGCTTAGTCTCCATAACCGACAAACAGGCGGAAAGATTGAGTAGATGCGACTATGTTTATCTTTCAGAATCCTGCGAAAAAATGGTTGATAAATACAAAAATCCATAATTCCGTGATAAGTAATCCTCCATTAAGCCCCAGCAGGCCGGAAGACGAGTAGGGCTTACCCCATTTTCCTTGCCCGGCGGCCCGGTGGTCGGTCTAACCAAGCACTTCGTGTTGTGAATTGGTGAGCTGGTCGAAGGTGGCCTCGATAAGGTCACGCATAAAAATAGTCCATGTGTTCGAAGTGGACTTCAGGGAAGTTGTCGCGGGACATTAGCCACCGAGGACGAATGCTAAGGCACCAAAGACTAGTATCACTACTAAGAGAATCAGCAAGATGATGACTATGATCGAAGTCTTGTATTTGATATGCGGCGTTGCGGCGATGATTTCCTTGTATTCGTCCGAGAAGACCATTGTTCCCTTTTGGGAAAGCAGTAGATACAAGAAGTAAGCGGAAATGATCGTTCCAATGGGGAACCCAAGGAGCCCAATGACCGAGAAGACGACCGCTACATATCGAGCCCAATTCTGTAACTTACGAATCCCCATTGCCGTCGCACCTTGCAGAATTCCCAGGCCGAGATAAATGAAGAACACGACTGCCAGGATAGCTGCTTCTGCCGATACAGTACGAATTTTCAATACCCCGACCAACATGACGACAAGCATTACTCCCCCACTAAGCACCATGAGGATCGCACCAAGCATGTACAAGGTCCCGATTGACTTGACGGACGCTTCGTGTGAGAGGTATCGCGTTCGTATAGCTTCGGCATCAGTGAGCGGAGCATCGACAGAGTTGACGGCAGCGGGCGATGCGTAGGGATTGTTATTCACAGGAAGACTCCTCGATTCCTTCGGCGGGTTTATATTGGTCGGCATGTTGCAAGTCTTTACCTTATCCGATTTCAGCCCTGATTGGAAATATACGGCCCTTCTCATATACACCTAGCCACCTACGACACACCGCCTAACCAAGCACTTCGTGTTGTGATTTAGTAAGCTGGTCGAAGGTGGCCCCCCTATTTCCCTTGCCCGGCGGCCCGGTGGTGGGGTAGGGTGGTAGAGTTCTCAATCGCTTTGATGAGGCGCGGCGGAATCCGCACCTAGACGAGTATTGTAATTAATCGATGGTTGACCTGGGGGTTTTCTCTCAAGTAAACTACTTACTTCCCACGTTACACATTGTTCCTTAGGTGATATTATGGAGTTATGGAAATTATTCGGCTTTTCCAACTATTTGCAGAACAAGCAGATCAAAGATCATCTCGCTGCTGACAGTAACAAGCCTAAGTGCCCGCATTGTGGCGGACCGACTGAACCGAGCTATACTCGCTGCAAAAACTGCGGCCAGAAAATTGCATGGGCAGGACATGTTGCATGTAAACCAGGAAATCTTTCCAAAGTACAGAATAAAGCCCGAAGTCGTGAACGCGAAGATAGGATAAAACAGCTTAGGTTAGATGCGAGATTGAAACCCTATATAAAATGGTTTAACAGAATCTTTTATCCTATCGTTTTTATTTTTCTTTGCTGGTTCGTTAAGTACGTCTTTGAGGTTTCTTAATACCTCCCTCGATTTTGATAGGCCTCATAAAAAGGAGTTAATTGAAGTGACTTTGTATAGTCAGCAATTGCGTAATCGTAATCGCCAAGATTATGATTGCAGCAACCACGATTAAAGTAAAAACATTGTGTCGTCAGTGTCATCATCGAACTTTTTCGCTTTCGCGAAATCGGCGGGCGGCTCGTCATTTTTACCCAAGATCTGATATACCTCAGCGCGTTTGATATATGCGTCGCCGCTATGTTCGGGATTGATTTGAACGACTCGATACAATATTCGAAAGCGTCGATCAACTCAAACTTTTGGTAAGGCAGCAAATACTCGTCGGTGATAAAGGGACGTGACTGTTCGAAATCTAAGAACGCCATGCATTTGGCGTGTGCTTGTTCAAGTTGCTCTAATGTAGCCACCGACTTAAGTCCTCTAGTAAATCTGCACCATTCGTCTACCGACTTCAATTGATATAATCCCGCGAACAAATGCAAGTAACAATATGTTGAATCTATTTACTGTTACGATGGACCTAGCGGCCTAGAAGAAGCGCATTGGATGTTCGTTTGTACAAACGTGGCTCCGTCGCAATCGTCACCGAAGCACCCCTAGGATCCCAACTCGCTCTACCCCCCCTATATATCTTCCTCTCAGAGAATTTTTGAAGAAGCGAGGCCAGAACATACCAAGGGATGAGATAATGTTTCCCTACTGCGTCTCTTCCCCGAAACCACCTTTACCAAGGACGCTCTCTTCCGTGTAGCGAGTAGATAGATCTACGACTTCCATCCCATCATCAAACAGCTCGTCGTCGACGTTCGCGTCACCGAAGGTGGATTGATCACCAAGGCTATGGGCAGCAGTATCGCCGCCCATGGTCGCCCCGTCACCGAGCGATTGCTCAGCAGGGTCCGCTTTCGCGTCGCCGTCAAGCGTTTCACCTCCGAGGCTGTCTTCGTGGTCTGGCATGGTCGATGAGTATTGGGGTTATGAAAATGGCAAGCATTTATATTACCCCAGCGGGAGGTGGATAACAAATGTAGGTACGTAGATGTGAGGGGGATCCTCCCCCTCATTCCTTGCCCGGCGGCCCGGTGGTGGGGTCTAACCAAGCACTTCGTGTTGTGATTTGGTAAGCTGGTCGAAGGTGGCCTCGATGAGGTCATGTCAACGCTGTACTGTCCATTGCCTTCTTCAGCAATTGATCCAGCAATCGAAGCCTGCGTACCACCATCTTTGGTGATGAATTTGCCTACGCCTGACGCAGCACCTGTGAGGGCAGCACTAGTTGTTTTGGCTACAAGTCCGAATGTAAATCCGGTGACAGCTTCGGCTCTTATAAAACTCATATGTGTTTTTTGTTGTTAATTGTTATACTGGCGTCTTCCAGTTCGGCGTTAAAAATGGCGGTGTGTTATGAAAGTGTTCTTTGTAGTCGCCGTTGTACTGGTAACAGGCCTGCTGCTGGTGATGGGAATGTTTCATTTGCTCGCACGCATGGAGGCGAACGAGCGGCGAGAAAATGCAAGACGTAAAGCGAAAACGACACCAAATTATCCAGATTCGACTAACTCCGCCGAACAAGGCGTTGACGCATCGTTGCCGTCGGCGGATGCACTCGCAGGTCTCCCAGGTTGTTTTTACGCTGTCGCCGTACTTGTTGGGATCGGCTTAGGGATAACCACCATCGCCGTCATAGGCAACGGTGGTAGCGCTGAGGAAATAGGCTACATGATTGGCTCTACGATAGGCGGAGTGTTGTCCATATTGGCCACTGGTCGTTTGATCGAGCTGGTTAGCCGAATAAGCGATGACGTCCGAGCGATCCGCGAGCGCACTGATAGCCAAAAATGATAGGTGCAGCGATGACTGAATCCGTGATAAAAAGACCTGCACTAAGCCCCGGCACGCCGGCCGACGAGTGACTCGCTCACATCTGCAAGTTTTGACCAAACCATCAAGCTCTGGAACAGTCAGTCTGGAACAGAACTAAAGACGCCATCGTCATCCCTGTATCTGCAGCGGGAGACCAATAACAAATGTAGGTGCGTAGATGTGAGGGGCGTCTCACTCGTCGGTTTGATGTCGAACAACGCCTTCAGCATCTTTCATACGAGTTTTAGCTTGGACAACAATATGATCAACTTGTTCGAGTGTCAGTCCTCCCATTTCAGCCATTTGATATGGGTCGATTGTGGAGAGGTCATCGTAGGACAGGTATCCTTGTTCAACGACTGCAGCTGCAAGATCGTCGGTCATTCCGTCGAGTGCTGAGAAGTCAGTAACAGCGCGTTCAATTAGTTGTTCAAGTTCGTCGACAGTCATGAGTTCGATAATCCAACCGCACAGTTTGCTAGCGAGTCGTACATTTTGCCCACGTCTGCCAATGGCAAGTGACAATTGATCGTCACTCACCAGTACAATGGCGCGACCAATCATATCGCACAGTAGCACTTGATCGACTTCAGCGGGTTGCAACGCGTTGGCAATCAAAACTTTGGGGTCTTCGTCGTAGCGGACGATGTCAATACGTTCACCGTCAAGTTCGTCGACGATCACACGAATGCGATTGCCATCAACGCCAACACAAGCACCGACACAATCAACGCGCGAATCGGAACAACTCACAGCAATTTTACTACGATGGCCAGGATCTCGCGCGAGTGCATTAACAGTAATAATCCCATCGGCAATTTCTGGAATTTCCTGTTCGAATAAACGCCGTAATGTAGTTTCGTCATCGACGTAATGCTTCTCAAGCTGTACTTTAAGCTTCTGGACTTCCGGACGATCTGGTCTGAGCGTTAAGAGCTCATTAACGAATGGCAGCAATCCAGCGATTTTCCTATTGGTGACTCGATCACGAACGATATCTTCAAGTTCCTGAAGGCGTGACTGCTGTGTGGATAGTCGCTCGGTTAGTACGTCGGCCGTCTCTTCGATCTCGTCAACAGTTGTCTGTTTCAACGAAGGAGCGACTTGCGTAAGAGTACGCAAGCCTGATTCATAGTTATACGCTTGTTCATGAGCTAGTGCTTCTCGAAGCTGTTCTTCTAAACGTGTATGCTCCGACGTTCGTGATGACTCTAGCCTAGCCGAGAAATCTTCATGCCACGGTGCAAACTGTTGAAGTCGAGTGTCCGTTTCATTTGCTACAACTGCGGCTTTCTCTTCCGCAGCATCGAACTCTAGCTCGTATCTCCTTGAGGTCCGACAGCTTTTTCTCCAAAAGGGCATCCTGTAGCATACCGCATTCGCCGCAGGCTCGATTCCAGATTTGAATTTCTACGTCACATTGCAAGCACCGCACCTGAAGCACAGCACCACAACCTACACAGAACTTGCCATGAGGGGGATTGGCCTTCGCACATTGTGGACATTCGCCGTCTCCCAGCGATCGCGACGCGTCCATTTTTCCTGAATGGGCGTTAAGTATCTCTTCTCGCATTTCAATAGTGGATTGAAAGCGATCATCTTTTGATTCCTCAAGGGCCTTGGTAACTACCGACTGCAGATTCCGTGGTAATGACGCGATGTTGATTACCTTAGGACTCTTGCCCGTTAGCATCTGGTAGAACGTCGCTGCCAGACTCCAGAGGTCACTGCGATGGTCAGTAAACTCTGCTCCTTTTCGCTGCCCGATCACGGCACCTTCCATCGTCATGCCCGTATCCGCGGTGTCATCCTTGGCTAGGCCGAAGTCTGTCAGCTTAGGTACCCCGTCTTCGGTCATTAAGATATTGGCGGGTTTAATATCACGGTGGATGATGTTGGCAGCGTGTGCTTTGGCAAGCCCATCACATACTTGGCTGAATATTTTTACCGCTTCGTCTAACTCGATCGGACCTTTTCGGCATAGGTCCAGCAGGCTACCTCCTTGCACGCATTCCATGATCAGAAAGGGGCCGTCGGTACTACGCCCATAGTCGTAGATCTGGACGATGTTATGGTGGCTCAAAGCAGCAATCGACTTAGCTTCGGTTAGAAACCGCTTAACGGCAGTTTTACTACGTGTTGCTGTACCTTGAATTCGTTTAATCGCAACTTTACGTCCAAGTCGTGTATCGGTAGCGAGGACAACCTCACCAAATCCACCTTTCCCAAGAACACCTTGTTCCGTGTAGCGTTCCGAGAGATCCTCTAGCTTCATCCCGTCATCAAACATCTCGTCGACGTTCGCGTCACCAAAGGTGGATTGATCACCCAAGCTGTGGGCAGCGGTATCACCACCCATAGTGGCCCCGCCACCGAGACTTTGCTCCGTGGGATCTTGTTGTTCTTCGCCGCTGAAGGTTTCACCTCCGAGGCTGTCTTCATGGTCTGGCATGGTGGCTTAGTAGTGGGTTTATGGAAATTGCAAGCGTTCATACTACCCCAGCGAGAAGTGGATAACAAATGTAGGTACGGCGATATGAGGGGGCTTTCAGAGAAACAGAACTGCAGACGCCAAGGTCGACTACGGAACTAATCTAACTCTTGAACAACACGGAACCCGTACCCCGCGCTTCGGGTTTCGGGTGAGGAACCCGAGTGGCTAGCGAGGCGGAGCCACCCTGACGGTAAGTAAAACGCCCCCCCCCGATGAACACGCTCATTGCCCCGCGGTGGACCCTGGGGATCTGTTTCGGGGGAATTTTGGTAGTAATCCCATCCAAAATAATCGTGGCACCATTCCCAAACGTTGCCGTGCATGTCGTATAAGCCCCAAGCATTTGGCCTTTTTAGTCCAACTTGGTGAGCATACTGCTCACCGGGATTCCCCGCGTTATTAGAATACCAAGCGTAATCGCCAAGTGAGGCTTCATCGTTGCCAAAACTCCACGTTGTTGTTGTTCCTGCTCGACAGGCATACTCCCATTCCGCCTCTGTGGGTAAGCGGTATGTCTTGTTTTCCATAACACTCAGTTTTTTGCAAAACTCGACGGCATCATCCCAGATTACCCACGACGCTGCGTAGTTGGATCCTTCTTTAACTTCCCGACCAAAATTATTTTTATCCTTCCACGGTTCTGTGCCCATTACGGCCTTCCACTGTCCTTGAGTGACTTCGGTCGTTTGCATATAAAACGTTCTGCTGATTGTTACCATGTGTGGGTCTGCGTGTTGTTGCATTTCTTGTCCCATCAGGAAGTTACCAGCAGGGATTAGTTTAAGTTTCATGAACTGCGAGTTGGTAATCGGAGCACGAGTTAGAACTTCTGCAGCAGCCTCTTCTGTTTCGATTTTCAACCGCAAGCCATCTTTGTTATTTGGGTCTAAGGCAAGTACAGCTTGCCAATTACGCTTAGATAATGCTTCAGTCACCATAGCGGCTTTTTTTCGCGCAACTTCCATATCAGCAACAGCCTTTTCTGCAGCAACCTGCCTCCGCAATCCATCACTGTTATCAGGATCTAAAGCGAGCACCGCTTTCCAATCACCCCTAGCTAATGCAGCGGTAATTTTAGCATCCCTCGCAGCCTTAACCACCGCTGCCTGTTTTACAGCAGCAGCCTTCATCTGCAATCCCTCACTATTATCGGGGTCTAAAACAAGCACTAAATACCAATTGCCCTTTGCTAATGCATCCGCAATCATTGGAGCCTTCTTTGCATAAGCCTTTTTAGCAGTTTGCGCATCAAGATTGATCTTGATGACCACGCCAATGATTAACACCACCACGACGCACGCCGCTACGATTCCAAGCTTGACCAACTTCCAATTCCGAATGGATGCTGACGCTTTACCCCTAGCTTTGTCCAGCATCTGCTGAATTTGAGGGTCTGGAATGTCAGTTTTTGCGATCTCAGCAAGACAACTACTTATCTTCTCAATCGCAGTGCCATAGGTGCCGGATTCTTCAGCTTCCGCTAGCGCCAGTGATGAGATCTCTCTTAGCGTGGCATAGGCTTCCGCTTGTTCGATAAGAGATTTAATTTCGTCAGTTCGTTCTATTTCAGGAATCGAGTTTAGGGCACTTATTGCATCACTAAACCTATGCGAACTAATATATTGTTTTGCTTTTACAACGATGTCTTGGTTACGAGCAGCAATCGATTCTTCGCGTAAGCCCAGTCGCTTTTCGAGTTTGATTAGTTCCGGACGATCTGGCTTGAGCGACAAGAGTTCATTCACTATTGGTAGCAACCCGGCAATTTCCCGTTTACTGACTCGCTCACGAACAAACCCTTCGAGTTCTTTTAGACGTGAATGTTTTTTGGTTAGCCGCTTATCAATTTCCCCTGCGGTGCCGCTGATACCCAAAATGATAATGCGTCTCAGTGAAGAAGGAACTTGTGCAATCGTCCGTAGACCCGACTTATAGTCATGTGCCTGTTCATGAGTCAGTGCTGTTCGGAGTAGTTCTTCTAAACGAGTATGCTCCGACGTTCTTGACGACTCGAGCCTAGCCGAGAAATCGTCATGCCACGTAGCGAACTGTTGAAGTCGCGAATCCGTTTCATTTGCTATAACTACGGCTTTCTCTTCCGCAGCATCCAACTCTAACTCTGCCAGCAAACTCTCAGCTTCATCGTGTATCTCCTTGAGGTCAGACAGCTTTTTCTCCACAAGGGCTTCTTGAAGCGAACCGCATTCGCCGCATGCTTGATTCCAAATTTGAATTTCTACTTTACATTTCAAGCACTGTATCTGCAGGGCAGCACCGCACCCGACACAAAACTTGCCATGAGAGGGATTGGGGGCCGCACATTGCGGACACTCTCCCTCACCCAGAGATCGTGACGTGTCCATCTTCCCCGAATGTGCCTGAAGAATTGCTTCACGCATTTCCATGGCCGATTGAAAGCGATCTTCCTTTTTTGATTTAAGGGCTTTGACAAGCACAGGCCTAATTGATGGAGTTACCGAATCTAAATCAATTACACGTGGTGGTTCTCCCGTTAGCATCTGATAAAACGTCGCTGCTAAACTCCAGAGGTCGCTACGGTGATCGGTTAGTTCGGCTGCCTGTCGCTGCTCGGGAGGCATGAAGTCCAGTGTTCCGATCACTGCCCCCTCCATCGTCATGCCGGTATCAGCGGTGTCGTCCTTGGCCAATCCAAAATCCGTCAGCTTGGGTACGCCATCTTCAGTTATTAAGATATTGGCTGGTTTAATATCACGGTGGATGATACCGGCAGCGTGTGCTTTGTTAAGTCCATCACATACTTGGCTGAAGATTTTTACTGCTTCGTCTAGCTCGATAGGGCCTTTTCTGCTTAGGTCCAGCAGGCTTCCGCCTTGAACACATTCCATAATCAGAAAGGGGCCGTCTGTGGCGCGGCCATAGTCGTATATTTGCACAATGTTATTGTGGCTCAAACCTGCAATTGACTTAGCTTCGGTTAGAAACCGTTGGACTGCAATCTTACTTCGAGCCGCTTTACCCAGAATCCGTTTAATAGCGACCTTGCGGCCAAGACGTGTATCGGTAGCGAGGATAACCTCACCCATACCACCTTTACCCAGCACACCTTCTTCGGTGTAACGAGTCGATAGGTCTACCAGTTCCATCCCATCATCAAACAGCTCGTCGTCACCGTTAGCATCACCGAAGGTGGACTGGTCACCGAGGTTGTGGGCAGCGGTATCGCCGCCCATCGTCGCTCCGTCACCGAGTGACTGCTCAGCGGGATCTTGTGGTTCTTCGCCGCTGAAGGTTTCTCCTCCGAGGCTGTCTTCGTGATCTGGCATGGTGGATGTACGGTTGAGAAATTAGAAAGCTAGCAAGCGTTCATACTACTCCAGCGGGAGGGGAATAACAAATGCAGGAAAGTAGATATGAGCGTATCACTCGCCGTGCCCAGCGTCGCAGAGGATCGGGACGGCGGAGGTTATCTATACCTACTAAATACGATTTGGTTTGTGAATAAATTAGATCTTTTATCAGCTATTCGTGTTGATTTCACAGACGAGTCGAATGCCAAAATCGCCACATGCTTCAAATCTCATTAGTCCGGCTTGATAGGTATTGTCACGCGGGCCATCAGCACTAGCTTCGCCTCGAAAGTAGGAATAACATTCGTAGTCTGCGGTCGAAGCGGAGCCACCGCGAAGAACATGGCGACTCCCCTGCGAAGGACCACAAGGATCGTCAGTTGGCGAAAGGCCGTAGTATTCGGCATCGAACCAATCAGAGCACCATTCCCAGACATTGCCATGCATGTCGTAGAAGCCCCAAGGGTTTGGTTTAAACGAACCCACCGAGGTTGTCTGTCGGGCTTCGCCCTCAGGGTTGTTGTCCGCAGAAAAATTGGCGTCATTTTGTAGTAGGGTGTAGCCGTTCGAGAAATTATTGGTTGTTCCAGCGCGACAGGCATATTCCCATTCGGCTTCGGTGGGTAACCTGTAGGAACGTCCTGCCACTTTCTCTTCTTCCCTAGCGGACAAGCGTTCAGCGAATTTATTAGCTTGTGTCCAAGTGAGATGCTCGACGGGAAGATTGGGGCCACGAAATAAACTAGGGTTGTCGTCCATGACGGTCGCATATTCCTGTTGAGTAACTTGTAGCGTGCCCAAATAAAATCGCCGAGTAATGCGTACTTTGTGGGCTTGATTTTCACCCTGATCGCAACCAGCCTCACCCATCTCAAACTCACCAACTTGGACCAGTAAGAATATCATGCCTATGCTGTTAGTGAAGGTGAGTTGTGTTTTGATTTCTGGAGCCCGCAAACCATCATGGTTCATGATAATTCGCCGCGCATTCTCGCTAAGGTTTTCAAGACCGATCATGCTGAGCGTTGCGTGGTGTTTTCTGTGTTCTGATAGCGAGACTGCGTCGGGAAGCGTCAATTTTCTAATGCCATCAAGTGACAAATCGCCGGGGTGTTGGGAAAGAGCGTCTGCGACTCCAGACTTAAAACCTTTAAGACCGTTAAGAGATAGTTTGTCATTAGTACGAGCTAACGCCTCGGCTTTCTTGACACTCAAGGTGGTTAAGGCATCAAGGGCCAGATTGCCCTCTATCTTCGAAAGTGCCTCTGCGGCCTCCACAGTCAAGTTGGTAATTCGTCCCTCTTTGAATTGAAAAGGTTTTATGGGCATCCGAGATAGTCGTTTAATCAAGTCATCGCGCAAACTGCGGATTCCGGCATGGCTCGGATTTAAGCGATAACAATCAATTGCCTTGGGCAGCAATCTAATCGCTTCTTCCGCTTCGATAATATCATCTGCCTTCGCCGACTTGAGCATTGCTAGCAACTCTGTCTCAGCGGTCACCGCTTCTTCGAGGGCATCTTTCAAAAGTAATTGGCTGGTTGAAAATCGCGATGTTTCAACCTTTTTGATTAGGACAAGTGCTGCCTTCGCTTTGCCCTCTTCGAACAAGTCCTTGGCCTTCACATAAGTTTCATCACACTGCCTAGTCTGTTTTGCCTCTCGGTCACGTAAATGACCCTGAAGGTTGCGCAGAACTTCCCGATCACCACGCAACTCAACCGCTCGGTCGACTAGCCCAAGCAAACCCTCCAAATCTCGTTGCTTGATCCGCTCTTTGATCGTTCTATTCAGGCCATCTGATTCCTGTTGATCCAATTCGAGGCGCTCCAAATGTGAGACTACTTCATCTGACCGTAGCGGTTCAGGAATCGCCGAAATTGCTTGAATAGCGGACGAGTAATCAAACACTACACTATGTTTTTTCGACTCCTCGAAATATTGCCTGGCAGAGTTCTGTTCGCGTTCATTTTCCTCCTGCATTGAGTTAATGAACTCGAGAGCCCATGATTTGTGTTGCAATATCCGTTCATCTTCGATGGCGGCGAGTTCCTTCGCTACCTCCAAGGCGGCTTCGTAACTGTACTCCGAGCGCAACTGCTCCGCCTGGCTGCGTTGCTGTTTCAAAACTTCGAACCGCGTGGCAATCAATTCCGGTTGATTACCGCCACATTCCGCGCAGAATTGCTCCCATACCGGGATCTCTTGTTCACATGCTACGCACGAAACTCGCAGCGACGCACCACACCCATTACAAAATTTGCGGCTTGATTCGTTCCGAGAGTGGCATTTGGGGCACTCCCCTGCGCCAAGGTCAGTTACTACCGCGACCGACGGTTGATCTGCTGCCGTCAAGCCGTCACGCAAGGCATCCCGAAAATCACGAGCACTCTGGTAACGGTCATCCTTATCAGTTTTCAACGCCTGACCCAAACAGTTTCGCAATTCGCGTGGTACCGCATCCAAATCAATCACGCGTGGCGCTTCACCCGTGATCATCTGGTATAGCGTTGCTGCCAGGCTCCACAAGTCACTCCGCTCGTCCACTAACGCCGAATTTTGCCGTTGTTCGGGTGGCATGAAATCAAGCGTTCCCAGTACGGCACCCTCCTGTGTCATGCCAGTATCGGTCGTTACGGACTTGGCCAGGTCGAAATCGTTCAGTTTAGGAATGCCTTCTTCGGTCATCAGGACGTTGGCCGGTTTGATATCCCTGTGAATGATACCTTCGGCATGCGCCTTGGCGATGCCGTCACATAATTGACACACAATATCAACGGCTTCCTCCGGAGGGATGGGCCCCTGTTTACACCGGTCCAGCAGACTGCCGCCCGTCACACATTCGAGAACCATGAAGGGACCATCTTTAGCGCGACCGTATTCATAGACCTGTACGATGTTGGGGTGATTAAGTTTCGCTATTGTTTTTGCGCCTTTTTCAAATCGTTGCCAGGCCTTAGCGCTTCGAGTCGCTCTTCCCAGAATCCGTTTGATGGCCACCTTGCGATCGAGTCGTTTGTCGGTTGCAAGTAGCACCTCGCCCATGCCACCTTTTCCCAGCACACTTTCGATCGTGTACCGATCATCTAGATCGATGATCTGCATGTCGTCGTCACCGAGATTAACACCTAGTCCTTCGTCCGTACCGGCAAACGTTAATTGGTCACCCATGCTACTGGGGTTGGCCGTGTCTGTATCGCCCATGGTCGCCCCATCACCGAGGCTCTGCTCAGCGCGGTCCGCCTTCGCGTCGCCGTCAAGCGTTTCACCTCCGAGGCTGTCTTCGTGGTCTGGCATGGTGGATGAGTATTGGGGTTATGAAAATGGTAAGCATTTATATTACCCCAGCGGGAGATCAATAACAAATGTAGGTAGGTGGATATGAGGAGCGATTTCAGAGTACAGAGTTCAGAGAAGCAGAGTTGCAGAGGCCGCTGGCCGACTATGGAGCTAATCCAACTCACGAACTATACGAAAACCGTTGTAGCCGTAACTGTAATCAGCGCCCCGCCCTTGGCGGAAAGCGGAACGAGAGAGACGCGAGTTGGTGCCCCACGACCCACCCCGCAAAACACGGCAAGATCCGGACGCCGGGCCTGTTGGATCCTTTTCGGGCGACTGCTTGTAGTAATTCTCGTCGTAATAATCGTAACACCACTCGTATACATTGCCATGCATGTCGTACAGCCCAAACGCATTGGGCTTTTTTAGTCCAACTTGGTGGGCGTGGGTTTCACCAATATCCCATGAGTTTCCGGAATGCCAAGCATAATCATCAAGAACATTTTCGTCGTTACCAAAGCTCCAAATTGTTTTGGTTCCTGCCCGGCAGGCATACTCCCATTCAGCTTCTGTGGGTAATCGATACGTCTTGCCTTCCTGCTTGCTAAGTATTTCGCAAAACGCCACGGCGTCATTCCAGCTTACGTACGACGCAGGGTAGTTAGCACCTTTTTGGACATAGCTTTTGTTAAAAAACCAACCTTGCCAAGGCTCCGTCCCCATTAATTTGTTCCACTGCCGCTGTGTAACCACTGTGGTTTGCATGCAAAAGTTCTCAGTTATAGTGACTGCATGTTGGGCTTCATCTGTATCTGGTTTAAGGCCAATTCCATATTCACCTGTTTCTTTAAATTCACCTGTTTCTTTAACTGATGTGCCCATAAGAAAGGTGCCCGAACGAATGTGCACGAACGTCATGCCCAAATGGTTGGTCAACGGTTCAGAGCCTATGATTTCTGCTACCCCCGCCTTTTCTGTGGCCTTTGTTGC
>LWDU01041967.1_pt1 | contig 16633 bp, 15 predicted proteins | sample 727161 | NCBI WGS metagenome assembly LWDU01 (sample SAMN04566230, study PRJNA314399) | hydrothermal vent metagenome | isolation source: deep sea hydrothermal plume seawater | place: Mexico: Gulf of California, Guaymas Basin | collected 2004-07-11
TTGTAGTTGGCGCAGCAATCTATGGTGCACCATCACCTGCTGATTCAGCTCGTGAAATTCGTCAACTTGTTGACACAGCAGGCGCATAATATGCATCAACAGTTAATTATTGAGAAGATTTCAAGCATATTAGCTGCGACTGAGCATGACTATGACAGTCAGTTAACAGAACTTGTTGATGAAGCTAATGGGATTTTTCTAGCCGGGGCAGGTCGTTCTGCGCTGGTTTGTAAGAATTTTGCAATGCGTTTAATGCATTCTGGTTATACAGTAAATTTAGTTGGCGAAACCGTGACACCGAGTATTAAAGAAGGTGACTTACTTATCGTTATCTCAGGTTCCGGTGAAACGCAACAATTAGCAGCGTTTACGCAGAAAGCTAAAGATGTTGGTGCCAAAGCTATTCTAATATCATCTAAATCAGAATCAACCATCGGTAATATGGTTGACTCAGTATTTAATATTGGTCGTCCTGATATGTATGAGAAAGTATATGGAATGCCAATGGGATCGGTTTTTGAGTTATCGACGTTGATATTTTTAGAAGCAGTAGTTTCATACATTATTCATGAGAAAAATCTCACTGAAGAAGGTATGCGGGCAATACACGCTAATATGGAATAACAAAAATCAAGTCGGCTCACGCTTTAAGGCGTGAGCCGATTTTGCTTGTCAGTTTTTTTTCATTTTTAATATCATTTAAAGAATCACTTATGCCTTTTTTGAGGCATAGAATATAAATATTATCAGGAGAATTATATGTCTTCGCGTAGAAAACTAGCGAACGCCATAAGAGCACTAAGCATGGATGCCGTGCAAAAAGCTAAATCAGGTCATCCGGGTGCGCCCATGGGTATGGCAGATATTGCTGAAGTATTATGGAATGATCATTTAAAACATAACCCAACGAATGCTGAATGGGCAGATCGTGATCGTTTTGTCTTGTCAAATGGACACGGCTCAATGTTGCTTTATTCATTACTTCATTTGTCAGGTTACGAGTTGCCTATGGAGCAGTTGGCTTCATTCCGTCAGCTACATTCGAAATGTGCTGGCCATCCAGAATATGGCTTTGCACCCGGTATTGAAACAACAACGGGACCCTTAGGACAAGGAATCACCAATGGTGTTGGTTTTGCTATGGCTGAAAAGTTGATGGCAGATCAGTTCAATAAACCAGGACATAAAATTGTAGACCACAACACTTATGTGTTCTTGGGAGACGGTTGTTTAATGGAAGGTATTTCCCATGAGGCTTGTGCACTTGCAGGCACTTGGGGATTAGGGAATCTGATTGCATTTTGGGACGACAACAATATTTCTATTGATGGGCATATTGATGGTTGGTATACCGATGACACTGTAAAGCGTTTTGAAGCTTACAATTGGCATGTTGTGTCTGTAGATGGACATGATGCTGATGCCATTTCTGCTGCGATCACTGAAGCAAAATTAGTTACGGATAAACCTTCAATAATCTGTTGTAAAACGATTATTGGTTATGGTTCACCGAATAAAAGTGGTACGCATGGTTGTCATGGCGCCGCACTGGGTGATGAAGAAGTTGCATTAACGCGTAAAGAACTTGGCTGGGATTATGCACCTTTTGAAATCCCTGACGACGTTTATGCCGGTTGGGATGCGAAAGCAAAAGGCGCCCGGGTAGAAGACACATGGAACGATAAATTTGCAGCATACGCAGCAGAATATCCTGCAGAAGCCGCTGAATTTACACGTCGAATGGCGGGTGATTTACCTGCGAACTGGAAAGAAGCATCCGATGCATTGATAGCAGAAACAAATTCTAAACAAGAGAATTTAGCGAGCCGTCAAGCCTCTCAGAAAACAATTGCTGGTTTAGCATCAACATTACCTGAATTCTTAGGTGGGTCAGCAGATTTGACCGGCTCAAACTTAACCAGTTGTGCCGATTTTAAACACGTCAGCGGTAATGAAATGGGTAATTACATTTCTTATGGTGTGCGTGAGTTTGGTATGTATGCAATTATGAATGGTATGGCCCTTCATGGTGGATTATTGCCTTTCGGTGGAACATTTCATATGTTCTCTGATTACGCTAAAAGTGCTTTCCGTATGTCTGCCTTGATGGGGATTCGTACTATTGCTGTATTAACACATGACTCCATTGGTCAAGGTGAAGACGGTCCGACGCATCAACCGATTGAAAACACGTCAGCAATGCGTTATGTTCCCAATATGGATGTATGGCGTCCTGCAGACAGTACAGAAACTGCAGTGTCATGGGTCATGGCCGTAGAGCGTATGGACGGACCAACGAGTCTAGTATTGAGTCGTCAAGGGCTTCCTTTTATTGCGCGTACAGATGATCAAATTGCAGCTATTCGCAAAGGCGCTTATGTTGTTTCTGAAGCGGTAGGTTCAGCAGCAGCAATTATTATTGCAACAGGTTCTGAGGTCAATTTAGCGATCAAGGCTCAAGCAGAGCTAGCCGCTAAAGGTACGCATGTACGCGTTGTATCTATGCCGTCAACCAATGTATTTGATCGTCAAGACCAAGCTTATAAAGACAGTATCTTAACGCCAGGTGTTAAGCGTATTGCCGTTGAAGCAGGTGTTTCTGATTTTTGGCGTAAATATGTTGGCCTAGAAGGTGACGTTGTGGGTATTGATACTTTCGGTGAATCTGCACCCGGTGGCGATGTCATGAAACACTTTGGTTTTACTGTTGAAAATGTTGTGAATCGTGTAGAATCTTCACTTTAGTTATTTGCTTAAATAAATAGGAAGGTAAAATGAAAAAATTAAAATTAGCAACTGGTTTAATCACTGCATTACTCATTACAAGCCCTATCGTGGGTGCAGAAGAGTATCCAGCATATAACTTTAAACCGATTATTGTTTATCAAGATAAATCTGCTGTTGCTAAGCCTAAAGTTGTTGCTAAAGCAGCGCCTGAAGCCGTTAAAGAAGACGGTGGTTCAGGTGTTGTTGAGCTAGGTCTGCTACTGGCTATTGCGGGTGGTGTTTTCTTTTTAGTAAAAGGTCGTTCGAGTGGCGGTTCAGCTAAAGCAACGGGTGGTAGCACAGGAGTTGATCGTTATTTAGAAGCACAAGGTGGTGGTGCTGGTGCAGCTCAAACAGGTGTTGATCGTTATTTAAACAGTTAGAAAAAGCTGTTTTAAGTTATTTAAGGTCAACTTTTACTCTAATCCTTAGGGTTTAACCTTCCTGTTTGCTAAAGAATCGAGTGTTTTTACACTCGATTCTTTTTGCATTTCTAGGGATTATTTTATGAATTAAAGAGTCTGATGAGAGGCAGACGTCTTTTGTTTTGACCTTGGCACCTTAAGTAATACAATTTTTTTAGATTATTAATTATTTTAAATAAGTAGGTATATCAATGAATTTATTAGAGCAACTTAGAGAAATGACCGTAGTTGTTGCTGACACTGGCGACCTTAAAGCTATAGAAGAGTGTAAGCCGCAAGATGCAACAACTAATCCTTCGTTAATTACGGCAGCAGCAAAGATGCCTGAATATCAAGGAATTGTTGATGAAACATTGACAGGTGCACGAGAAACATTAGGCGCTAAAGCGTCAGCAGCAGAGGTAGTAACCCTTGCTTTTGATCGTTTAGCGGTTTCATTTGGTCTTAAGATTTTAGAACTTGTTCCGGGTCGTGTTTCAACTGAAGTAGATGCGCGATTATCTTATGACACAGAGTCGACTATTGCTAAAGGGCGTGAAATTATTGCTCAGTATGAAGCAGCGGGTATCTCGCGTGATCGTATTTTAATTAAAATTGCCTCAACTTGGGAAGGAATACAAGCTGCTGCAGTATTAGAAGCGGAAGGAATTAGTTGTAATTTAACTTTATTATTTGGACTACACCAAGCGATTGCTTGTGGCGACAACGATATTACGCTGATCTCACCTTTTGTGGGTCGTATTTTAGATTGGTATAAGAAAGATAGCGGTCGTGATTCATACCCTGCAGCAGAAGATCCAGGTGTTGTTTCTGTAACCGATGTTTATAACTACTATAAACGTTACGGCTATAAAACTGAGGTTATGGGTGCAAGTTTCAGAAATCTAGGTGAAATCACTGAGCTAGCAGGTGTTGATTTGTTAACGATCTCTCCAGCGTTAATTAACCAATTGGCAGCAACTGAAGGTGAATTGCCGCAGAAGTTGAATGCCGCTGATGCACTGAATGCTAATATCGAAAGAATTGCTGTTGATAAGGAAGTCTTTGATGCAATGCATGCTGAAAACAGAATGGCTACTGATAAATTGTCAGAAGGTATTGCTGGTTTTACGGCGGCATTAGAAGCATTAGAAACGTTATTAGCTGACCGTTTAAGTACTTTAGAAGGTTAATTGATTTCAGTATTCAATTAAGAATCTGTTGCATTTTCAACGGATTCTTTTTTTATTAAGCCCCCTGATAATTTTGTTTAGGGGTTAGAACAATAGATAGGATTTTAAATGTCAAATTCAATATTAGATATCGTCAACCCAGGTGTTGTTACCGGTGATGATGTACAAAAAGTATTCGATTATTGTAAGGCCAATAAAATGGCTCTACCTGCTGTTAATACAATTAGCACAGGCTCAATTAATGCAACATTAGAAGCAGCTGCTAAGGTGAAGTCGCCTGTTATTATTCAGTTTTCTTTTGGTGGTGCGCAGTTCCTTGCCGGTAAAGGTTTAAAAATAGACGGACACCAGTTGGCTATTCTCGGTGCTATTTCAGGTGCTAAACATGTCCATAATGTTGCTGAACATTATGGTGTGCCGGTTATTTTACATACCGATCATGCGGCTAAGAAATTATTACCTTGGATTGATGGTTTATTAGATGCAGGTGAAGCTAATTTTGAAGCCACAGGAAAACCACTTTTTAGTTCTCATATGTTAGATCTTTCAGAAGAAAGTCTTGAAGAGAATATTGGTACTTGTGCAGAATATTTAGAACGCATGTCAAAAATGGACATGACGCTTGAAATTGAATTAGGTTGTACGGGTGGTGAAGAAGACGGTGTTGACAACAGCGATATGGATTCTTCATTGTTATACACACAACCTGAAGATGTTGCTTACTCTTATGAGCTTCTAAGCAAAATTAGCCATCGCTTTACTATTGCTGCTTCATTCGGTAATGTTCACGGTGTTTATAAGCCAGGTAACGTTAAATTAACACCAACAATTTTGTCAAATTCTCAAGCATTTGTGTCTGAGAAATTCGGCGTTCCTTCAAATACACTTGATTTTGTTTTCCATGGTGGATCGGGCTCTTCACAAGAAGAAATCTCAGAGTCTATTGGTTACGGTGTCATTAAAATGAATATCGATACTGATACGCAGTGGGCTACTTGGGAAGGTATTAAAGATTATTACCAAACAAATGAAGGTTACTTACAAGGCCAAATTGGTAATCCAGATGGTGACGATAGTCCGAACAAGAAATACTATGACCCAAGAGCATGGCAACGTGCTGGAGAAGTGGGTATGGCGACACGTTTAGAGCAAGCTTTCGCTGATCTGAACGCGGTTAATTCTTTGTAAGTTTTTTACATTGAGTTATTGAAAAAGGCTGATGCACTATCAGCCTTTTTTTTGCCTAAAATAAAGCGTTTATGACGTCCAAGTGTCTCTTAGGGTAACGGTTCTATTGAAGACCAGTTGATTCGGTTGACTGTCTTTTGAGTCTACACAGAAATACCCTATTCGTTCAAATTGGTATTGTTCATCGGCGGAAGGGTCTGATAAAGAATTTTCAACTTTTGCACCCGTAATGACCTGAAGTGAATTAGGGTTTAAAGCGGTAGTAAAATCATCTTCTGATTCAGGCTGTGGGACGTTGAATAAGCGATCATATAAACGTATTTCTGCAGTGCGTGAATGTTTTTCGCTAACCCAGTGAATAACACCTTTCACCTTACGGCCTTCTGGTTTTTTACCGAGTGTATTCGGATCATAGGTACATCTTAATTCAATAATATCGCCTTGATTATTTTTAATAATATCGTGGCATTTAATCACATAGGCGTTGCGGAGTCGTACCTCGCCATTGAGTATGAGTCGTTTAAATTTAGCCGGAGGGATTTCAGCAAAATCTTCTTGTTCGATAAGAATGGTTTTGTCAAAAGGAAGTGTGCGACTACCCAACTGGTCATTTTGAGGGTGATTGCTGGCAGTTAAATATTCACAATGATCGTCAGGATAGTTTTCTAATACCACGCGTATTGGGTTTAAGACCGCCATTCTTCGGGTTGCATGGGCGTTAAGGTCTTCTCTAATGGCGTGTTCTAAAACACCCATTTCGATCCAAGAATCTTTTTTAGTCACACCAATACGGTCACAGAAGTCTCGAATAGATTTTGGGGTAAAGCCCGCGCGTCGTAATCCAGCAAGCGTAGGCATCCTCGGGTCATCCCAACCCGTAACATGGCCTTGTTCCACTAATAGATTGAGTTTGCGTTTACTCACAATGGTGTATTCCAATGAAAGTCGTGCGAATTCTATTTGTTGGGGGTGGTTTTGGAATTCTAATTGAGTAAGCACCCAATCATACAACGGCCGGTGATCTTCAAATTCAAGGGTACATAATGAGTGGGTTATATTTTCAATACCATCAGAAATACAATGGGTAAAATCGTACATAGGGTATAGGCACCAATTATCTCCAGTACGCGGATGATGTGCTCTACGAATACGATAGAGTGCAGGGTCTCGCATATTTAAATTAGGAGAATTCATGTCTATTTTGGCACGTAGAATATAACTGCCATCTGCAAATTCACCGTTTTTCATTTGTTCAAACAGCGTTATATTTTCATCTATAGAGCGGCTACGGTCAGGGCTTTCAACGCCGGGCTCTGTTAGTGTGCCTCGGAATTGTCTAATTTCTTCGGCGCTGAGACTGTCTACATAGGCAGAACCTTTTTGAATCAGTTGTACGCCAAAGTTGTATAGTTGTTCAAAATAATCAGAAGCGTAATTGACTTCATGGCATGAATAGCCGAGCCATTTCACATCTTCAGCAATAGCGTTCATAAATTCAACACTTTCTTTTTCTGGGTTAGTGTCATCAAAGCGTAAATTACAGTGGCCATTAAATTTAATGGCCGTGCCGAAATTTAGGCAGATGGATTTGGCATGGCCTATATGGAGATACCCATTAGGTTCGGGAGGGAAGCGGGTAATAACATTACTGTTATTGAGGCCTTGATTAATATCATGGGTGATTTTATGATGAATAAAGTTCTCGGGGGTAGTAGCTTCGTTACTCGACATTGCCAAAAAATTCCTGTGCAAAATTAAAAGTATAATTTTATCATGTTGCTTAGTTTATTAGATAGTCGCTAATTATTCTATCTAGTCAGAAGGAATAGATTAAGGGTATTCTTATAAGTATGGATATTTTTTTATGAACCAAATCAGACCGATTGTTGAGCTAGGTGATCCAAGACTGAGGCAAGAAGCTAAAGTAGTGCCGTGTGTTTTAGCGGATACGGTTATTAATATCATTTCAGATATGAAAGCAACGCTGGCTTTTACTGATGGCGTTGGGCTCGCAGCGCCACAGATTGGGGAGTCTTATCAGATTATGATTGTAGGTTCACGGCCCACTGGGCGCTATCCTTTGGCGCCACAGATGGATCCCATAGTGATGCTGAACCCAAAGTTTACAGCGACCAGCGAGCACTGTGAAAAAGAGTGGGAAGGTTGCTTGAGTATTCCGGGTATTCGAGCCTTAGTGCCGCGATACACGAAAATTGAAGTGGACTTTCAAGATACCAACGGTTCATGGCAACAGCTTAATCTGAGTGGTTTTATTGCTCGAGTTTTTCAACATGAATTTGACCATCTTATCGGTCATGTTTATCTTGACCGTGTTGAATCAAATCATGATATTGTGACTGAAAAAAGTTTCCAAGACCTTTATCTGTAACAAAAGTGGCGATAGAGGTTTAAAAAGTTCTATATAGCTATAGACAAGTTTAAAAAAAATTGTATAATACTTTTTTCCTGCAGGGGCCATAGCTCAATTGGGAGAGCGCAACACTGGCAGTGTTGAGGTCGGCGGTTCGATCCCGCCTGGCTCCACCAAATATCGTCTAGAGGCCTAGGACACCGCCCTTTCACGGCGGTAACGGGGGTTCGAACCCCCCTGGGGACGCCATTTCAATGAAAGGCCTAGCTTATATAGCTAGGCCTTTTTTGTTGACTAAAGAATCATAATTCAGCACCGCGTAAGCACAGACCTATTCAAACGAGTATTTACTTTTTAGTCGAATAAAGATCGATAAAGCCATTCCTGTTGGGCATTTTTATGTTCGCGAGTGTTTTCTTGTCGATGGTTTGGTCATGATCGATAATTTTATTTAAAAATAATAAGTAAGCCGTTACATCATATACATTTTGTGTTGTGAGACTGCCGGGTGAATCCATAGGCATTGAACGTCGAATAAAATCAAACAGGGTTGTGGCATAAGGCCAGTATGTACCAATGGTTTTATCGGGTGGATCATCGGTTAAACGGTGAAGGGCACCGGCTAATTCTTCGGCACTGTCGCCTGATCCTTCGGTTCCATGACAATGTAGACAACGGGTTGTATAAACTGTTCTTCCGGCTGGAACTGTGCCTTGTCCTAGCGGTAGACCTTGTCCATTTGGAAAGACGGTAAAGTTACGCTGTTGGATAGTTTCTTTAGAGAGATGTTTTCCTAGCCGTGGACCATTATCGTCTTGAGCCAACGCAGCACAGGTCCAAAGTAGTATAAAGATAACGCTATATTTAATCATAGACATGGCTGATATGACCTTGTGTCGAGATCGCCCAATTAACAATAGCGTTGTAATGAAAATAGCCGTGTCGGCCCCGTTGGGCGATTAGCTCAGTCCGGCTGGGTTGAACGTATCCCGTTTCATCTGTTGCACGACTACATAATACAATCGCTTGACCCTGCCATTCTAAAGGGATTCGGAAACGGGTAAAACACATGGATAATATCGGCTCTTGTAGCTCAGCATCTAACCACGTCTGGCCATGATCAGCAGAGACTTCAACGCGAGTGATTTTTCCACGACCGGACCAAGCTAAACCCGAAATCTGATAGAACCCCAAACGATTTAATTGATGGCCATAACTGGGGTGGGTAATAATAGATTTTGCAGCCATGAAGAATGAAAATTGCTGTGCTTTTCCGCTAGGCAGTAATTCGGTGTATTTGGCCGTCTCATTTCGAGACATCGTGGGTTGGTTGGTAATATGAAGACGGCGTAGCCATTTGACATTAAGGACACCTTCCCAGCCAGGGACTATTAATCGTAATGGATAGCCATTTTCAGGGCGTATTCTTTCTCCATTTTGATATAAGGCAATAAAACAATCGTCCATTGCTTTGTTTAAAGGAAGGCTGACATTCATAAGGCTAGCATCACCACCTTCGGCAATAACCCATTGTGCATCATGATGTAGTTGAGCTTCATTTAATAATAGTTTTAAGGGGATGCCGCTCCATTCGCTGCATGAAACCATGCCATGAAAATTACCTACGGGTGTTTGAAGGGGGTTTTTATGCCAGCCAGCATTACTATTACCGCCACATTCAATAAAGCAGATTCTAGATATTTTCGGGTATTGCAATAAGCTTTCAATGGAAAATTCAAGAGCATGGGTAACTAAGCCGTGGATGGTTAAGCGATGGACTGCAGGGTCTATCTGAGGGACGCCATTATGATGACGTTCAAAGTGGAGCCCAGAAGGTGTTATGATACCGTCAAGATCTTGTAACGGGGTCCACGAAACGCCATTTCCAGATACATGACTATTAGCCATCGTCCAGCGAATAGTTTTTTTTTCGAAAGGAGAGGGGTCCCCGTAATTAGAAAATCCGATACCGGGTTCAGACATCCATTGTGTGCGTTCTTGTTCAAGAACTGTCTGAGCAGATAAAGAGGCTGGCACTGTGGCGGCGACAGAAAAGACCAGGCCTTTCTTAAGAAAACAACGCCGGTCAATAAGCCCCCCCGCGATGTGTTTAAATTTCATAGTTATGAAATTGTATGATGCGCTTGTCCTTTTTCATATTGACGGTAAATTATAGAAATCAATTAATGATAATACAGGTATTGAGTTTTGGACTAGAATAATTGAGTATTTGTTGAATTACCTTCCTTAGATAAGGTCACTTGATTAGCGTAATAATTTAATTTTAAGGTTATATTTGATGGGCTTCTTAATTAAATATGTAGTGAGCAATCGTCATCAAGCTATTTTAGTTATGGCTGTTTTCGGTGCGGTATCAATTTTCTTTGTACCATTTGCCGTTATTAGTGCAGCTGTGGGCGCATTGGTAACACTGAGAAAAAACCCACAAGAAGGGGTGATTGTTTTTGTTGTTTCAGCAATCATTATTCTATTTGCACAATCCTTTGTTGTCCCAAGACCTGGTATGGAAATACCCATTGCGTTATTTATATATTTTCCCGTTTGGTTGAGTGCACGGGTGTTATATCGACAAGCTTCACAGGGTGAAGCACTGGTTGTGATTTCTGCAAGTTGTGCGTTAGTAGCAATGAGTATTCAACTTTATACGGGGGATGCGGTGCTATGGTGGGAGCAATGGTTGGAATTAGCGGCGTACAGTATTCAAGGTGCAACGATTGATATTTTTGAGTCGGATGGTAGTCTTTTCCTAATTAATGGCCTAGTGGCGGTTATGTTGGGGCTGACATCGATGATGGCATTGCTATTAGCGCGTTATTTGCAATCTTATCAATTTAACCCCGGCGGGTTTCAGGACGAGTTTTATAATTTATACGTTCCAGGTTCTGCCTTTATGGGAGGCATCGTGATGCTTTTTATGGGTTATATGATTAGTGAGTTTTTAGTTTATGACCTGTTGGCTATTTTGACTATGATGTATGCCTTTCAAGGTTTGGCTATTTTCCATTCTAATGTGGCGAAGAAGGGCCATAGCCATGGTTTTTTAGTTCCCGTTTATTTATTACTGATGATTTTTCCGCAGCATATGTTTACCGGATTAGCCATGTTAGGTTTATTAGATATTTTTATGAATTTTCGCCAAGAATCAAAAGCGCCTCCTAGAAGGTAATAACAAGATGATTCCAGTTAAAAATAATATCCCACTACATACGCGGCCTTATATAACGTGGGTTTTAATGTTTATTAATACCGCGATCTTTACTGTGATGTTTATTTTGCCGGTTCAAATTAATAATTATGTTCTTTATCTTTATGGCATGGTGGCAGCACGCTATAGTTTTCCTGAGTGGGCATTGAAATCAGGTTTTCCAGATGACAGTTATTTTTCATTTTTTTCGAGTATGTTTTTACACGGAGATGTGGTTCACCTGCTGATTAATTTAGTGTTCTTATGGATTTTTGCGGGGAATATTGAAGAGCGAATGGGGCGACTTCGGTTTTCTATTTTTTATGTTGTATGTGGTCTGGTTGCAGCTTATCTGCAATATGATTTTAATCCATCGTCAACCTTACCGATGGTGGGTGCTTCGGGTGCAATCGCCGGCATATTAGGGGCCTTTTTTTTGTTATACCCTTATGCCCGAATTAAACTTTGGTTGCCATTGTTTTTTCTACCTCTCTTCTTTGAAATCCCAGCGATCGCATTTTTAGGGCTTTGGGCGATGTATCAAATACATGAGGCGACATTTGGGTTGGTGACTCAAGAGCCAACGCTCTCAACGGTGGCATGGTGGACTCACATAGGTGGTTTTGTAGCGGGTTTGCTTCTACACACTTTTTTCTTAAAGAAAGAACCGCCCACAGCTGTATCCGAGGAATAAAAAATCAACCCGTTGAATTTTGCTGTAGTATAATCATCACACTTAAGTGTTATGGAACGAGTGCTATCGTTTCATCTCGATTGTTAATTGATGTAAGAAAATTTCCCTTTAGGATTCATGGTTATGAAGAATGTTAATGTTGCGCTAGTAAGACTACTGCAATTTGTAATTTTTGTTGTTTTTACTTTTGTCGTGCTCGTTTATTTTAGTGCATTGCTTATTTTACCGCTTGATTTTGCGATTTTATTTATTAAATTATTAGGCATTTTTGGTCTCAATGGCATAATCAGTGCAGCAATTGGTGTCCCATTGGCGGGTTTTTTAGGTTGGTTAGTCTACAAAACACCGGGTCTAGGTACGTTGTTGATTAATATCGGTATGGATCTAGTAACGGCCGGTAAAGAACGTGTTAAAGATTTTGATAAAATAGTTGAAACTGTTAAATCAGCTTAGTTACTAAAGTATTTCTTTAAGAACAATCCAGTATGGGATTGTTCTACCTCACTAACGTCATGGGGTGTGCCTTCAGCGATAATAAGGCCGCCACCATCGCCGCCTTCGGGCCCTAAATCGATAATCCAGTCGGCAGTTTTTATCACGTCAAGATTGTGTTCAATAACAATTATAGTATTGCCATGATCTCTAAGGGTATGTAAGACCGCCAGCAACTGCTTGATGTCATGGAAGTGTAGTCCGGTTGTCGGTTCGTCCAGAATATACAGTGTTTTACCGGTATCACGTTTAGACAGTTCTTTGGCTAATTTGATGCGTTGTGCTTCACCACCACTCAAAGTTACCGCTTTTTGACCCAAGGTTAAGTAGCTTAAACCAACCTCTATTAAAGTTTGTAATTTTTTATTTAGCACCGGGACCGGACGGAAGAAATCTAAGGCATCTTCTACGGTCATATCAAGCACTTGGTTAATTGTTTTGCCTTTATATCGAACCTCAAGCGTTTCACGGTTGTAGCGTTTGCCTTGGCAAATATCGCAATGCACATAGACGTCGGGTAAAAAATGCATTTCAACTTTTATGACTCCGTCGCCTTTACACGCTTCACAACGGCCACCTTTTACATTAAAGCTAAATCGACCGGGAGAATAGCCACGAGAGCGAGACTCACGGGTTGCTGCAAATAATTCACGGATTGGGGTGAATAAACCGGTATAAGTCGCTGGGTTTGAGCGTGGTGTACGGCCAATAGCGCTTTGGTTAATATCGACGACCTTATCAATTAATTTAAGGCCAAGCACTTGGTCACAGGCTGCGGGAAGAGCGCTGGCGTTATTGAGTGTACGGGCAACATGGCGATAAAGCGTATCATTAATGAGTGTTGATTTTCCAGACCCTGACACACCGGTAATACAGGTGAATAAACCGAGCGGAAATGAAACAGTGATATTTTTTAGGTTGTTACCGCGAGCATTCTTAATGGTGATTTGTTGGTCATCTATGGGCCAATGCAGTTTTTTAGGGATGTTGATTTTTTGTTTCCCTGAAAGATACATGCCGGTTAACGATGCAGGATTGTTCATTATGGCTTTAAGCGAGCCTTGCGCGACAATTTCACCGCCATGAATACCTGCCGCAGGGCCAATATCAATAATGTGTTGGGCGGCTCTTATGGCATCTTCATCATGCTCAACGACAATAACGGTATTACCCATGTCGCGAAGATGGATCAAGGTATTGAGTAACCGTTGATTGTCACGTTGGTGAAGACCTATTGAAGGTTCGTCAAGAACATACATGACACCCACTAAACCGGCTCCAATTTGGCTGGCTAAGCGTATCCGTTGAGCTTCGCCGCCAGATAAAGTATTGGCGCTACGGTTTAAGGAAAGATAATTTAACCCAACGTTCACCAAAAACTCTAATCGATCTTGAATTTCGTGAACAATTTTTTCTGCAACCTTCGCTTTTTTGCCTGATAGGCTGAGCGATTGAAAAAACGTTAATAAGTCTTGAATCGATAGGGCGGTTAATTCGGGTAAAGGATGGTTGTTAATAAAGACATTTCGGGCCGACTCGTTTAAGCGTGACCCGTTACAACTAGGACAAGGTTTATTGGCTAAATATTTAGCCAGATCATCGCGGACGGTAGAGGAATCCGTTTCCAGATAACGTCGTTCCATATTGGCAATAACCCCTTCAAATGAATGACGTTTGCGTTTTATGGTTCCCCGGGCGGTAATAAAGTGAAAGTCTATTGCTTCGCGTCCGCTACCAAATAAAAGGATGTCTTGATGTTCTTTACTGAGTGAATTGAAGGGAGTATCGGTATCGAACTGATAATGTTCAGCTAGCGAAGAAATTAACTGAAAATAGTAACCATTGCGTCGGTCCCAACCTCTGATAGCACCGCCAGCCAAAGTCAATTCTGGGCTGTGAACAACCAGGGCAGGGTCAAAGTATTGTTTTATGCCAAGACCATCGCAGGTAGAGCAAGCGCCTTTGGGATTGTTAAAGGAAAAAATCCGCGGTTCTAATTCAGCCAGACTATAGCCACAGATTTTGCAGGCATAATGTTCAGAAAATAAGAGCTCGACAGTCTTGTCATCCATCGACGCGGCAATAGCGGTTCCATCAGCGATGCGTAAAGCCGTTTCAAATGATTCCGCTAGACGCAGTGCGATATCGTCCCGAATTTTGAAACGGTCAACAATCACTTCAATGGTGTGTTTTTTATGACTATCGAGCGCGGGGACTTCGTCTAAGTCATAAATTTCGCCATTAATGCGTGCTCGGATAAAGCCTTGTGATTTGAGGTCATTAAAGAGTTGAATATGTTCGCCTTTACGCTGATTGACAACGGGTGCTAATAACATCCAGCGCTGTCCGTCTTCATGGCTGAGTACTTTGTCGACCATTTGGCTGATGATTTGTGCCTCGAGTGAGGTGCTGTGTTTAGGGCATTGTGGTGTCCCTGCACGGGCATACAATAACCGTAAATAATCATAGATTTCGGTGATGGTTCCTACCGTTGATCGGGGATTATGTGAGGTGGATTTTTGTTCAATTGAAATAGCTGGCGAGAGGCCTTCAATATGGTCAACGTCGGGTTTTTCCATTAATGAGAGAAACTGACGTGCATAAGCCGATAAGGACTCAACATAACGTCGTTGACCTTCAGCATAAAGCGTATCAAAGGCTAAGGAAGATTTTCCAGACCCTGAAATACCGGTGATCACGATCAACGAATCTCGGGGTAAGTCCAGATCAATATTCTTAAGATTATGTGTTCTTGCGCCACGAATACGAATTGTATTCATTCTATAATTCCGACAAGTAAGATAACCTGATAATATACGTGTTTTTGTATTACTTACGCAAAGGAGATTTTTGTTTTGGCTGTAATTCAGGATATTAGTAGTCCACTTACACCGTTTGAGCGACGTGCCAGTATTTCATTGGCATCTATTTATGCGTTAAGAATGTTTGGCTTATTTATGATCCTGCCCGTCTTAACGTTATTTTCAGATTTTTATGAAGGCTCTACACCGCTGTTAATCGGATTGGCCATGAGTGTTTATGGCTTAACCCAAGCATTATTTCAGATTCCTTTTGGTTTATTGTCTGACCGGTTCGGCCGAAAAAAGATGATTGTCCTGGGCTTGTTGCTTTTTATTACCGGCAGTGTGGTGGCGGCGTTATCAACGTCAATCTACGGCGTCCTTATAGGGCGTGCGTTACAGGGCTGTGGTGCTATTGCCGCAGTGGTCATGGCGCTAGCTGCTGATTTAACCCAAGAGGTCCACCGCACTAAAATCATGGCGATGATTGGTATGAGTATTGGTTTGTCTTTTGCCGTTGCCATGGTCGTAGGACCTATTCTTGCCAATTTTGCGGGGATACAATCAATTTTTTGGGTCACGGCTGTGTTGGCGGTTATTGCCTTGTTACTGGTGTTATATGTGGTTCCTAATCCGTTGGAATTAAAAGTCCACCCTGATGCTGAATCTCTGCCGAGCCAATTTAAAGATGTGTTATTAAATTTTGATTTATTGCGTCTTGATTTTGGTATTTTCATTTTACATCTCGTGCTGATGGCAAGCTTTATCATTATTCCTTTGCAGTTGAGAGCAACGGGGCTTGAACAAAGCCTGCATTGGCAGGTTTATTTGCCGGTATTGCTGGGGTCTATGGCTATTGTGATACCGTTTGTTATTCTGGCTGAGAAGAAACATAAGATGAAATCGGTTTTTATAGGTGCGATTGCAGCCTTATGTCTGGCCTTTATCGGGTTTGCCTTTTTTTATGATAGCCTTACCGGCATTATTGTTTTTTTAGCGCTGTTTTTTTGTGGCTTTAATTTATTGGAAGCGACATTGCCGTCGTTGATCTCTAAAACAGCACCGGGTGATATGAAAGGTACCGCAATGGGTGTTTATTCAACCTCGCAGTTTTTAGGTGCTTTTATAGGCGGTACCTTAGGGCGATGAAAATGCGTACGCCCCGCTATTTGGCTAATTTAATTGTTTCATTAGAAGGTCTTGCCTCGGAGCAACCCGATAAACTGAACGAAATGCTGGTAAACGTTACCGGCGTTGCGGAAGCCCGTGTGCATGTTGAAGAAAAATTAGCTTATTTGAAAGTCGATAATTCAATATTAGATCGTAAGGCGCTGCAAGATTTTTTAACCCGCAATCAGTCGGGATGATTTGTTATCATGCTCACTAAGTAGAATGATCAATAATGAACCTTAATTTTTGGAGAAAACTATGCTGAATAAAGTTACTTTAATTGGTAATTTAGGACAAGATCCTGATGTTCGTACCAGTCCTAATGGCACAAAAATAGTAAGAATAAGTT
>LWDU01038525.1_pt1 | contig 16631 bp, 16 predicted proteins | sample 727161 | NCBI WGS metagenome assembly LWDU01 (sample SAMN04566230, study PRJNA314399) | hydrothermal vent metagenome | isolation source: deep sea hydrothermal plume seawater | place: Mexico: Gulf of California, Guaymas Basin | collected 2004-07-11
CAAAACCGACGCCACAGCTATCCTTCTCATTGGCGGGATCGTACAGACCCTGCTTTTTGGGAAACCCAAATTGTGGTTTGTTGCTCATCTTTATCAAAATTCATTCCTTGCGCAGCTTGCCCAGCGCAAAAGGCCGGTCACCATAGCGATGAATGGTGTCTTGCGCAAAATCTTTTTTAGGCTTGATTTTCCGTGTGAATTTTCGGTGAACAGATTGTGAACAAATGTTGTGGTCACGGGTTGCATTCCTCGGGGGGCGATGCCACACTCTTTGTAGACCATGCGTGAAGCCCCCCCCAAGGCCGTGGTGTGCGATCTGCCCGCAAAGCAGCGGGAAGCCCTCATCAAAGGCGTGTATCGCGCCATTCGGTCGGAAATCCTTTCGCACGGCGTCGGCGTGGTGGCGTGGCTTGAGCCGTATGCGTTGAGCGAGGATCCCGTCTTGCGGCGGCGTACGCAGGAAATCATCGCCCACTTTCAACGGCAGGAAACCGACACGGATTTCTCGGCGTTTTGCCTGAACCACGGCGAAGAGCTGGACCTCGAGGAAGGCTTGTGGCAACTGGCGCGCACGCAATATCCGGAAATCAATGTGGCGGCTTACCGCGCCATCCTTGATGATTACGCGCACGACCTGTGCGGCAAGTTGGATTTTGGCGCGGCGCCGGAAGGACTCATCGCGGGCATCAACCAATTTCTCTTTAAGGAACAAGGCTTCACCGGTGATGAGGAAAATTATTACGATCCGGAAAACAGCTACCTCAACCGCGTCATCGATCGCCGCCTCGGCAATCCCATTTCGTTGAGTATGATTTATCTCGGCGTGTGTCGTCGGCTGAAACTGCCCGTCACCGGCATCGGTTTGCCCGGCCACTTCCTGTGCCGGTTTCAGGATCCGCGCCAGGAAATTTACATCGACGCCTTCAACCGCGGCCGCGTGCTCACCAAAGCTGACTGCATGAAATACCTCAAGCAAGCCGGCTACGAATTCCACGAAGCCTTCCTCGTGCCCGCCAGCCCGCGCCGCGTCCTGCTGCGGATGTGCAGCAACCTCCACCAAATCTACCAACGCGAAGGCCAAAAACCCCACGCCTCGCGACTGCAAGGCTACATCGTGGCCCTTTCCAAATAAAACCGCCTATTTTTTAGGCAATATTTTTTATCAATTCCGTTGAAAAAACGGCAGTTTTGGGCTATTTTTATAAACTGTTAAACGAAGTGTGTCTCGATGAATATCTTGATTAACCGGGACGGGCACCATATGGGGCCTTTTACCCACGATCAAGCCTGCCACATGTTGGCCGAGGGCAAACTCCAAGCTTGGGATTTGTGCTGGCAAAATGGCAGTCGCGATTGGATCACGCTCGAGCAAATCCCGGGCGTGTCAGAAAAAACCGACGCCCTCCGCCAACAACGCCGAGCCGAAGCCATTGCCGCCGCCAAAGCCACTGCCGGGGGCGGCCCTGCCCAACCCCATCCCCAGTTCGTCGCCAACGCCGGCGCCGGCAACACCCACACCTTCGATCCCGGACCCGTGCCCAAAAGTGCCCGCAACTGGATGCGCATCGGCGTATGGACCGGCGTTGTCGTCACCCTCATTACTGCGCTTGTGGTTTGGATATTTTTCCTCAATGAAGAAGTGCTTCTCGAAAACATTGAACGCCGTGCAGACAACCTCACTTATGTGCAGGGTGAGTTGGCCCCCTACACTGGGGTCGTCTATAATTATTTTGATGACGAAACCCTGTGGGAAACCGTGAACTACATCGAAGGTCTTCGCGAAGGCGAACGCAAGGTATGGCACATCAACGGCACCGTAGCCCTCAACGAAACCTACCAAAACGGCCACCTCATCATTGCCGCCAGTTTTAATTTTCAAGGAGTCCCTTCTGGAAATTATGAAAGTGGCCGGGGCAAACTCACCCTCTATTTCAACCACTCCGGCACCCGTAACGAGGAACTTGAATACGCGGGTGGCCAAATCTCCAAGCGCACCATTTGGGATCACAATGGCAATCTTATCGCCATGATTCCTCCGGAGCTTCCGCCCAACATGGCCGAATACAAAGGCCCAACTCTACCCGGTGCAACCTTGCCGGGCATCACCGAACCGGTTACGCCCAAACCAATTACACCCACTAATGCCATCCCGCCCGTGGCGGCCACCAACACCCCGCCGACCAACACCAACGTGGTGGTGGTAAACCCAAAAATCCCCGACCCCAACAGCCGCGGCCGCCTCACCGAATGGAGATACAGCGTGGACAACCGCGTCACCGCCCGCAACATTCGCAACCGCATCGACCTTCTTTACCTCGGCAAACAGTACACCACCGTCTACGAGTTTTTCGGATGGCCCGATGAAGATCGTGGCGCGGATTGGGTTTACAAGGATTTGACCGTGAAAAACATTACCAGCGGCGGCTACTTCAGCAAGATCACTTTCCGTTATCGCAACGGCACGGTCATCAAAATCATCGCCGAGCCTTAGCCCTTTATTTCAGCTTCAGCAACTCCGCCTCCGTCCAGGGCGCTTCGCGTTTGGCGTTCGCCTCCATCATCCGCTTCACTTGCGCCGCCGTCACCGGATCTGCTCGGTGCTCCCATTCGCGCCGCGTGTACGTCAAAATCGCCGCCACTTGCTCTGGCTGAAATCCCACCAACGCCGGCATGCTCATATTGTATTGCCGCCCGTGCACCGTGATCGGCCCCGTCACTCCATGCAGCACAATGCCAATCGCACGATCCGCCGGCCCCACCAAAAATGGCGAATCCAAAAGCGGCGGTGCCTTGCCCTCCTCGCCCAAGCCATTGGCGTGATGACACGCCCCGCAAGTAGCCGTGTATAAAATTTTCCCAAAATCGTATTGGCCCCGCTCCGCCGCCGTGAGCGCGCGCGGCGGCTTGGGCGGACTCGCCGCCTCGCCCCACACCAAAAATTTTCCCAAACGTTCCACGTGCCCGCGCACTGCTTTATCTTCACTCTTCGCCATAGCCGCCATCGCCAGCGGTTGGGATTTGTAGGCCACCGGTTTCAACGCCCGCCCGCGCGGGAATGCCGCCGCCGCCAAGCCCTCCAACACCGCGCGCTGAAAATACGATTTTTGTTTGGCCGCCAATTTCAGCAACCGCTCCAAGCGCACGCCATCGCGTTGCCGTGCGACGCAACCGGCCAATGATTTCAAAATGGCGCGGATGTTTTCATCCTCTTTATTCCAAGCCGCATCGCCCGGCACGCGTTGCAAAAATTCCAACTCCCGCCCCGCCAAACCCGTGATGAGCCCATCGCGAATAATCGCATCGACCGCGTACTTCGCCACAAACGCCCGCAGCATCGGCTCCCCGCCCGGCACCGAAATCACCGGCAAACTCAACGCCACCTGCCGCCGCACATCCAAATTTGTGTCGTTCACAATTTTAGTTAATGGAGTCAGCAACGCAATCCGCGCGTCCGTATCTTTTTCATCACTGCCGAGGTTTGCCGTGAACGCCTCCGCCACGCGCAACGCCGCGATGCGCACGCGCGGATGCCCATCGCCCAGCGCGGCCGCGATGGTTTTGCCATCCAAGCCGCCCGTGCCTTCCAAAATCCAAAGCGCGTGTTGCCGCGCCAAATGGCTTTCGCTGTGCTTGGCCGTCTCGCACAATTGCGCGGTGGCCTTCGCGTCTGCCCTCTCCACCAACAACCGATGCGCGGTGGAGCGCAGCCAACCATTGTCCGATTCCAAGTGCGCGATGAGTTGGCTGGAATTTTGCCGGGAAATTTTTGGCGAGTGTTTTGGTTTTTTGCCCGTGTGCACCACGCGATAAATTCGGCCCAACCCAATCGGCGCATCGAGTTTGCGCTCGATGATTTGTTTGCGCAGGAACGACGTCACATAATGTTTGTGCTGCAAAATGCCGCAGGCAACCATCGGGGCCGTTGACCATATTCACGGGGCGAAACCGCTCGTCGGTGGAAGTCAACCACTCGGCTTTATCGTATGCGTTTCGCGCATTGGGCATTCCGTCCGCCTTCCACGTGATGCGTTGGCGACGAATCATATTGCCGCTCGGCTCCGGGATAAACGCGTCGCCCACCATCGCGGTGGGATATTGGTCGCCGCGATAAATCACCGGCCCGCACGCCGCCGTCCACGTGGCCAAATGGCCGTCGCGCAACATCGGTTTTTGGTAGCCGCGATTGATGCCCGGATTCACACGGGCCGTCCACACCGTGCGCTCATTAAAGAACGGCACATTCACCCCGTGCCGCGAAGGATGATGCGGATTGCGCACGGAATAATGACCGGCAATAAGATCGCCGTACAATGGATTGGAATTGTTGTTAAAATAAATGCGCCCGTAATTATCCTGCGTGATTCCCCATTGGCCGCGCGAGCGGGTGTTGTGAACCACCCATTTGCCATCAATGAAGCGCAGGCGTTTGCTGGATTTCGCATTGTAAAGCCAGTTGTCGAGGCCGGGCATCAGGCCATTCTCGGTGTGCTCCACCGGGCCTTGGGTCGCGTAGTTTTTTAGGACTGCCGTTTTTTTGTCCGCCTTGAGATCGCCATCGGTGTCCTCACAAAACCAAAGCGTCGGCGGCTCGGCCACGAGCACGCCGCCTTTTACCAAAGCAATAGCGCGGGGCATTTGCAGGCCCGTTAGAAAATCCGTGCGCTTGTCCATTCGGCCGTCGCCGTTGGTATCCTCCAAAACTCCCACGCGCCCGGTGCGAGCATCTTCGCCCGTGCCGTCCACATTAGGCATAAAAGCGCGCATCTCCACCACCCACATTCGGCCATCGGCATCGAAGGCCATTGCCACGGGGTCGTGGATCAACGGATCGGCTGCGGCAATCTCGATGCGGAACCCCGGCGCGAGCTTGAAACTCTCGAGCGCCTGCGCAGGCGTAAGCGTCGGCGCGGGCGGCACGTTCATCGTGCGCCACACTTCGGGCTGTTCCTGCCCTTTGCGGTCGCCCCGTTGGGCGGATGCGGTAAAACCCGCTGTCAACAGCGCGGTGAGTGTGATTGCAAAAATCCTGTTCATATTCCAAAAGCGGCGCACCGTACTGGGCGCGGCACTTACTGACAAGACGCGATTAGATTGTGAATCATTCGCACTTGTTCAAAATTTCGCTCCGCCTTTCACTGGCCGTCCAATGAGGACACTGAAGAACTCCATTATTGTGGCTGGTTTGGCAATGACATTTCTGACCGGCTGTTTCACCACCCAAGACGGCAAATCGAATCTCACGATGATCCCCGGCCGCTCGGACGCATTCCAACTCCGCCCCAACTGGCCGCCGGCTCAGGCGATGCAGGCGGTACAGGAAGTGTTGGCGCTGGAAGGCACGATCACGTCGATCGAAGCCACGAAAAACACCGTGACCGCCCGCGTGAATGAACGTTACGTTTGGGTGAAAGTGCAAACCGATCCGGAGTCGCCGGACATTTCGCTGATCACGTTTCAGGTGCGCACCAAATGGCGCAACCCAGATCTCGCATTGGCCAACCGGCTGATGTCCATGACCGTGGCGCAGCTCGGCACGTACACCCGCCCGACCGCCGCGGCCGTGAGCAACTGATTGAGCTAGCGATCTTTCCATTTTGTAAGCCGCGTGCCCGCCGCTTCGGCGAGCGCGGTGTTGGGAAAGAGCGCAATGACTTGCTGCATCGCCGCGCGCGCGCCCGCGATGTTATCCAGCTTCACGTGCCAGTCCGCCGCCATGTTCAGCCAACGGCACACGTCACGCGTTTGTTGGAAGGGGCGCTGAATTAACGTGTTGAGTTCTTCCCACGCGCGCTTGGGTTGATCGTAGCGCTCAAAATAAACGCACGCCAATTTTTCGCGCGTGTCGTTGTCCAGCGGATGTTCCTCCAGTTGCTTGAGGCAATCGCTCACCACTTGGCCTGCATCGCGCGAGTCATTGTATTCGATGAAGGCATCCATCCGCGCGAGGCGTTGGGCGGTAAGCAGTTCCGCGCCGGTGTTCGGGAAGCGTTGCAAAATGCCCCGCAAGGTGGCGCGTGCGGCGTCCTTGTCTTCCGCGTATTTTAACTGCCAATCCGCCAGCGTATTCATGGCGCGAGTGAGCTGACCAATGGCGTGATGGTCCTGCGCGAAGATCGTGCGCAAGGTGGCGGCGGAGGCTGGGAAGTCCTTGAGCGTTTCCACTTGGATTTCCGCCATCAGCATTTGGCCCTCAAAATCGCCGGGGAAACGCGTGAGTTGATCCTCAATTTCCACAATCGCCCCTTCCGGATCGCCGCGATGGCGCTTGGTTTCCGCCATGGAATAATAGGGCTTTGGCTCGATTTCTTCGCCTTCACCGGTCATCCAATTCATCACGCCGCCCATAAACAAATCAGAAACACTTCTGATCCAAATAAAGCCCAACAACACTCCGGGAACAATTGCCAACAACATTCCAACTTTGCCCATGCTGGTACAAGCGAAGAAAATAATGAGCATCAACACCGAGGCCCCCACCTTGAACACCATCGGCCCCACCGGATCGTGTTCGTTTTTTTGCTGGCGATGGTGGTTGAGAAAAGTCGCGCCGACAAACAGCGCCACGCCGCCCACCACGGATAAAAGACAAACCCAGCCCATCACTTACGCGGCGCGCGCAGGTCGAATTGGATTTGGGTGCGCGCATCGGTCACGTCATTGCGCAGCTCCAACTCACGCAACTGCCACTCGCCCTCAAATTTTTTGAACGACTTGGCCTGAAACAATTTCACCCGCTTCCCCCCGCGATACGCCTCCACGCAAAGCAACGCGCGGTTGTGAATTTCCACCCAACACTTCACGTGACTGTAACCGCCGGGCAACACCTTCGCCGGTTTGCTCAAAAGGATGTTGCACGTTTCACGCAAACGCGACGCGCGACCAATCACTTGTTGGTTGGGCCATTGCAAAAATTCCAGCCCTAAATCGCCCAAGGTGAAATCAGATCCGGCGAAAATTTGGTTCAGTTGTTCGCCTTCCATTTTCTTTCCCACCTTTGCACCGGGTGCTTTGAAAAAATACTCGTTGGGTTTGTTCGGTGTCTTGCGGATTTGCAAAGTGCCTTTGGCGGTTTCAAATATTTCCACCTGCGCAGCGCCTTCGGCTTTGGCGCGAAAGGTCACCGGCACATTCTCGCGTTTGCCGCGCGGCTTGCGAATGCGGAGGTTGCCTTTGATTTCCTCTTGGTTCACCAACCGCATCCCGCGCAAACTTTCCGCCAACGCCACGCCCATCGTCTTTTGCCCGGCGACATCCGCGGGCACCGGCGGCAATGGCTTCCCCTTGTCGGCCGCCTGCACCATGGAGGTGATAATTAAGAAAAAGATAAATCGTTTCATAGCTTGTGACCTCTCGCCACAAGTTAAACCCACCCCACGCTTCTCGCAAGGCAAGGTTGTTGGTGTGACATCCACTGGGTTTCAATTGGCGCAACTGTGCCATTGTGGCGCTGATTGTTGGGGGTGTTTTGAGAGTTTGCCCTGTTTTTTGGGGAAAAATGAATGGCATAGGTTTTGCTTTATAGAGTTGGCTTTCCGTGCAGTGGCACAGTGGAAAGCGATTTGGAGACTATTTTATGGCGAAGATATTAGGCATTGATTTGGGCACGACGAATTCCTGCATGTCCGTGATGGACGCCGGGGAGGCGACGGTGCTGGAGAATTCGGAGGGCAAGCGCACGACGCCTTCGGTGGTGGCGTTTGGCAAGGGCGGCGAACGGTTGGTGGGCGATGCGGCGAAGCGGCAGGCGGTGACCAATCCGAGCAACACGATTTACTCCGCCAAGCGTTTCATTGGGCGCAAGTTCGTTGAGGTGAAAGAGGAATCCAAACGGATGCCGTACAAAGTGGTTTCCGGCAATAACGGCGACGCCGCGATTGAAGTGGAAGTGGACGGCGAAAAGAAAACGTACAGCCCGCAAGAGCTGGCCTCGATGGTGCTCGCCAAACTGAAGGCGGATGCGGAGATGCGTTTGGGCGAGACCATCACGCAAGCGGTCATTACCGTGCCGGCGTATTTCAATGACACCCAACGGCAAGCCACCAAGGACGCCGGCAAGATCGCCGGCCTTGAGGTGTTGCGGATCATCAACGAACCCACCGCCGCTTCGCTGGCGTATGGGCTTGATAAAAAGAACGAAGAGAAAATTGCCGTTTACGATTTAGGCGGCGGCACGTTTGATATTTCGATTTTGGAAATCGGCGACAAAGTGTTTGAGGTGAAGGCCACCAACGGCGACACCCATCTCGGCGGCGACGATTGGGACAACGCGATCATCGACTGGGTGGTGGCAGAATTTAAGAGCGACAGCAGCATCGACCTCACCGGCCAAGCCGACGCCATGCAGCGCATCAAGGAAGAAGCCGAGAAGGCGAAGATTGCTCTGTCCAGCACGCAGACTTACGAAATCAGTTTGCCGTTCATTACGGCCGATCAATCCGGGCCGAAGCACATCAAGGTGGAACTTACCCGCGCGAAGCTGGAACAGCTCACGGACGATTTATTCGAGCGCACCACCGCACCGGTGAAGGCGTGTATGCGCGATGCGGAACTCAGCTCTGGCGAAATCGACGAACTCGTGCTCGTCGGCGGCATGACTCGTATGCCCCGCGTGGTGGATACCGCCAAGGCGTTGCTCGGCAAACAACCGAATCAAGGCGTGAACCCCGACGAAGTCGTGGCCATCGGCGCGGCGATTCAGGGTGGCGTGCTGAATAAAGACGAGGGTTTGGACAGCGTGTTGTTGCTGGACGTGACGCCGCTTTCGCTCGGCATCGAAACCGAGGGCGGCATTTTCACCAAGCTCATCGACCGCAACACCACGGTGCCGGCGAAGAAATCCAATGTTTTCTCGACTGCGGCGGACAATCAACCGGCGGTGGATGTGGTGGTGTTCCAAGGCGAACGCCCGATGGCGACTGACAATAAAAAGCTCGGCAACTTCAAGCTGGACGGCATCGACTCCGCCCCGCGCGGAATGCCGCAGATTGAAGTGAGTTTCGATATCGACGCCAACGGCATTTTACACGTGAGCGCCAAAGATAAAAATACCGGCAAGGAACAGAAAATCACCATCAAGGATTCCAGCGGTCTTTCGGATGACGAAATTGAGCGCATGAAGCGCGAGGCGGAAGAAAACGCCGACGCCGACAAGCAACGGCAAGAGCAGGTGGAAGCTCGCAATGAAGCGGATACCGGCGTGTACGCTGCTGAAAAATTACTGAAAGAAAATGGCGACAAACTTTCTGACGACACCAAGGCTAATCTCGAAAAAGCCACGGAAGAATTGAAAGAAAATTTGAAGGGCGACGACAAGGAAGCTATCAAGTCCGCCAACGAAAAATTACAGGAAGCCGTGCAAGCGGCGGCCGGTGAGGTTTACAAAGCCACCACTGAGGCTGAGCAAGCCGAAAGCGGGCAACCTGCCGCCGGCGGAGATTCTGAGAAAAAGGACGAGGGCCCGGTGGTCGACGCCGAGGTCGTTGAAGAAGAGAAGGCATAAATTTCCCGCGGCGAGTGTCGCGGGGGGTTTCAATCACATCAACCCAAAACAACAAAACACAGAAAAACCATGGCACTAAAGATTAAACCCCTTGGCGATCGGATCCTTGTGGAACCGGTTGAAGAGGCCGAAGTGAAAAAGGGCGGAATCATTATCCCCGATTCCGCGAAAGAAAAACCGCAGGAAAGCAAAGTCATCGCGCTGGGCACCGGCAAGACGGACGACAACGGCAAGAAGGTTCCCTTTGAAGTAAAAAAAGGCGACATCATCTTGACCAACAAGTACGGCGGAACTGAAATCAAACTCGACGGCAAGGAATACAAAATCCTGAACCAGGACGACATCCTGGCGATCGTCGGCTAACCCCTATTATTTAAAGAAAGAAAAACATGTCAGCCAAACAACTTGTATTCGACGAAAAAGCCCGCCAGGGAATCCTGCGCGGTGTTGAAAAACTCGCCAAAGCGGTGAAAGTCACGCTCGGCCCCAAAGGCCGCAACGTGCTCATCGACAAAAAATTCGGCTCCCCCACTGCCACCAAAGACGGTGTCACCGTGGCCAAGGAGATCGAACTGGAATGCCCCTTTGAAAATATGGGCGCGCAAATGGTCCGCGAGACCGCCAGCAAAACCAGCGACGTGGCCGGCGATGGCACCACCACCGCCACCGTGCTCGCCGAGGCCATCTATCGCGAAGGCCTTCGCAGCGTGACGGCCGGTGCGAGCCCGATTCACATCCAGCGCGGTGTGCAAAAGGCCGTGGACGCCGCCGTGGCTCACCTTGCCAAGATCTCTCAAAAGGTCACCAGCAAGTCTGAGATCAAACAGGTCGCCACCGTGTCCGCCAACTGGGAATCCACCATCGGCGAGATCATCGCCGACGCGATGGACCAAGTCGGCAAGGACGGCACCATCACCGTTGAGGAAGCTCGCTCCATCGAGACGACTCTTGAAGTGGTGGAAGGCATGCAGTTCGACAAGGGTTACCTCTCGCCGTACTTCATGACCGACGCCGACAGCCAAGTCGCAAAATATGAAGACTGCTACGTGTTGCTGTACGAGAAGAAAGTCAGCAACGTGAAAGACATTCAGCCCATCCTCGAGAAGGTTGTGGCGGCTGGCAACAAGCCGTTGCTGATCGTCGCTGAAGACGTCGAAGGCGAAGCGCTGGCTACCCTCGTGGTGAACCGTTTGCGCGGCACGCTCAAGGTGGTCGCAGTGAAAGCCCCCGGCTTTGGCGATCGTCGCAAGGCGATGATGGAAGACATTGCCATCCTCACCGGCGGCAAGTTCATCACCGAAGACCTCGGCGTGAAACTCGAAGGCATCGAACTCGGCGATCTCGGCACTGTAACCAGCCTCGTGGTTGAAAAAGAAAACACCATCATCATCGATGGCGGCGGCAAAGCCAAAGAGATCAAAGGACGCATCGATCAGATCCGTCGTCAGATCGAAGAAACCACCAGCGATTACGACCGCGAGAAGCTCCAAGAGCGCCTCGCCAAGCTCGCCGGCGGTGTGGCCGTCATCAACGTGGGCGCCGCGACGGAGTCCGAGATGAAGGAGAAAAAAGCCCGCGTCGAGGACGCCCTGCATGCCACCCGCGCTGCGGTGGAAGAGGGCATCGTCCCCGGCGGTGGCGTGGCTCTGCTACGCTGTCTCCCAGCCGTTAAGAAAATCAACCTCGGAGGCGACGAGCAAATCGGCGTGGAAATCGTCCGGCACGCACTGGAATCCCCACTGCGCGCGCTGACCGACAACGCTGGCGTTGAAGGCGCCGTGGTCGTTCAAGAAGTGCTCTCTCGCAAGGGCAACATTGGCTACGACGTGGCCGCCGACAAATACACCGACCTCATGAAGGCCGGCGTCGTCGACCCCGCCAAGGTTACCCGCAGTGCGCTGCAGAACGCCGCGTCCATCGCGGCCCTGTTGCTCACCACCGAGTGCCTCATCACTGACGTGCCCGAGAAGGAAGCGCCCGGCGCTCCCGATCACGGCCACGATCACATGTAAACCACAGGCAAAATAATCACAACGGGGCCGGTTCGCCGGTCCCGTTTTTTTGTGCCCGCACGCCGCCGACCCTACTATAAACTTTCCTCAACTTTACAGTACCCAAGCCCAAATCAAATTTGCTATACTGTCGGCGATGAAATCCCACCGTCTCCTCAAACGCGTTTTCAAAGACTCCTCCGTCCCAATCATCGCCAATGAAATGCACCTCTCCCCCTCCACCGTTTACAAATGGGCCGAGGCACCCGACACCGGCTCTGCCAGCGGCATTCCCAATCCCCTCGACCGCGCCCTCGCCCTGTACAACGCCACCGGCGACCCCCGCATCATCCATTGGTTATGCGAACAAACCGGCGGCTTTTACGTCGGCAACGCCGTCGCCGCCAGCAATGGCAAAACCCCGCAACGCCTTGCCCCCGCCACCAGCAAAGTCGTCAAACAATTTGCCGACCTTCTCTCGACCGTCGCCAGCGCCGCCTCCGATTCCAAAATCAACCAACGCGAAGCCCGCGCCATCCGGCGCGAATGGGAAAAACTAAAACGCGTCGCCGAAGGCTACGTAAAATGCTGCGAGCAGGGGAACTTCAAGCAACTCAACCGCGAAATGAAAATGCAAAAATAACTCAACACAACACGCCAAGGCGCATTACCGCCTCGCGTGTGAATTCTGCATCCTGATGCTCGATGGCGTGCCATCCCCGGGTTGCTGCTACTGCCACGTTTTCCGGTCGGTCATCGAGGTAGAGGATTTCGTTGCCTTGGCAACCGGTGGTTTGTTCGAACACCTCGTAGATTTTTGGGTTGGGTTTTAGGGCGCGCACTTCGTGCGAGAGGATGTGGCCGGTGAAACGGGGCCAGAAATCGTAAGCGCGGATGATGTGGCGCACGGCCATTTCGTTGGTGTTGGAAAAGGTGTACGTGGGCAAACCGCTCGCGGCGAGTTTGGCGTGCATCGCGATGATTTCGTCGATGGGCGTGAAGATGTCTTCGAAGTAGGCGGCGAATTCGGGTTCGGTTCCGTCGAAGCCGGTTTCATTTTGGACGACGGTGAAAAACTCCGGTGAGGTGAGTTGGCCGCTTTCGTATTGAGCGAGCAGCGGGGATTGGTTGAGGAAGGCGTCCAGCGTGGGCACGTCCATTTGTGTGCGCGGGGCCATGCGACTCACGAAGATTCCGTAATCGAAATCAAGCAGCACTTTGCCGATGTCGAATGCGGCGACTTTAATCATCGCGAATTATTGCAGTTCATTGCAATTCACGCCGGCCTTCCAATGCACGGCTGAGGGTGAGGTCATCGGCGTATTCTAAACCGCTGCCGGCGGGCAATCCGTGGGCAAGGCGGGTGACGGTGACTCCCTGTTTCCCCAGCCGCTGCGCGAGGTAATTGCTGGTGGCGTCGCCTTCTACATCGGTGCCGAGAGCGAGGATGATTTCGTTGAGGCCGGTCAAGCGGCCTTCGAGTTCCGCCGTTGAGCGGGGAAATTTTGCCGCCGAGCACGTGATAGCGACCCTTGAACGCACCGGATTTTTCGACGTTGATGACGTCCACTGCTGTTTCCACCACGCACACGGTGGCGGCATCGCGGCGGTCATTGGTGCAAAGCGCGCACGGCTGATGCTCGGTGAGCGCGCCGCAGGTTTCGCAAAGCTGAATGCGATCGCGCGCGGTGAGGAGGGCATCGGCCAATTGCTGGACTTGGCCGGATTCGCTTTGGACGAGATGCACCGATGCCGGGGAGTTGACCGAGCGCGCCGACCAACGCCGCCACGGGTTCGGGCAGCGAATTCATCGGAGTCATCATTGACATCGGCTAACCCAATCCCGGCATATTAAAACCGGAAGTGATCTTGGCCATCTCCTGTTGCTGGATGGCTTGGCCGTCGGCAATGGCTTTGTTGACGGTGGTGAGCAGCATATCCTCGAGCATCTCCACATCCTCGGGGTCGAGCGTTTCGGGATCCAGTTTGATGGACTTCACGCTGCCATCGCAGCACGCCACCACCTTCACCGCGCCGCCGCCGCTGGTGGCTTCCACCGTGCGATCGGCCATCGCGGCCTGCATTTCCTGCGCTTGTTGCTGGGCCTTCATTGCCTGCTTCATTAGCTTGTTGATACTTGCCATAAATTTTCCTCCGGTTAAGTGCGCACATCCACAATGTGGCCCTTAAACACTTCGAGGGCTTTTTTGATGAGCGGATCGTTTTTGAATTCATCCATATCCACCGGCCCTTTCGATGGCTTGGGTTTGGGTTTCTCGGCAGGCGCGTCGGTGGAATGAGGCGCGGCTTCTTCCCGCACTTCTGCTGTGGGCGCAGGTGCGGGTGCGGTCCAGTTAGCAGGGGTGGCGGCTTTGACCAATCGCACTTCGCGCACGCCCTGCCCCAGCTCGGCCATTTTGGCCTTGAGGGTTTTGAGAGTCTTGGGGTTGTTGGCCAGTTCCAAAGCGTTTTCCTGCCCGGGCGGAAAGCCAATGGACAGCACGCCGCTTTCCACCGAATCCAAATGCGCCTCCGCGAAGTTGCCTTTTACAAACGGCCCGAGGCAATCCATCAACGCAGCCCAAAGCGCGGGGCCGCCGGTGGGCGCGGGCGCAGTTTTGGCTGCGGGAGCATCCGCCACCGGCGTTGCGACAGCCTCCTGCTTTGCCACGGCCACGGCCGGTTTCGATTTTGCGGTTTGCTTGGGCGCGGGAGATTTCGCGGTGGGAACCGGAGCAGCACTGCCGCCTTCGGCGCGGAGTTGTTGGAGGTGATCGAGCACGTCATTGAGGCTCATCGCGCTGGCGGCGTCGATGGCTTTCATAATGCTCATCTCAACGAGAATTTTGCGCGAGGCCGCGGCGCGCAATTGATATTCGCATTCGGCAAACACCTCGAGAATGCGCGAGGCCGCTGCGGCATCGGCCAGCTTGGCTTGCTCGGCGAGCGCGCTTTGCTCCGCCTCGGAAATTTCCAGCAACGCCACGTCGCCCTTGGAAACCTGATACACCATTAAGTTACGAAAATGATTGAGCAAGTCGCCCACCAACCGGCGCAGTTCCTTGCCGCCGCTGGTCAGCTCGTTCAACTCGCGCAGAGCCGGTTCGGCGTCCCCCTTCAAAATTGCATCAGCCAATGAAATTACTTGTGCCTGCGAAGTGAGGCCGAACATCGAGAGCACATCGGCTTCGGTAATTTTTTCACCACAAAAACTGATCAACTGATCCAGCGTACTCTCGGCATCGCGCATACCGCCATCCGCGCCACGAGCGATGGCCTGCAACGCGGCGGGCTCGACCGTCACCTTTTCCTGTTTCGCGATGTGGGTGAGGTGCTCCACGATTTTGGCAACTGAAATGCGGCGCAAATCAAAACGCTGGCAACGCGACAAAATGGTGGGCAGCACTTTCTCCGGCTCGGTGGTGGCGAAGATAAACTTCACGTGCGCGGGCGGTTCCTCCAGCGTTTTCAACAGCGCATTGAAGGCGGCGGTAGAGAGCATGTGCACTTCGTCGATGATGTAAATTTTGAAGCGGCAACTCGCCGGCGCGTACGGCGCGGTGTCGCGCAGCTCGCGCACCTGCTCCACGCCGTTGTTGCTCGCGCCGTCAATTTCCAAAACATCCAGCGCGCGGCCTTTCGGAAAACCGCTGCGGCCGATACTTTCTCGCTATGACTTGATACGACACTTCAATCCGTGGTTGGGAAATTCAAATAGGCCAGGGTGACCACGGCAGATGCGGGGCAAGCTACCGTTGCTGCCTTCCGGCCCTGGCGGAGTTCGCAAGCCCACATTCCATGGGCCCTGACGCGCCGATAATGACGCCGCCGGAAAGGAGCGGCAAGCAGATTCACAAGAACCCTATTCCGCGCTGAATTTATGCACCGTTGTGGTGCGATAGGTGTCGCCGGGCTCGAGGATGGTGTTGGGGAATTGATCGTGGTTCACCGCATCGGGATGGTGTTGGGATTCGAGGCACACCGCGCCGCGATGGGGATAGGTTTTGCCCGCCTTACCGGTTTGGCCTTTCAAAAAATTACCGCTGTAAAACTGGATGGACGGTTGATCGGTGGAAATTTCCAGCACGCGCCCGCTCGCGGGGTCTTTCAATTTCGCGGCAAGCCGTTGCTCGCCGGCTTTGCCGTTGATGACAAAGTTGTGGTCGTAGCCTTTCCACGGGGTGTCATCGGCGGGGATGCGATCGCCAATGACGTGCGTCGTGCTTTTGCAATCGCGCCGGTGGGGATGAGCGTGTCGTCGGTGGGCGTGAAGTTATCGGCATTGAGCGTCAGCTCGTGGCTGAGCACGGGGCCGCTGCCCGCGCCGGCGAGGTTCCAATAGGCGTGGTTGGTAAGGTTCACCGGCGTGGCCTTGGTGGTGGTGGCCTCGTAATCAATGCGCAGCTCGTTGGCGTCGGTGAGCGTGTACGTAACTTTGATGCTGAGGTTGCCGGGATAGCCCTCCTCGCCATCGGGGCTGGTGAGGGAAAATGTGACAGCTTGTTTCCCGCAAGCGGGGGTGGCTTTCCAAACTTGTTTGCTCAGTGCTTTGTCTTTGCCGCCGTGGAGGTGGTTGGGGTCGTTGTTGATGGCGAGGGTGTACTCGGTGCCGTTGACCGTGAACTTTCCTTTCGCGATGCGATTGCAAACGCGGCCGGTGGTGCAGCCAAAGTATTGATTGTCGTCGCCTTCGTAACCGCTCACGTCGTCAAAGCCATTGATGACGTCGGCGAGATTGCCGTCCTTGTCCGGCACGTGCATTTCCACCAGCGTGGCGCCGTAAGTGGTTACCTTGGCGATGAGGCCGTTTTGGTTTTGGAGTGTGTAAATCTCCGTCGCCTCGCCACCCTTCGTGGTGCCGAAGGACGCCTTGGGAATTGAACTGCAGGCGGTCATAAAAATTGCGGTGAATGTGAAAGCACAGAAAGTGCCGATGGTTTTTAATGTGGCTCGCATACGCGAGATGATGCACGAACGCGGCGGGGAAGCAACTTTTGTTTGGTTGTGGGATGAGGGGAAACCAAACTACTCACTCTCAATCACGGATGCGTCACGGCCATTACGCATTGGCCGGGGCGGAGGTATTTTTGGGCGGCGGCTTCGATTTGCGCCTTGGTGATGGACTCGTATTTTTCGTCGTC
>LWDU01035531.1_pt1 | contig 16623 bp, 13 predicted proteins | sample 727161 | NCBI WGS metagenome assembly LWDU01 (sample SAMN04566230, study PRJNA314399) | hydrothermal vent metagenome | isolation source: deep sea hydrothermal plume seawater | place: Mexico: Gulf of California, Guaymas Basin | collected 2004-07-11
GCGCCAGGACCATCGGTTCACTTTGCATCATGTCGGCTATACGACCACCGAGCAGGCAAAACGAATGGGCGAATTGGGCGCCTTTGTATCCGCGCAGCCCTATTATCTGTATACCCTGGGCGAGAAATACTCTGAGATTGGCCTGGGTGCAGAGCGGGCAGAGAAGATTTTTCTTGGCCAGGAATTCATTAAGGCCGGCGTACCTTTATCGCTTCATTCCGATTTCACCATGGCACCGGCAGAACCGTTAAAGCTTGCCTGGGTTGCCGCTAACCGCCTTACGGCCAGTGGCTCGGTGCTGGCGCCGGAATTAAGGCTCAGTCGGGACCAGGCGTTAAGAGCGGTCACGATTGAGGCCGCCAGAGCGATTCAAATGGAGCACGAGATTGGTAGCATCAAAATCGGCAAGCAAGCTGATTTCACTGTGCTTGACGAGGATCCTTATCACGTGCCGATAGAAAAATTGCACCAGGTGGAGAAACATTCCTGATTAAAAACTGATTGAGACTATTGGGCGTCCGGTGACCGTAGTCTCTGAATCAGGCTTGAAGAGTCCCATCGCCCACCGCCCTGACGTTGTACATCCTGATAGAACTGATCAACCAGCGCAGTGAGCGGTAGTGATACGCCCGCAGCATTGGCGGTTGCAAGGGCAATCGCGAGATCTTTTCGCATCCAGTCGACGGCGAACCCGAAATCAAATTCTGCCTCGGCCATGGTTGCCGCTCTGTTTTCCATTTGCCAGGATTGAGCGGCGCCCTTGGAGATGACATCGACGACGGCATTGATATCCAAACCGACTTTCTCGGCGAAGTGCAGTCCTTCGGATAGTCCCTGCAAGACACCCGCAATACAGATTTGGTTAACCGCTTTGGTCAATTGGCCGCTGCCAGCAGGGCCCATTAACTGGACCGATTTTGCGTACACGTTCATCACATCTTTAGCGATATCGAAGGGCGCTTGATTGCCCCCTACCATAATAGTTAAGGATCCGTTCTCGGCGCCGGCCTGGCCACCGGAAACGGGAGCGTCGAGAAATTCACTGCCGGCTTCATTGACAGCAAGTTGAAGTTCTTTAGCGAGCTGCGGAGATGCTGTTGTATGGTCTATTAGGATGGCGCCTTTTCTTAACCCAGCGAGAATTCCTGTATCACCATAGGCCACCGATCGCACATCATCATCGTTACCCACACAGAGACAAACAATGTCTGCATCTGCTGCAGTTTCAGCGGGTGTTGCCGCCTTTTTCCCTGAAAACGATTGCAGCCATTCCTGCGCACGGGAATCAGTTCGATTGTAAACGACCACGTCGAGAGACGTACCAGACAGATGACCCGCCATGGGATAACCCATGACTCCGAGTCCAATAAAGGCGACTTTTTCGGTGATCATCGCAGATCACTTCGCGGTGCCCAGGTGGCGTGAGTGCCGCTGGAAATTTTCTCGGGCAATCTTATCTTTGCCAACGGCTCGGTGGTCGGATTGGCGGCATCTAGAATCCAGCATTCTGATAGATCGTTGATGGTGTCACTGGTATAGGTAAGCAGGTATCCGTCATCTTCAGCGGTTGAACCGAGGCGAGGTGCCATAACAGTTTCACTGACATAGGTACCGGCAGGAAACTCAACCAGTTGTTCAACGCCGGTGTCTAGATCGTGTTTCAACAGTCCGTCGAAAGCAAACAACCCATCTACGCCTCTGGCGTTGTAGGAGTAACGATGCCGCCGGCCCGCGTGGCGGCCATTGATCATGGGGAATTCAACAATCGAGTCGCTCATCGACAGTTCTCGACATTCACCGGTCTTCATGTTGAATCGCCAGCGGTGCGCCATCGTTTCGTTGGCATTGATACCCAATCTGCCGAGTCCTTTGTGCTTGCTTCTTTCTGGCGCATCGGTTCGTTTCAGCCCGGTTGGATTGTGTTGAAAGAAGCCGTCCAAAACAACTTCATCGCCATCTTCATAGGCATTGGTCCAATGCAGGACGAAGGTCGGGTCGGCTTCGAACCACTTGATATCTTGCGTCGTTCCGTTGCGAGGAATGACAGCGAAGCGACTGGGAAGGTCCGGTCGATAGGTATTGGAATAGTACCCTTCGGCCAGGGATTTCGGATCCCAGAAAAGTGGCAAGTCGTTAAGAATGGCATAGTTTTCAGTGAACGCCATATCGTGTGGCAGTCTCGGACCCGGTAAGGGGATATCAACATAGTTAGTGAGTTCGCCTTCTCGACTTACCAGGCCGTAGTGCATGTATGGCGCTTCGGTACTGTAGTTAAAGAACAACATCTCGCCGGTATGTTCGTCCAGCTTGGTATGTGCGGAAACACCTTCTGCCGGGAATCGACCATTCCAGGAGGACACGCCCAGGGTTTCCATAGTGATAGGATCGAGCCGGTACAGTTCGCCGCACTGATAGAAACTGGCGAGAGCGACACCGCCATGTACCATGACATCGGTTGAGCCGTTGTCTTTCATCATGGAACGGGCTCCCCATCCTTTCCCTGCAATGGCCACGGATGGGTGTTCGGTGATACCAGCCCAAAGACTTTCCTGAGACTGTTGTTCTGCAAGAAATCCCTCTGTGCGGACAAACCGGTTGCTGTATCTGGCCTCACCATTGTCGAATGAGATGGCGTGCAACATGCCATCACCATCGAATGGATGGTAGCGCTGAATGGGTTCGAACAATGGATTCTCGGTATTTCTGATATAGACACCGCTCAGGTCGTCAGGGATCTCGCCGACCACATCCATATCCCAGGCATCGTATTCCTTACGCTGCGGTTGCCAGACACCCGACCGATAGGGGTGATCGTCATGTTCTGGTAAATTGGAATCAAATGTTTGCAGCAATGATACTTTCATGGTCGAGATCCTTATTTGCCCGGTTCGTTGAGTTTATAGAAGACAGAAGCTCGCTAAAAGATGTTACGCATGATAGGAATGTCCAAAGGTATTGTTTACTGGAGATCCGTATGGCGGTTTTGCGAACTCAATTAATTTCTAGCTGCTTGCTAATCTGTCTTACAGCCCCGATTTCCGGATACGCCGAGGTCAGCTATTCGATTGTTCTTGCTGGGGGACGAGTGATTGATCCCGAAAGCGGCCTCGATGCGATTCGCCATGTTGGCCTGCAGGATGGCAGGATTGCCAGGATCAGTGAGCAGCCACTTGAAGGTGATGAGGTGATTGATGTCTCGTCTCTGGTGGTTTCACCGGGGTTTATTGATATTCACAGTCATACACCTACACCCCTGGGCCAGGATTACCAGGTTCGTGACGGTGTCACGACCGCGCTCGAACTTGAGGCAGGGGCGTTTCCCGTTGACCGTTTCGGTCAATACCTGCAGCAGGGCTCAAGAATGAATTTTGGGGCTTCAGCTGCTTACGGCAATATGCGAGCCGAGGTCATGCACGGCGTCCGCCAACCCCATTTGACCGATCCGCCTGAATTGTTGGGCCCTCTGGGTTGGTGGTGGTCAATCCAGTCGAAGTTCGGTCATGTGACGACAGCGAACGAAAAGATCGCCGACGCTGATGAACGCGAACAATTACGTTCACTGATGATAGAGGGGTTGGATCAGGGGGGTATCGGTATCGGTCTGCTCCTGGACTATTACAGTGAGGGGATCGATAGCGAAGAGTTGCGAGCGATCTTCGATGTCGCCTCGGCGCGAGCAGCGCCTATTTTCATTCATATCAGGCGAGGCATTAACGGTGATCCGGCAGGGCTATATGAAGTGCTCGCGCTGGCCCGGGAGACCGGCGCATCGATTCATATTTGCCATATCACCCACAATGCAATGGTGAATCTGGAACTGTTTCTGAAGGAAATAAGATTGGCCCAGGCGGACGGTGTTGACGTGACGACAGAGCTGCTTCCTTATACCGCAGGTTCCACATCTATTGGCGCAGCGGTATTCGGCCGGGATTGGCGAACTATTTTTAACATTGATTATGGTGATGTGGAATGGGCTGCAACCGGTGAGCGATTCACCCAGGAAATGTGGCAAGACTATCGGGCGAATCAGCCCAATGGGCAGGTGGTCCATCATTATTTAAGTGAGGACTGGAATCGCCGGGCGGTCGTTGAGCCCGGTCTGATGGTCGTCAGCGATTTGCTGCCGATGTTCACTGAGGAAAGTAAAGTCGCACCACATAACGGCGCTTTCGCTCGTGTGCTTGGTCGCTATTATCGTCAAGAGGGTTTGCTCGATCTGAATACAGCGTTAACAAAAATGACACTGCTGCAAGCAAAAAGGCTGGAACAGGTAGCGCCTGTATTTAAAAACAAAGGTCGGCTTCAGGAAGGTGCAGATGCCGATATCACCATCTTTGATCCGTTAACGATTATCGACAAGGCGACCTACCAGGACCCCTATCAGGCATCCGAGGGCATTCATCATGTGCTGGTCAACGGGGTTTTTGTTGTCAGAGACAGCGAATTGATAGCAGATGCGTTTCCGGGGAAACGACTCAGTGCAGGCCAATAGCCAATCACTATCACCGCCATTGATGAACATCCCGACCAATATGATCTTGTGTCATTCGATCTCGAGTTGGGTGATTGTCTTTGCTTTGATATCAGGACACTTCACGGTTCATTGCCGGGTCGAGCGCCGATAAGTAGTCAGCGGCGATTCACGGTCAGATTGGCGGCAGAGGATGGTCGTATTTGCTCTCGCGGCGATTGGGCTGCTGCTGAACGAGCAGAATTTGAAAAGTATGGTCATCAGCACGGTGATGCGATTGATAGTGATTTTTTCCCGCGTTTGTGGCCTAAATGTGAATCGGGCAAATATTAATATAAGGATAATCAATGCATCTGGCTAGATTCCCCCGGTTACGGTTCGCACACTTACCAACACCGCTTGAACCGATGGAAAACCTTTCCCGGCTGTTGGATGGTCCGAACATCTGGGTCAAGCGCGATGACTGCACTGGTCTTGCCGGCGGCGGCAACAAAACCCGTAAGCTGGAATTCCTGATGGCAGACGCCGCGCAGCAGGGCGCTGACAGCATCATCACGCAGGGTGCTGTGCAATCCAATCATGCCCGACAGACCGCCGCTATCGCTGCCAAACTGGGTTATGAATGTTATTTGTTACTGGAGAACAGAACCGGTTCAGACGATCCGGACTTTCTTGCTAACGGTAACGTGCTGCTCGATGACATCTATAACGCCAGGCTCAGTGACTTTCCGGCCGGAACCGATATGAATCAGCAGATGCTAAGTCTCGCGGAAGAGCTGCGCGCCGCAGGTAAGAAGCCATACATTGTCCCGGGTGGTGGCTCGAATCGTATTGGCGCGTTGGGTTACGTCAACGCTGCCTATGAGTTGGTCGGGCAGTGTAATGATCAAGGATTAAAGGTTGATCACATCGTCCATGCGACTGGTAGTACCGGGACTCAAGCAGGATTGGTAACCGGTCTGACGGCAATCCATAGTGGTATTGATCTGATGGGTATCAGCGTCAGGGCGCCAAAAGAGGCGCAAGAAGAAAATGTTTATCGATTGGCGTGCGAGACAGCGGAGCTTATCGGTTCATCGGCGGCGCTGAATCGCTCGGACGTCGTGGCGAACAGTGATTATGTCGGTGAGGGTTACGGCATGCCAACCGATGGCATGATCGAAGCGGTTGAAATGACCGCCAGACATGAATCGATTTTGCTGGACCCGGTTTACTCCGGTAAAGCTATGGCAGGTTTGATCGATCTGGTTCGTCAGGGCTTTTACCGGCGCGACGAGAACATTGTGTTTATTCATACCGGTGGCGCGCAGGCGCTATCAGGCTATCGAAGTTTGTTCGGGCAACGGGTGGTCTGACGTTAATGGAAATTATCAAACAGGCACCATCTTTGAGAGCTGACGATGACCCGGAGGTGGTCAGACGGGTTACAGAGATTATCAATAATATTCGCCGAGAAGGTGAGACAGCGGTTAGACGGTTGGCGCGAGAATTAGATGATTGGGAGCAGGATTTTGTTCTCAGCGATGAGAAGCGAACGGCCTTAATAAGTCAGGTTTCCGAGCAGACTAAAACTGATCTGCAATTTGCCTGGCGTCAGATTGAACGATTCGCCCAGGCTCAAATGGATAGCCTGGCAGAATTTGAAATTGAGACCGAACCTGGCGTGACACTCGGTCAACGATTGGTGCCGGTGGGCGCGGCCGGCTGTTATGTGCCGGGTGGACGGCATCACCACGGCTAAGACCGCAGGTGTTTCGAAGATCATTGCCTGCTCGCCGCCAAGGGGCGAGAGCATTCACCCGGCGGTCGTCTATGCGATGGACCTGGCAGGCGCTGATGTCATTCTAGAGCTCGGTGGAGTGCAGGCTATTGCAACGATGGCTTTTGGCCTTTTTGATCAGCAGGCAGTTGATATGTTGGTTGGCCCAGGTAACCACTATGTCGCCACGGCGAAGCGGCTGCTATTTGGTGAAGTCGGCATTGATGTGCTGGCTGGACCCACTGAATCCGCAATCATTGCTGATGCGACTGCGGACCCAATGGCTATTGCGATTGATCTGGTCTCGCAAGCCGAGCATGGTCCGGACTCTCCGGTTTGGTTGATGACCGACAATCGGCACATCGCAGATGAAGTGATGCTGCTGGTCCCTAGAATCGCAGCAGGTATGCCCAATGCTGAAATCATCAATCAAGCCTGGCAGCAACACGCTGAAATCGTCCTCTGTGAAGACCGCGATGAGATGGTTCAGGTCAGTGATCGCTATGCGCCCGAACACTTGCAGATTCTGGCAGCTGATCATGATTGGTGGCTGGCTGAGCTCCGCAACTACGGTTCATTGTTCCTTGGTGAGGCAAGTACGGTAACTCATGGTGATAAATGTTCAGGTACTAATCACATACTGCCGACTCGAGGTGGTTCGCGATTTACCGGCGGGTTAAATGTACAGAAATTCGTCAAGATATTGACCTGGCAGAAGATTGATCAGGCAGCGAACCGGTCGATGAGCGCTGTGGGTTCTCGAATCTCGCGCGTCGAAGGTATGGAGGGGCATGCGCGAGCGTGTGATTGGCGACTTCGTAAATATTTCCCGGAGGAGGATTGGGCCTTCAACGTGTCTGAGATGACTGATCTCGAGAACAGGGAGTCATGAAACGTTTTCAAAAGTCGTTCCTCAAGCAAGAACCCTTGCCGCAGCGTTCGATAGAATGGGTTAACGAGATCATGACGACGGGACGATTGCATCGCTATGACGTCACAGATGATGATCCCGGACACGCTGCTCTGCTGGAACAGGAGTTCGCTGTTTATCAAGGCAGTCGTTTTTGCCTGGCGGTAGCCTCTTGTGGCTATGCGCTGTATATCGCGATGCTCGCAGCTGGCGTGAAACCCCGGGACGGCGTTTTGTGCAATGCTTTTACATTGGCGCCGGTACCCGGTGCAATTGATAACTGCGGCGCAAAACCCATATTGGTCGAGACCACTCGTGATCTGACGATTGATCTTGATGATTTACGAGCCAAGTGTGGTCAAGCGAAGTTTTTACTGCTATCTCACATGCGCGGCCATCTCTCAGATATGGACGCGATTCGTGACATCTGTGCAGAGCGTAGTATTACGCTGATTGAAGATTGCGCTCATTCTCTGGGTGCCTGGTGGGGAGATAAACGTAGTGGTGGCTTTGGTGAGGTTAGCTGCTTCAGTACCCAATCTTACAAGCATCTGAACTCAGGCGAAGGTGGCCTGCTGGTGTCTGACAACGAGGACATTATGGCGAAGGCTATTTTGTTGTCCGGTTCATATATGTTGTTTGATCGACATCTTGCGGCACCGGATAGGAATCGAATGGCAGAGCTTGCGACGATGACACCGAATTACAGTGGCCGCATGGACAATATGCGGGCGGCTGCACTAAGAGCGCAGATTCCTGATCTTGATGTGAACTGCGCGCGCTGGAATGAGCGCTATGAGGTTCTCGCAGAGGGTTTACAAGCCATCGCGGGGGTTCGCTTGCCAAATCGTTTCGCTGAAGAACGATACGTTGGTAGCTCGATCCAGTTTTGTTTACCGGACTACTCGCAAGATCAGATGACTGCCGTGGTTCAAGGCTGTGCCGAACAGGGTATAGAATTGAAGTACTTTGGTTATGACGAACCCAGGGGCTATACGAGTCGGTTCGATAGCTGGCGCTATCTTCATCATGGGATTCAACCTGAAACCCTGCCGAGCACAATACGGGCGTTGGCGACTTTACTGGATATGCGAGTGCCTTTAACTTTTGATATAGAGGATTGCCATCTGATCGTAGAGATCATTGCTGATGTCTTGAGGCAAGTGGATGCCTGAATCTTCTTTAACGATCGGTGTCCTCGGTGGCATGGGGCCGAGGGCGACCATCGATCTATTGCAGCGCATTATTCGCCTGACCCCGGCATTGGACGATGTTGATCACATCCGAACCCTGGTGGATAACAATCCCAAAGTGCCGTCGCGAATTAATTACCTGATTAGGCGGCAAGGTGAAAACCCGGCGCCGGTGCTGGTTTCTATGGCTGAGTCTTTGGAGTCAATGGGGGCTGATTTGCTAGTGATGCCCTGCAATACCGCACATCTTTATGCACAAGAGATTGAGTCAGCCGTTCGTATCCGGTTTCTGAACATGGTTGAATTGACCGTTGAGCGTGTTGCTACCCAGGTCCATGCGAGTAAAGTGGGTTTGCTTGCTTCCACCGCTATTCATCAAACAAAATTGTATGAATCAATTTTCGCCAGCCGAGGCGTAGCCACAGTGGTGCCCGACGATGCGCTTCAATCTCAATTGATGAAGCTCATCATGGCGATTAAGGCTGGAGACTTGAACGAATCAGATTTACTACAGCGGATCGTTGAGAACATGTTAGCGGAGCAGGCAGAGTGTGTGGTGATTGCGTGTACGGAACTTTCTGCGCTGGGTGATTCTTTGGATGTACACGTGCCCGTCATTGATGCGTCGCAATGTCTGGCTGAAGTAGCCGTACAACTTGCCCTCGGAGGAAAAGCTTATCAGTGATGGAATAGATCAGGCGATTAATAGTGCGTTCGAGCCTATCGCCAGCGCCATGGTCGATATTGTATTTGTGTCGGTCAATATTGGTGGGACTGAACTACCCTTGATTGTGGTTTGGCTGGTGGTCGGAGCGGTGTTTTTTACAGGGTATTTTCGTTTCATCAACATTCGCGGCTTTACTCATGCCATCAGAATTGTCACGGGCAAAGAAGACAAAGAGCCACAGGCGCCTGGTGAGGTAAGCCACTTCCAGGCGTTGACGACTGCGGTATCTGGAACCGTTGGTGTGGGTAACGTAGTTCATGTCGCAGTTGCCATTTCAATTGGTGGTCCAGGAGCAACTTTTTGGTTAATCGTCGCCGGGTTCCTGGGTATGGCTTCAAAATTTGTTGAATGTACCCTGGGCGTCAAATATCGGCAGACCAATCCGGATGGTTCAATATCCGGGGGGCCCATGTTCTATATGGATAAGGGTTTTGCTGAATTGAATATGCCGCGCCTGGGCAAGGTTATGGCCTGGTACTACGCACTCTGTGTCATGCTCGCGTCACTCGGGGCGGGATGTATGTTTCAGGCGAATCAGGCCTATGTACAGGTTGTCTCGGTCAGTGGTGGTGAATCGAGTTTTTTTGCGGATCGTGGTTGGTTGTTTGGCACGTTGCTGGCGATAGTCACTGCAATGGTCATTGTTGGTGGTATTAAAAGCATTGCCAGGGTGACATCGAAGCTTGTCCCCTTTATGGCCTTGTTGTATATGAGCTTCGCGCTCATTGTTATCGGTGCGAACTATGAGAAGCTACCGGGCGCAATAATTTCTATCTTCACCAATGCCTTCAGCCCTGAAGGTGTTACCGGTGGTGCCATTGCGGTTTTGGTGCTTGGCTTTAGAAGAGCTGCATTTTCGAATGAAGCGGGTATCGGATCTTCTGCCATTGCGCACGCAGCGGTTAAAACCAAAGAGCCGCTAACCCAGGGGTTCGTTGCCATGCTCGAACCGTTCATTGATACCGTCGTCGTTTGTACGATCACAGCACTCGTTATTACGGTGACGGTTTACGATCCTGCGATGTTAAACGACGGGGTCATTAGCGGTGTCGAATTAACGTCAGCAGCATTTGCCAGTGTAATGCCCTGGTTCCCGTACGTCCTGGCGGTGGTCATTATGCTGTTTGCTTACTCAACGATGATCTCCTGGTCTTATTATGGACTAGAGGGATTCGTATACCTGTTTGGTCCGAGTCGAATCTCGAAGCTGACTTTTAACACGACATTTTGTCTGTTTGTGGTGATAGGGTGTACCACCCAGTTGACAGCTGTACTGGATTTTTCAGATGCCATGATCTTTGCGATGGCACTGGCCAACATACTCGCTTTGTATGTATTAGGCCCGGGTGTGAAAAGAGACCTTGAGGCTTACTGGCAACGAAGAGCCAGCTAACGGATAAGGGCTTTTTCTAGTTAACCCGATATGGACCGTCAGCCTGATAGATTGAGCGACCACGAGAAAAAGTTTCCAGAATCGGTATGTCTTTGATCGTGCTGGGGTCTGAAGTGATCGGGTTGGCGCCCAGAATTACCAGGTCTGCCTGTTTGCCGGGCGTAATGGATCCTTTTTGATCTTCCTCAAAGTACTGATAAGCAGCCCCCAGGGTGACAGCGTGTAATGCCTGCATTGGCGTCGCCCGCTGGTCAGGACCAAGAATGAAACCACTGCGCGTCTCACGATTGACGGTGGCCCAAAGCAGTCTCATCACATCAGGCGGTACGACGGGTGCATCGTTATGAATCGTGAACGGGATACCAAGTTCAGCCGTTCGTGCCACAGGGCTGATGAATCCAGCCCGATCTTCGCCGAAAGATTGCCTGTGCCAATCGCCCCAGAAAAATGTATGGGCTGAAAAGTACGATGGCACTAATCCCAGCGCCTTAATTCGGTGTAATTGATCTTCTCGGGTTAGCTGGGCATGAATGATAACGGTCCTGTGATCGGGCAACGGCTTGCCTTCAAGTGCCTTCGCAACACCGTCTATCATGACATCGATGGCGGCGTCTCCATTGGCATGCGCTAATACCGGCACGCCTCTTTGCAAAAGCTGAGCAATTCGCACATCGTAGTCTGCTGCCGGGTAACTGAGGTAAGCCCGATAACCCTTGTCTGCTCCTGGTGGACCTGCTGTATACGGTTCAGACAGATAAGCAGTTCTACCCTGGGGCGAGCCATCGAGAATAAATTTAACGCCGCCGATGCGGAAACCACCGCGATAATTCTTGTCGGAATTGATTTCATTCAAAACCGCCTCTTCAAGATGATTGGCGACAGGAAAGGCGACAATGTCCTGAAGGAAGGGTTGATTCTCAGCCGCTGCGCGGAACATCGCGACACTTGCTGGCGTAGAGCCACCATCCTGAAGGGTAGTGAGTCCGTAACTCGCCTGATGTCGCGCTGCCCGGCGGATCGAGTCTGCCGGTTTTTCCGGGTCCGACGCGGATAACTGCGCGCCGTTAAACATGAATGCAGCCGTTTCTTCCATCACGCCGTTGGGCTCCTGCGAGCCTGCCTTTCGTCGGATGACACCACCTGGTGGATCTTGTGTTTCGCTGGTTACATTGCGCGCTGTCAGGGCTGCAGAATTGACCGCAGCCAAATGGCCGGAAACATGCATCAACACGATCGGAATTTGATCTGATGCGCGATCCAGGTCGTCCCGGGTTGGGTGCCGCCTCTCTTTGATCAGGGAATCATCATAGCCGTAGCCGATAACCCATTGGCTTGCGGATGGTTTTTCCCTGGCGATGTGACTCCGCAGGAGCATCACCATATCGTCGATCTTATTAACCTGGCCAACCGGAGGAGAAGATAAATTGACCATATCAATGAGCTTGGAGGCAAATGACAAATGGCCGTGGGCGTCGATAAAGCCAGGCACCAGGCTCCGTTTACCAAGTTCGATGACACGGGTGGTCTCGCCGACAAGCCCCGCGACTTGATCACGGGTGCCGACTGTTGATATTTGCGTACCGATGATAGCGACGCCTTGCACATCTGGAAATTCAGGATCAACGGTGACGATATTCGATCCAAAAAATACGATGTCCGCGAACTGCTGATTGGCAGACTGCGTATCGGTTCGATCAGTTGCGGCCGAGGTAGAGCCGGGCATCAGGTTCAGTAATACTCCTGCCAGCAATAGGCGAACAGATAACAGTGGTTTTGAGGCTGCCGCCTGTGGTGGTCTGGTCATCAGGATGGCGTCTCTGAAGTAAATAGTTGTTTTAATTCCCGGCGCAGAACTTTTCCGGTTGCATTGAGTGGCAGTGCATCAACAACAAGCAGTCGCTCTGGCTGCTTGAATATGGCAAGCCCTTGTTCTTTGAGAAAACCAGTAATTATATCCAGTGTCAGTTCAGCGTCCGTTGCCGGTACGGCGGCCACACCAATGCGCTCTCCGAGTACGGGGTCTTCGTAACCCACCACAGCGGCAGATGTTAATGCCGGGTGCGCCGCCAACAGGTTATCGATTTCGTCCGGTGAGATCTTCATGCCGCCTCGTATGATGATATCTTTCGAGCGACCGACAAAGCGGTAGTAGTCTGATTTATCAGGATCCAGTGGGATTTCGAAAACATCACCGGTTCTGAAAAAACCATCCTCGGAGAAGACCTCGCGATTAGTTGTTTCTGCCTGCCAGTAGCCATCAAAGACAGAAGGTCCCGAGATTTCTAGCTCAGCCTGAATGCCAGGATCGGAAATAACTTGCCGGGTTTCCAGGTCCACCAATCTCGTTTTCACCATCGAGCTGACCTGATTGTTCCACTGTCTGCCCTGCAGACCGAAGCGCGGGAAATACTGTGCGCGTTCATTGGGGTCTGGCAGATCGAGGCCACTAGAAGTCAGGCAAAGCCCTTCGTTCGAACCGAAAATGTTCGCGACGATAATGTTGTAGTCCTGCTGGAAGGTGCTGACCATCCATTCTGATAAGGGAGCGCCGCCACTGCCGATCGCCCGAAGTGCGGACAGATCGATCTGATCGAGCAGGCCGCGCTGATTCAATAACATGGTCAATATTGTCGGAGCGGCAATGGTGTAGGTGATCCGTTCGCTTTCTAGTTGCTTTAGAAACAACGGCAGATCAAATGGATGATGCAATACGAGTGTCGATTGACACATCACCCAGGGGAATAGAAACCCGCCCAGCGCAGCCATATTGACAAGGGGGAACGGATTAAGCATGACATCCTCAGCGGTGAAATCCGCAGTACTGGATGTCGCAAGAGCGGAAATTCGCCAGTGATTATGGCTCCGGGGTACCCCTTTGGGTTGCCCGGTGGTTCCCGAGGTCCAGCAGATCGTCAGAATATCGTCTGCGCTTCTGTCGAGTGAGCCGGTGTAAGCCCGCCAATTTTCATGGTCGCTCCGATCGTCGAGATTGATGCTGGTTGCGTTGCGGACAGATTGTCCAAAACACAGCGTTGGGCAAACGCCTTCGAGAGCAGGCATTCTGGTTTCGGCAAACGCTTCGCCCTTTAGATGAGAGGTGCTGATGTACGCGGCGGGATTAACTTCACTGGCGACGTGTCTGAGCTCAAACAAGTCATATTGCACAGGCACAGGGCTGATGATGACACCGAGCCGATCGAGTGCGAAGTAGGTGATGGCAAGCTCTGCAATGTTGGGTAAATGAACAATGACAATATCGTCTGTTCGCAAGCCGGCGGCATAGAACTGACTTGATAATGCTGAGACTTTTCCAGCCAGATCATCAAAGGTGAGTCTCTGCGGATTTCCGTCAGCAATTGCTGCTCGCTCGGGTTGATCGATGAGCGCCCACTGCCGGGGCCTTGCAGCGACCGCCTGATCGAGCCAATCGCAAAGTTTTTCATCCCCCCACCAGCCGTTGGCACGGTATTGATCTATCAGGATCTGGGGTGTCGTTTTCATTTGGCCTACTCCGTTAATTGCAGACTCAACGATTGTACTGAAAATTACGCTCGTGGTTTCCGTGGTCACGAGTTGGTCGCCATATTACAAAATATTGTAACTGTATGTGAACTATGGATCGTATTCTTATTGAAGAAATGACCGGCAAGTGAGCTATCGTCTGGCATCAGTCAAGAAGAGCTTAAGGCCGCTTGGCACGATGGGTCTGCTAAACATGCCTCAAGCTCCAATTTTCCTTCGTTAACCTGGGCGGATGTTGGCGCCATTGGTGGGCGGGAAGATGGTGCGCCGATCGAGCTACTACAGAGCCGTTATACCAGGATGGGTAAGCGGTGGGCGGAAAGTGGGCCAGTCGCTGGCGTTTCAACCTGCGATCGCGAATGAACGCATCCTGGCCAGATTGAATGAGCTGAGTTGGCGCCGGCATAACACTTGGCATATGATCCTCATTTACAACAATGCATGACTTGCCTGCAGCAGCAAGATAACCAGGGTGGTTGCAGCGAGTTGAGATAGATTTTATGGCGTTTAATTCGCTAACGAGAAGGGCTCTATTGAACCGAATAGCCGGTCTAATGGGCTATTCCGCCCTGATGAAAACTGCCTGGGCCAAGGCGTCAGCATTCGAATTCCCATTGGGTAAATCCGGCCTGCGATTGCTCAATGATCGGCCACTCAATGCGGAGTCGATGCCGCACCTGCTAAACGATGATGTCACCCGAACCGCGCATCTATTTATTCGCAATAATGGTTTGCCACCAGTCGATGTCGATATTGCCAAATGGACATTATCAGTCGATGGTGAATCTGTGATCAGACCATTGACACTTTCGGTAGCGGATTTAAAGTCGCGTTTTGAAAACGTTTCACTGCAGTTGACCCTGGAATGTGGCGGTAATGGTCGGGCAGAGTTCGTGCCCTCTGTACCGGGCAATCAATGGACGCTGGGCGCAATCGGTTGCCCGCAATGGCAAGGTGTTCGTTTAAGAGAGGTCTTAAATGAAGCGGGGATCAAAGACGATGCGGTGTATCTTGGCTTTCATAGTGCGGATAGACATCTTAGCGGTGATGAATCGAAGGAAGTCATATCCAGGGGTATCCCCATCGAGAAAGCCATGGCCGATGATGCGATTATCGCCTGGGGAATGAATGGCCTGGATTTGAGCCCTGTACATGGCTATCCATTAAGATTGGTGGCTGCGGGTTGGCCTGGGTCGGTGTCAGGGAAATGGCTGACGCGTATCAGCCTGCGAAACCGGGTTCATGATGGCGCAAAGATGCTTGGGAAATCGTACCGAGTGCCGCGCTTTCCGGTCGCGCCAGGGACCACGGTAGCAGACGATGACATGATGATTATTGCAGCCATGCCCATAAAATCATTAATTACCGCACCACAGACTGATCGGCAGCAGGTGGTAGGTGAGCCATTGACGGTCCGCGGTCACGCCTGGGTCGGTGATGACGAGGTTAAAATCGTTGAAGTATCCATCGACTTTGGTGAAACCTGGCAGGTCGCCGAGTTGTCGTCAGCGGTGAACCCGGGAGCGTGGCAGCATTTTCAAACTTCCATCCGGTTTCCCTCAAAGGGGTACTTTGAGGTTTGGGCGAAGGCTTCAGATTCAATGGGGCGGTCTCAACCCATGGTCATGCCCGCCTGGAATCCGAAGGGCTATTTGAATAACGCCTGCCACCGGGTTTCGGTCCATGTGGTTTAGGTTTTGCCTTCTTTTGGCCTCGGCGACTACCGCTGCCGCGGACAACGACCCCGTCACCGGTCTTGCGCGCGCTGAAGGGGTCGAGCTCGTCGGGGCTCACTGCCTTGTCTGTCATTCATCGCGATTGATCGTGCAAAATCAGTTGTCCCGTGAGGGTTGGCGCCAGACGATTCGTCATATGCAGAAAAACCATAACTTATGGCCTTTAGGCGAAGCCGAAGACTTGATCGTTGATTATCTGGTGGTTAATTACGGGCCGTTAGCGTCTTCAAATAGACGTCGAGGGAACTTGCCTTATCTGGACTGAAAGTTCGGTGATCTAAACACGACTCTGTTTACAGTCTCGACCGGATTATTGCAATATCCTGCGCGGCCAGGCGACTTGTTCGAAGGTGCGCAGAGCAGGTCTCCAGACGGGTCGATCAGCAAGGCGATGGGATGTATGGCGCTGCCTGGCCAGGAGTTAGGTCACATTCCGTTACATTAGTGCACATTGGCATCAACCCCCGTTTACAACACATCTCTACAATCTCTTCCCATAAACCAAATATGTAAACGGGTGAACAACATGTACAAGACTATCCTGGCTTTCCTGCTCATCGCACTGACCACAGGTTGCTCCACTTATAGCGGCACACAATCTACCGCTGAAATGGAATTCTGCTGGGAAAGAGGCATGAACTTTCAATGGATTGAAGAGTTTGACGCAGGTTGCGTTGATCCAATGGCCCAGTCTACAGCAACCCGAATTTCTAAAATAAAGTGGTTAGAAAAGAACCTGGGCACATTGGCCGGACAAGCTTCACATAAGAGCACAAGAAACATATAGGGCCCGGACAGTGATGAACAATTCGCATCAGAATTTAGTCGAGGTTCGCAGGTCATCTGGCGAAAAAGAGTGGATGACCAGAGAAAAACTCGAAGCGTTGAATAAACAGCGTGCCCTTAAGCGGG
>LWDU01036218.1_pt1 | contig 16622 bp, 11 predicted proteins | sample 727161 | NCBI WGS metagenome assembly LWDU01 (sample SAMN04566230, study PRJNA314399) | hydrothermal vent metagenome | isolation source: deep sea hydrothermal plume seawater | place: Mexico: Gulf of California, Guaymas Basin | collected 2004-07-11
GCGAGAAAGACGCACGGCGGTAAATATGAGGAATCAACCTCATCGCGATTACGGGGAGGGAGTGGACTCGCCACTCCCTTACCCGCTTATCAGGAACACCAAGGCACTTTCGAAAGTCATCGCAACCAGCCAGAGTAAGCCCGAAACCTGTACGTCAAGCTGTCGCCACCTCAGTCCGTCAGGCCAGGGCTTCGTAGAATCGTCCGCGGCGTCAGGACAGCACGTCCATGACTACCTCACCGTGAACATCCGTCAGGCGATATTGGCGGCCTTTGAATTTAAAAGTCAGCCTCTTGTGGTCGATGCCCATGCAGTGCAGGATCGTGGCGTTCAGGTCGTGCACGTGGACCGGATCGTGGGCCACGTTGTACGAAAAGTCATCCGTGCCGCCGAACGTTATGCCTGGTTTGATGCCGCCACCCGCCAGCCACGCGGTGAAACAACGGCCGTGATGGTCTCGGCCGTAGTTATCGCGTTCAAGTTTGCCCTGACTGTAAATCGTGCGACCGAACTCTCCGGTCCAGACAATCAGCGTGTCTTCCAGCAGACCGCGTTGTTTCAGATCATTGACAAGTGCTGCGCACGGCTGATCGATGTCCCGACATTGCAGTCGCAGGTCGCTGGGCAGGTTGTAGTGCTGGTCCCAGCCGCGGTGATAGAGTTGAATGAATCGGACGCCGCGTTCCGCCATGCGGCGAGCCAACAGACAATTCGCAGCAAAGCTGCCCGGCCGTCGAACGTCGTCGCCATACATGTTCAACGTATCATCCGTCTCGTTACTCAGATTCGTGAGTTCCGGGACAGACATCTGCATGCGATTTGCGAGTTCGAATTGCGAAATCCGAGTGTTGATTTCCGGATCCCCCGCGATCTCAAATTGTTGTGCGTTGAGTTTCCGCAAACCGTCCAGCATGCGGCGGCGAGTGGCGGCATCAATGCCCGGCGGATTGGAAAGATACAGCACCGGATCACCAGACGAACGAAAGCTGACGCCCTGATGATTGGACGGCAGAAACGCAGATCCCCACAGCCGCGTATGCAGCGGATCATCGGGACGAGCGGCACTGCCTCGCGACAGCAAAACGACAAACCCCGGCAGGTTTTCATTCTCGCTGCCAAGTCCGTAGCTAAGCCATGAACCCATGCTGGGCCGGCCGGGTTGTTGATGTCCCGTCTGCAGGTACGTCACGGCAGGATCATGATTGATCGCTTCCGTGTGCATCGATTTGATGAAACATAAGTCGTCTGCCACCGTGCCCAGATTCGGCAGCAGTTCGCTCAGCGAAGCGCCGCACCGGCCATGCTTAGCGAACTTGAAAACGGAGGATGCAACGGGCAGCGTCTTCTGGTTGGCCGTCATCCCGGTCAGTCGCTGGTTCATGCGAACGGAAGCTGGCAGTTCAGTGCCGTGCAGTTTCTTCAGAGTCGGCTTATCGTCGAACAGGTCCATTTGCGACGGGCCACCGTGCATGAACAAATAGATGACGCGATTGGCTTTCGACGCGGGATTATGTGAGTTGGCCAGCACGTCCGGGTTCAGCAGAGTCGTGAGCGCAGCCGTCCCGATACCGCTTACCGAGCGGCCGAAAAACTGACGTCGGGTTTGGGAACGTGCAACGTCAATCGCCGAACGCCCAGGGTGAAAACGGGAAGTGTTGATATCTGGCATGAGTTACTACTCGTCTCAAAGAAAATAGGCCGTGACCGAGCGAAGCGCTGTTCCGGCATCGTCAGCCCACTTTTCTGAAAATCACATGCCCAGCGCACGCGGCGTCGCTGCGCTCCTGGATCGGCCTACTTTGCGTTTCGAGCTTGTAGAGGACTAAAACTGGCGTTGTCTAATCAGGTCATATCTTCATCGTCTGGTAATCGTCTCGTCGAGACTCAGGATCATACTTGTGACGACCGTCCATGCGGCATGTTCGGCGACATTCAACGCGTCGTTGCGTTTGGAATCGCCGACACTCAGCAGCTTCAATGCCTCTGATTGCATGGTCGCAAACACATTCTTCTGAACTTCAAACACATCCCGCAGCACGTCCACTTCGTAGGCTGTCGGTCGTCGCGCTGTGGCTGTGCGGAATGCGACAATGATCTGTTTCGACGGATCGCCTGGTGCTTCTGTCATCAAACGTTCGGCAAGTGTTCGGGACGCTTCGACAAACGTCGGATCATTCATCAGGGCCAGCGCCTGCAGGGGGGTGTTGGTTCGTGATCGCTGGACGGTGCAGGTCTCACGAGTCGGCGCATCAAAGACCCGCATATTGGGAGGCGGAGACTGTCGCTTCCAGAATGTGTACAGACTGCGGCGATACAAAGCTGCGCCGCTATCCGGTTGATACGCGCGATCGCTGTCGTAGGTCACGTCCCGCCACAAACCCGCAGGTTGATACGGTTTCACGGATGGACCGCCCCGTTTTTCGACAAGCAGGCCGCTGATCGCCAGAGCATTGTCACGCAGCATTTCGGCATCCATGCGAAACCGCGAACCGCGAGCCAGCAAACGATTGTCGGGGTCACGGGAGTGAAGCTGTGCCGAGCAATTCGAAGACTGGCGATAGGTCGCGGATCGGACAATCACCCGCAGCAGGTGTTTCATGTCCCAGCCGCTGTCGATAAGTTCAATCGCCAGCCAGTCCAGCAGTTTCGGATGGCTGGGCCATGCGCCTTGAGTGCCAAAGTCGTCGACAGTCCGCACGATGCCGGTGCCGAACAACAGTTGCCACAGCCGATTGACTGTGACCCGGGCTGTCAGCGGATGTGACGGAGCAACGAGCCACTGCGCCAGATCCAGACGATTCACCGAACGGATAGCCGAACCGTCCTTGTTACGCGGGGGCGAATTCTCAGTCCGTCCCGCAGCCAGAAATGCGGGGACGCCAGCGGCAACCTCTTCGCCATGTTGATCATACTCGCCGCGGAGCAGCAGGAATGCGGGACGTGGCTTGTCTGCTTCCTGCATCACCATCGTGGAAGCGACATTCTGCAACACTTGACGCTGTTCGGCGCGGAGTTCTTCAAGCTTTGTGGCCGCGTTGGAAAATCGCTTGTCGGCGTAATTCTGCAGGAACCACGTTCGCAGCTTTCGCTGCTGGATATCGCTGCGTTTTTCGGGCGGCCTGGTGACGATGCCACGTACCAATTGCTCAGTTGCCAGACGGTGAACGTCATCGGCGGACAGTTGGCGATCGTAAAAACGCACGTCGTCGATCAGCCCCGTGTACGAAGCACTGGCCTGGCGACGACCGATTCGCAACGGCTGCTGATTCCGAATCGTCCCCGTCAACGTGTCCTGCGCAACTTCGACGGGCTGAGGTTGACCATCCAGATAGATTTTCGCACCCGCCGCTTTGCCCGATCCGTCGTAGCAGACCATCAGATGTTGCCACTGTCGCATCGCCAGCGATGATGCTGTCGAGATCCGGATCGCGTTTCGATTCCAGCGATGGACGAGATTGACGATGGCTTTGCCTTTTCGCAGCGTGACATCAAACCCACGCATATCCTGGGCGTCGTTCATCTTCGAAATCACACAGCCGGCCGCTTCGGGCCGAATCCATGCTCCAAATGAAAACGCGTCGCCGTGATCGAAGTCCACGCCATTGGCGATACTGATGCAGGCAGCGCCGTCGAACTTTGCAGCTTTGCCGAGCATCCCGTCGACGATACTGACGGAGCCAGTCACAGATTCGTCCGCAAGTTCGTCGTCCAACGCAAAATGCGCCACAAGGCCGGCCGTCCCTGCCCTGGGCAGGCCTGCAACAGCCGTCGTTTCCCAGGTCGACTGTGCGTCGTCGAGTTCCTTCTGAATCGCAGCGAATTCCTGCTGAGCTGCCGCGATCTGGCCGGGTAACTGATCAAGTCGACCCTGCTGCTCAGGCGTCGGCGCTTTCAGCAGTGGTGCCGCATTACCGCTGCTGCCGCTTAACCCTCGTTCAGGCACATTGTTGAAAAACGAAAAGAAACGATAGAAGTCCTTCTGCGAAATCGGATCGTACTTGTGGTCGTGGCAGCGTGCGCAGCCGACGGTCAGCCCCATCCACACGGTGGCCGTCGTGTCAACTCGGTCAACGACATATTCCACACGAAACTCTTCCTCGATGATGCCGGTTTCGTTGTTCACCATGTGATTGCGGTTGAAACCCGTGGCGATTTTCTGTTCCATGGTGGATTCCGGCAGCAGGTCCCCGGCGAGTTGTTCGATGGTGAACCGATCAAATGGCATGTTGCTGTTGAAAGCATCGATGACCCAGTCGCGCCACAGCCACATCGTGCGATCGTTGTCCGTGAAATATCCGTTGGTGTCGGCATAGCGCGCGGCGTCCAGCCAGCCAGGGGCCATCCGTTCGCCGTAGCGCGGCGACGCCAGCAAGCGATCCACCAGGTTCTGGTAAGCGGCTTCGTGATCGTCGCTGGAATCACGTTCAAAGGCGTCGATTTCCTTGAGCGTGGGCGGCAATCCGGTCAGATCCAACGTGACTCGGCGAATCAACGTCGCGTTGTCGGCTGCACCAGACGGATCCAGTCCATGGCGCTCCAGATTGTTAAGCACAAACCGGTCAATTGGGTTCATCGGCCAGGCTTCGTGTTTCACTGAGGGAAGCGACGGACGACGTGGCGGAATGAACGACCAGTGCTGTTGATACTCCGCCCCATTCTTAATCCACTGACGGAGGATTTCGATTTCTTCGGAACTGAGCGTTAAGCCGGAGTCGACCGGCGGCATGCGTTCATCGTCGTCAAGGGACGCGACGCGCCCGATCAGTTCGCTGGCTGCCGGGTTCCCCGGCTCGATCACCCGATGACCGCTACGGTCCTTTGTTGCGTTCTGCCTGTCATCCAGACGAAGCTGCGATTCACGAGCGGCCGCATCCGGTCCGTGGCAGCGAAAGCACTTGTCCGCCAGAATCGGACGCACGTCGCGATTGTATTGCACGTCCTGAGCGGGTGCTTCGGCGACGATCGTAGACATCAGAACGCACGAAAGAAGCAGAAGTGGGTCGGGAGTCTTTTTCGGGCAATAACTCATCTATTCTGACCGTCGTTAATCCGAAAAAGACTCCCGACCCTTTCGCTACCCCAGACACAACGAAATTATTGTACTTAACGGTTTGGTCGATTTCCTGTCCCTGCACCGACAATCGCGGGGGGCGATGCCCACGCGGTTAAACGAGCGCCGATGGATTGACACCTGGTTCTGGCAAATTCGTCGACAACAGATCAGCGACGTTTCCGCCACTTATTCGTTATCTCTAACCACGACGGGCCACCATTCGCTGGCAGCTTTTGCAACAGCGGCGTGCGTTCAATGACCTGTTCGAAGAGCGTGACGATCGCCTCGCCCATCTGCCACATGGCATGTCGGAAGTCCGCCTGATCTGCCAGCTCAACCATTTCCGAATAACTCAGCCCGCCGGTTTGCACGCTGAGTTCACGGCTGCAGTTCCAGTGCTGTCCGGTCTTCTTCAGGGCGTACAGCTTCAACAGACGTGCGTTGCGGATCTTCTGATAGCGGCGGTTTTCCTGCAGCACAGCGTTCAGCAGTGGGGCAAGGTGCGGTGACCACGCGTTTGAAAAATGGGCTGCCAGTTCGCCTTGCGGTTTTGAGGCTCGCATGTAGTGCAGCTGAATGGGTTCGACCGGCGTTTCGGCCAGGTCACTCAACAGTGCCGACCAGTTCAGATGCAGTTCACTGGCACCGATCTCATGCAACGAAACCAGATCCTGGATCGGCCGATTCTGTGGCGTGTATTTCCCATTCAACAAATTCAGATCGATCCCCGGCTGCACCGATTTGATCAGACTGTCGCCGACAATGTGAGCCATCCAGCCAAACAGATACGCCAGCTGTCGCCCACCTGGCCCGAACAGTTCGAACGCGTCCTGCACCACTGCCGCGCAATAATCGGGCAGATGATCCCACGGAACTATGTGTTCACGCTCAGCCGACGTCCAGCCGAACACCAGATGAGAGCGACCGTAGAAAAGTTGATGGATGTCGCGTGGCCGGTACGATTTTCCGTCAAATTCAAGTGACCACGGGCGGACAGCACCACCGGTCAGCGGGCTTTGCGGAAGAGGGGCCGTGCCGTAGCCGACGTCCTGCCCGGTATCCACACAGACAGCTTCCGGCATCGTCTGAATGTCACAACCCAGGTACGCACCGCACAGATAACTGGCGTAGTGACGATGGATCAGCGGCGCGATTGGCAGTTTTCTGTGCCGGGTCGCCATGCCGGCCAGAACGGCGTACATCGTGTGCCCAACAATACCGCTCATCGTGACGAGTTCCCGTTCGAGTCGGCGGAATGCACCGACCACGAGGATCAGAGCGAATCTCGTATCACGAGGTCGGCAGGCCGCTCACAGCTGCGGCGACCTGCCGGCCTCTCCTGAGTTTCACAGCGTTTCACGCTGACTTGTGGCCGCGAAGAACGCTTTTTGATAGCAGTTTCGTTGCTCCCACGAGCCAGTATCGTCTACAACAATAAGTAAACTGCTCCAGCCTACGTTACTCTTCTGAGTTATCGGTTTCCTCAGACGAATCGGTGTCACCGGCTTCCGGCGTCTCATCGTCCGAAGACACGTTTTCCGGCGACACATCGTCAGATGTTTCTGCGTCCGGTGTGGTGGTCTCCGGCCTGGCAGCATCCGAGTTGGCCTCCTGTGCGGCTGCTTCCTGTGCCGCGGCTTCGTTACGCAATTCGGCTTTGGCGGCCTCAGCTTCGATATCTTCGCTGGCAATCACGGCACACGACGCCAGCGTGTCGCCGTCGTCCAGTTTCATGATGCGGACACCCTGAGTATTCCGTCCAATGGTACTGATGTCCGACGCTCGCAGACGTTGAATCTTTCCTTTGGCTGTCACAATCAGCACTTCGTCATCATCGCGGACAGCCATGGCATCAACCACTTTGCCGTTGCGGGCTGTGGTTTTGATGTCACGAAGCCCTTTACCGCCTCGTCGCTGACGACGGTACTGAGCCGAACTGCTGGAGGAACCTTCGCTGTCCGTCTCGTCCTCTTCAGACGCACCGGTCAGACCGGTTCCGAACGGAGTTCGTTTGCCGTAGCCCAGTTCGCAGACCGTCAGCAAGGTGCAGCTGGTTTCGGCGACAACCATACCCACGACGTCTTCTCCGCTGATCAGGTTGATTCCTTTCACGCCGCGAGTGGCTCGGCCCATGGGGCGGGCGTCGTCATGACTGAAGCGAATGGCCATGCCGCCGGACGTACTGATGACAACATCCTGGTCACCCTGCAGAATCCGCACGTCGACCAGTGAATCATCGTCATCCAGACGAATCGCGATGATGCCACCTTTTTGAGGTCGTCCATAGGCCGACAGGGCGGTTTTTTTCACGATGCCCTTGCGTGTCGCAATCATCAAAAACTTGTCGTCCGGAAATTCACGAACGTTAAAGCAATTGGAAATTCGCTCGTTCTCTTCCAGAGCAATCACATTCACCAACGCGCGACCCTTGGCCGTGCGCGCCTGCAGCGGCAGATCGTAAACCTTTAACCAATGCACGCGACCTCGATCAGTGAAGAACAGCAGATAGTCATGCGTACTGGAAACGAACAGGTGTTCGATGGCGTCCTCTTCGTCCGAGGTCGCTCCCTTGATACCTTTGCCGCCCCGATTTTGAGCCTCATAGGTTGTGAGCGGAGTCCGCTTGATGTAGCCGCGGCGCGACAGCGTCACCACCATCGCTTCTTCGGGAATCAGGGCTTCTTTGTCGTAGTCACCCAATTCTTCAAAGGAAATGTCGGTGCGACGCTTGTTGCCGTATTTGTTTTGCAGCTCATCCATGTCCTCACGAATGACGGCCCGGATGTGAGATTCGTCGCTGAGCAGATGCAGATACTCGCCGATATCCTCAAGCAATTGAGAATGTTCGCCCTGCAGCTTTTCGTGTTCCAGGTTGGCTAATGAACCCAGCTGCATTGAGACGATGGCTTCGGCCTGGTTGGTCGAAATGAAATACTCTTCCGACGTGCCCTGTTCTGCCTGGTATTCCGAAAACCCGTGTTCGCCCAGTGCTCGGGCGACAAGTTCGGCGGGTATCGGAATCTTCTGCAAATCGTCCTTCGCGACCGCTCGACTGGAAGCATTGCGAATCGCCTTGATGATTCGATCGATATCCACCTGAGCCAGCAGCAGGCCTTCGACCGTGTGCTTGCGTTTGCGGGCCTCTCGCAGCATGAATTCCGTGCGGCGGCGGATGACTTCCACGCGATGCCGAAGAAAGGCGTCCAGCATGCCACGCAGTGTCATCAGTTTCGGTCGGCTGCCGTCCAGTGCCAGCAGAATCATGCTGACGGTCGACTGCAGTGGCGAGAACTTATACAGCTGATTCAGCACGACGTCTTTGTCGGCATCTCGCTTCAGCACAATGTGCAGGCAAACCTGCCACGACGGAATCGTGCGGTCGGTGAGGTCAACGATCCGGGAAATGCCCTTGATGCGTTCATCGCGGACCAGCAATTCCAGCTTTTCACGAATGCGGTCACGAGTTTCCATGTACGGAATCTCGGTCACGACGATCACGTCGCTTTTCTTTTCGGTCTCAAAGTGCGTGCGAGCTCGCAATGCAATCGTCGAGCGTCCCGTCATATACGCCTGACGGGTTCCCATGCGACCACAGATGACGCCTCCGGTGGGAAAGTCAGGCCCCGGGATCGCTTCCAGCAGTTCATCCAGAGTCAGTTCCGGATTATCGATGATGCGTTTGACAGCTTCACAGACCTCGGCCATGTTGTGAGGAGGAATACTGGTGGCCATGCCGACAGCGATTCCCGTCGAACCGTTGACAATCAGGTTCGGAAATCGAGCTGGCAGCACGACCGGTTCCGTCCGCTCCTGATCGTACGTGTTCACAAAGTCCACGGTATCGCGATCGATATCCCGCAGCAGTTCTGACGCGGCACCGGCCAGTCGGGCTTCGGTGTATCTCATGGCCGCCGGAGGCAGCCCCGCCAGCGAACCGAAGTTACCCTGTTTGTCGATCAGAACTTCGCGCATCGCCCAGTCCTGAGCCATGCGCACCAGTGTTGGATAGATTGAGCCTTCACCGTGCGGATGGTAGTTACCGCTTGTGTCGCCGGCAATTTTGGCGCACTTTTTACGGCTGCCGCCCGGACTGAGGTTCAGGTCGTTCATCGCCACCAAAATGCGGCGTTGGGACGGTTTAAGACCGTCCCGAACATCAGGCAAGGCTCGGCTGATAATGACGCTCATCGCGTACGTCAGATAGCTGTTCTGCATTTCCTCCTGAATGTCGGTGCGCTGAACTCGCTCGTCTCCACCGCTGCCTGCTGGCGCGGAAAGGTCACCTGTGGGATCGTCTGTGGACAACCTGAAAACTCCTTTTGGGCGGCTAAGCCATGCTTAGCCCGAACTGCGTGGATAGCTGGTCAAACCTGAGGTTTTTGCTGGGGACTTCCCGACAAAATCTGTGTCATCACTTGCCAGGGGCCGCCTGACCCGTCAACGCCACAAAAGTGGCCCTCATGTGGAAAAGGGGGTCAGGTACCAAAAATACGAAGCACCCTTCGGACCGTTTCGGTTTTTGGTACCTGACCCCGTTTTCCCTGACAACACCAATGCCGAAGAAACCGCGCCGAAACTTACATAACCAGTTTCTAAATAATGGTTTACGGCATCTCGCAAAGAGAAGCAAATGCTAGCAGAATAACACGCATTTCTCAACGCCCAGTGGGTCTAATCAGGAGCAAAGTCGACCGAATATCCAGGGAACGCGGCTGGCAAACGACCGGAACTCCGACGTGACCTTCACACCCCGTCTGCTAAAGTGAATATCCATGGACTCACCAATCGCCGACACACCGTTCAACCCGTACTGTCCGCCGGAAAGCAGTCCTCAGGATGCTGCACTGTCGCCGGACACCGAGTTCATGGTTTCCAGTGAATGCATTTTGTGCGGGCCGGAAGTCAGCCTGCCGGAAGTCAGCCTGCCGGAAGTGTGCATCCGGACGGGCGACAGGGACGAACTTCAACGGCAGTTTGAGGTACTGCGCTGGACTCCGACATGGCTGCATCGGACACGAGTAATTCTGCTGGTGATGGGTCTGCCGGTCGCTGGACAGGTGCTGATCATGAGGGCGACACAACCAATCCAGAACACGCCACAGATTGCATGGCTGTCAGTGCTGGCATTGGTTGTCGTCTGTGTTCTGATTCCCGCTGTCCTGTGGGGCGCCGCCCGAGCCTCACGCCGCATCAAGGCCACATGGTATCTGGAAAGCAACCTGATGCTCCGGCACCGGCGGAAGCAAAGAATCTGGATGGTCATTGCCTGTGTGCTGGGGGTGATGTTCGCTGCGTCTGTCCTGCTGGGTATCTTCGTGAGCGAATCCTTTCTTATTCTCACGTTCTGGACGGGGTTGCCTGCCATCATCGCACTGGGTTGGTCACGGCGACTGATTCAGCCACACGTTGTCGGCACTCATCAGGGGTTGAATATTCTGGCCGGGTTCAGCCCGTTGTTTCTGCAGGAGGTCCTGTCCATCATTAATGGTCAGGGTGAGGACACGAAATGAGTGAGGCCGGCACAGAATTCAATCCGTTTCAGGCACCTGTGTTGGCTGCCCCGGAAAAAAAGGTGCTGGGCGACGATGACGAGTTCCTTGTTTCCCGGCGTGAGATTCTGTGCCGAGACCGTGTGCAGTTACCGATGATCTGCATTCGTTACGGGGAAACCGAGCACCTTGAGCGGCGCCAAAAAACACTCAGAACGTTGACCGCCGCGGGAGCGTTTGTGCTGGTCCTTTCTGCCACCGCCATTTTGGTACTTCTGGGTGCACTGATGGCCGGCGACCTGCCGTTCTCTAACTCACCCTTTGGTATTCTGTCGTGGGTGGCGGCCTTCCTGTTGGCTGTGCCAGCAACCGTCCGGGGATTCCAACGGTACGGTTGCAGCACCGTTGACGCGACGTGGTATGTGGGGCCGCGGTACCATCGAAGAGTTCTCTGGGAACGGCGAATCGGCCGAGTGATCGTGTTTTTCGTGGCCATCGCTGGAGGTGTCGTCATTGTTCGCAACGGCGGGCCTGTGACTGCACTCATCGGCCTGGCTGGACTTGCCCTGTTGCTGGGGATCTTTTTTGATCCGAACGTCAGCCTGCAGCTGGCGGCTCGGCGCCGTGGAGTTTTCGTCCTGAAGGGGCACTCCAAAATATTCTACCGCGAAGTCAACCGGATCATCAACGGGTTTTAGAGAGAGGGGGACCCTTTGCTTGACCCGGAGTGCGTGATCGAGACGACCAGAGAAGGCCAGTGGCAAGGACCATCCAGATCATCCACGACGCCAGTTCGGGGGCAACCGCTCCGCCGGCAGCGCCCGCGGTTGTTGTTGTGATCCATGATTCATAGGAGGAAACTCGCGTGGACCCGGCGATGTCACCGTAGTCCGCATCAGTCAGCCCATCCGTGCTGGCAATAAAAGAGTGCACTCCCGTGATCACGTTGCCCAAGCCAAAGTTCATGAACATGCCGCCTCCACTGTCCCCCGAGGCGATCAGGTATTCCAGGTCGAGTTGTGTGGCGGTTCCGGACCAGCTGTCGCCACCTGAACCGCTATCAAAATCTTCGAACAGGACTTTATCGTTATAGCCCCCGACCGAACTGCCATCCCGATCGACGACATTATTGCCAGCCCGTTTGGTGCCCGCATTAGCATTCATGCCGGTCAGCCCGGTACCCGTCCGTCCGTAACCCGCATGGCCTGCTGTTCGGCCGACTTCTGAAGTGTTCGTATTGATGGGCGACGGAGTGACTGTGGTCTCGTTGGTGGCGAGTCGCAACAGAGCAATGTCGGTACCGTCGGTCAGATCGCCCACCCAGCCTGGATGAATAAATCGTTCCGCGCCAATATGCACACCGCCGCCGCTGTCAGTCAGATCGAATGCCCAGTCGCTGGCGTTCAGTCCGCCGGCGTCCAGACAATGTCCCGCTGTAAGAATCCAGTTCTCTGCGATCAACGTCGCCGAACAGATAAAGCCAGGCCACGTGAGCTTACCCACCGTTGGATAGCTGGACGCCAGACTGGTGTAGTTGGAATCGGCCCTGTCGTGACGAATGGTGCCCGCCGTGACAGGCCTGAGTGAACATAGGCACAGCAGTAACACGCAGATGCAGACGCACGCCGGCCGGCACGCAATGCTGCGGCTTTCAATCGTTGGTCTTTGTTGTCTTGCTGCAAACATCCGGTATGGTCACAAAGAAACGGTGGGAGGGGTGGGCTGTGAGGCGACTTGTGGAACGGGGCCGTCAGTGGCATTGAGGATTAATTGAACCATTTGCTGCATCGTGGCTTCAGCGTCACCGGCCCCGCCACCGGGGTGCCGCATGGTGATCTGCAATCGCTGCAGAGTTGCGTTGCCGGCCAGTTGCAGCCGCGGAAAACGCGGCGCTCGCCAGCGGTCTCCGTCGTGCCACGCGTAGACGACGGTCAGTGCCGGCTGAGTAATCTGTCGTGGTTCCAGCGTCTGCATCCGGAACATGTCACGACGCTCCGGCACAGTCCAGATTCTGGCGTCACTATGTGAGGAAAACTCGTTTCGCGCATAGCAGACTTCCGGCTGGTGGCTGACCAAAGGCCCGGCGGCACCTGCAATCAGTGTGACGACCACGATCCTATTTGTTTCCTGACACTGATAAACGCGTTGCCAGTGATCAGTTGCCTGCAGTATCTTCAATTCACTTTCGTCGGGACTTCCCTGCTGCACCAGTTTCCATGCCCCAAGCATCTGCGGCAATTCGAAGGCGCATTTCTGAGGCATCGTCGGGTGCGAGGCAGCTGTGATCAGACAACTGGTGAGCGCCAGCCCGCATCCCAGCAGGGCGGCTCGCAGGCGAGTTAGTTTGGTTGGCATCATTGACCGCCTTCCCACTGTGTGAGTGCCTGCGGCATGAACTCCTGCTGCAGACTTGCCCACGCACGTTGTTCGCTGATGTGCAGCGATTCAGGACGAATGCGGCCGGCTTTCGCCGATTCAAAGTGTTTCTTTGCATGCTCACGGTCGCCAATAGACATGTAGGCTTCCGCCAGATGTAATTCCGCAACGGGGTCAGTGAACGTTGAACGTTGAACGTTCGGCCGCTTTGGTCAACCAGGGAAGTGCTTCCGGGGCACGATTCATCTGTACCAGGATCCAGCCTTTGGTGTCAAGGAATTCGGGGGCGGGGCCGGCCCGCTTCAGAACTTTGTCAATGTGTCCCAGCGCCTGGTCAAATTCACGTCTCTCGTCGGCCAGCAGCATGGCCAGGTTGTTCGCAGCAACGACGTTTGCGGGCTGCACTTTGATCACACGGTGCAGCAGATCGATCGCGTCAGAACTGGCATGGCATTTGGTGTACCACTCCACGGCGGCCAGCAGCAGCGTTACGTCATCGGCTGCTGCAGTCACGCCTTCTTCGACGATCTGCATGATGGTTTCTCTGGATGCGGCTGACGGATCGTCCGCACAGACACCCACCATGGCGGCCGTATGGGCGCGAATCGACGTACTGACGGTCCATTGTTCGTCGACGACAAGTGCGACCGCATCCTGCATCCTGCGTTCTGCCCTGACGTGCTAACGCAATCGCCAGTGCGGCGACGTCGTGAGCATTACGCTTTGCGGCAGAACGATAGTGCGTGATCGCACGATCCGACTGTCCGACGATTTCCCATGCCTGAGCAAGAACGGTGTCGGCAATGGGTGGCTCCTGATCAGCATGCCGGTCCCGATATGCGACCTCGCCCGCTGCCTCATCAATTCCGCTCGTCACTTTCAGTAGGTGGACATATTCGAGCCAGACTTCGGAGTAACTTCCCAACCGGAAGATCGCATTGCGATAACAACGCGACGCAGCGGACGCATTATTGGCAGTTCGCCATGCTCGTGCTGCGGCCGTCCACTGATCCGGTGACGAGTCAACTCTGCCCGCCCGCTCCTCGAACAATCTCGCAATATCAGAATATCTGCCCAGCTGAACCAGACATTGAGCCTGCAGCGTTTCAATATTCTGCAGCATCCGGTTCCGGAGTTCCGATTGATCGCGGATTCCGGTAGCCAGGCTGTGGCAATATTTGAGCTTCTGCAATGCCTCGGCGTGCCGTGCCGCGCGTATGTGCAGCCACGTTTCCACAAGGTGCAGTCGTACCTGCAGAGTCTTACCGTGAGTGACAACCGGGTAATTCACAACTTCCACAAGCGATTTGACTAATGGAGTCAACGTAGGATGACGCTCAGTGCGAATGAGAGATTCGGCCAGTTTGACTCCGAGTTCCAGGGGGCGGTCGCCAACCAGTCGCCAGGCGCGAAGCCTGGCCGCTGAACACTGCGTCCAGTCCTGTTGTGCTTCGTGGACATCGCCCAGCAAAGCATAGCCACGATGGTCGTTTGGCTTCAGGGCGATGGCTTTCGTCAGAAACTGATGCGCGTCGTCAGGTTTCCGGCCACCCCACGCTTCTTCGGCGGCTGCCACATAGATATCGTAGGCCACGTTCTTCGGGCACTTGTCGTCAATGCAGCTCAGGGCCAGTTCAAGCGAAGCTGCTCCTTGTGCAAACACGCGATTGAAGTGCCATGCCTGGAAAAAAGCGTGTGCTGAACCGACTTCGCGTGCCGATTGCGTGACTGCTGAACCGATGGAATCCGTCAGCCCGGAGTCCACGGAATCGGCATGCCGGCAACAGAAGGCCGCCAGCTCGATCACCAGGTTGTCTCGCCACTGAGATGCAGGACCGAAGTTCTCAGCCAGTTCACTCAGGATTTCCGCAGAGAGCACTGGCAGCCCGGAATCGTCTGCCGGAAATCGCAACATGGCCTCGACGCACATCTGCAGTGTGGTCGCCTCGTGACGATCGATGGAATACAGTCGCTCGGCACTGCGGATTGCTGCTGCTGCCGTATCCAACTCCAACGCCAGATCCAGATGCGTGCGCAGAGTGGCGACGTGAAAAGGAGCCCGGTCCAGGATCTCCTCCAGCTGGAAGAAAACCTGTTTACGTCCGGTCAGAGTTGTAGCGGCCTGCCCTGAAACCCAGGCGTGCCTGAACCTTGCCTCCTGTGCTGACGGTTGCAGATACACCAAATCCCGGTAACAGGCGGCAGCGCGGGTCCAATCGGCTGTTGCTTCATGGCCCCGGCCTGCGGTCATCATTTCAGCGGCGACGTGGTCACGTTGAACGTGATAGTGCCGGATCGAGGCATCGGTCAGGACAACAACAATGAACGGCGCCACTGCAATACGCAGCACGGGCGAGATTCGGACCATCCAGTGACGCCGAATGTACGAGCCATGTTGACTTGACCGGCGCAGGTCGATTTCCGTGCGCCAGATGTGAAGCACGCGGCCCAGCCAGGCCCGGAATATCAAAAACAGCGCTGCTGCGACGGGAAGGACGAACCAATCGTCCAGGTCATGAGCCCAGGCCGTCCATGATTCCACGCGATAGCGGCTCAGCACTAAAGCCATCACTGCGATACGTGCCGCATTCGCCACGATGGCAGCAGGAATCACCAGCAACATCATCGCGCACAGATGCAGAGCCATGCTCTGCAGACTGTCCGACGACCTGCGTGTTGGTGTTGCGTCGACGGAGGCAGTCCAGCGCACGCCGCCGGACTGGTGTTGGTTGAGAAAGGTGATGACGTAGCACAACGCGGCGATCGCGACCGTCATCCGCAACCCGCTGCAATCAGCGGTAATCCCGACCTGGCCAGCGGCCATCCTGAGCGTGTAACCGTCCGTCGCTGCGAACGTCGACGTCAGACCAAGCAGGAAGCAACTGCACCACGCCGACGCCCACTGCAAACTTTCATTCGCCAGCATTTCCAGCTGAAACGGAACAGGGATCATGAATGCCAGGAAACAAACCCCAGGCAGACTCCAGATCAACACACGGCGGCCCCACATCAGACCGATCATCCGCTTATCCAAAGCGGGATGGACCAACGTCGAATTGATGGGAAATAGAAATACTCACCCAGACACAACAGAAGATGGGCGGCTGACAACAATCCGATGCCGGCCAGCCAGGGCCTGGAGATCTCAGGCAAAGTCGACCTGCGGCGCCACAACAGCCAGAGGGCAATCGGTATGACAATCGGACCATGCGAATAACTGGTATTCGACTGCCACTGAAAAAGCAGGTCCAGAATAACATGCCGGCAGCTGCACACCGCCAGTGCAATCCATACGACAATTACATACGGCAAAAGCCGTGCGCGCGGCGCGGCTGACTTCTGTCGGCAGTCGATGCGAGAAAGTAATGCAGACACTTGCTGGGGTAATCGCACGATGGGTCTCTAGTCCGTTATTGACGTAGGCGCAGCATGCACTATCGGCGGAGGCCGGGACGGAAGAATATTCAATTCGTTCTGCTCCACAGATCGAAACCAACCCCTACAGGCGGCGGCATCTTCAGCCACACAGCAACGAACAGCGTGAGCGATTCACGTGGTGTGAACAGCACGCGGCGTTCGCGCAAAGTTTTTACCGTAAACCACCAGCTCTGCTGGTGAGCACTCACGAGGCTTTGCCGTTTTTCTATAAGCGGGTAAGGGAGTGGCGAGTCCACTCCCTCCCCGTAATCGCGATGAGGTTGATT
>LWDU01039433.1_pt1 | contig 16592 bp, 11 predicted proteins | sample 727161 | NCBI WGS metagenome assembly LWDU01 (sample SAMN04566230, study PRJNA314399) | hydrothermal vent metagenome | isolation source: deep sea hydrothermal plume seawater | place: Mexico: Gulf of California, Guaymas Basin | collected 2004-07-11
CGTCAGCGTCGTCTTACCATGATCTACGTGCCCAATCGTTCCCACGTTTACGTGCGGCTTCGATCGATCGAACTTCTCTTTCGCCATGACTTTCCCCTTAATCCCGGTTGGGAATCGATCTGTGCGCAGCTTGTGGCGCCAAACAGATCCGGTTCTTTTGCTTTGCCCTAATTGCTGTTTCGCTCAAATGCTTACGTTCGTCTTGCCTATCTCTTCCTGTCAGAGTTCTTTCCGTCAGAGTTCTTTTCGAGCTTGCGCTGCCCCTAACTCGCCCCGCTAAACAGCGCCGTAACTTGCCGCGATTTCCTTTGAAACTTGGGCGTAGCGCGAAAACTGCATGGTGTAACTCGCGCGTCCCTGGGTGATTGATCGCAGGTCGCTCACGTAGCCAAACATCTTACTGAGTGGCACTTCGACCTTGAGCACTTGAGTGTCTGCCCGCAAGTCGACGCCCTGAATCTGTCCGTGTCGCGAATTGATGTCGCCCTGCACTGCCCCGACAAACTGCTCCGGCGTAACGATCTCGACGGCCATTACCGGCTCGAGCATAATCGGCTTCGCTTCGGAAAGTCCGTCGCGCATCGCCAAGGAACCGGCGATCTTGAACGCGCGGTCCGACGAGTCGGCGTCGTGGGTTTCGCCGCCAATCAAGCGTGCCTTCACGTCGACCACCGGAAAGCCGGCGATGACGCCGCTCTCCGAAGCCTCGCGGCAACCGTCCTCAACTGCCCGGACAAAGGCCTTCGGCATCGTGCCCGCGCTGACCGTGTTTTCAAAGGTGAAGCCTGCGCCGGGTTCGCCGGGCATCACTTCTAGCTTGACGACCGCAAACTCGCCCGAGCCACCGGTCTGTCGAACGTGGCGGGTTTCGACGACGGCCTTTGCGGAAATGGTTTCGCGGTAAGAAACTTGAGGGTTACCGATATTCGCGTCGACGTTGAATTCGCGGCGGACGCGGTCGGCGAGGATCTCGAGGTGGAGTTCGCCCATGCCGGAGATAATGGTCTGGCCAGTTTCAGAATCGACGCCTGCGGTAAAGGACGGATCTTCCTGGGCCAAGCGCTCGAGCGCCTGGGAAAGCTTGTCCATGTCGCTCGCCGTGCGGGGCTCAATGGCGACGCTGATGACCGGCGTCGGAAACTCGAGGGTTTCGTAAACGAGAGGGGCGTGAATGGCGGAGATGGTTTCGCCAGTTGCCACCTTTTTGAGACCCACCGCGGCAACGATGTCGCCGGCGTAGATCTCGTTGATCTCTTGTCGCTTGTTTGCGTGCATCTGCAAAAAACGCCCGACGCGTTCTTTCTCACCGCGGTTCGCGTTGAGAACCGTGTCTCCGGCCTTCGCGTGGCCCGAGTAAACGCGCAGGTACGTCAAATGACCGGCGTGCTTGTCTGTCATGATCTTGAATGCGAGCGCCGAAAACGGCTCTTCGTCAGAAGCTTCACGGCTGACTTCTTTTTCGTCCTTCGGACGGATGCCCCGAGCGGCGGGAATGTCTGCCGGCGACGGCAAGTAGGCGACGACTGCATCGAGCAGAGGCTGCACACCCTTGTTCTTGAACGCGCTGCCACAGAGAACCGGAATCAGCTTGAGTTGAAGGACGCCCTCGCGCAGTGCTGCACGGATCTGGTCGGCATCCACATCTTCACCTTCGAGGTACTTGGCCATGATGTTCTCGTCGAAATCCGCGACGGCTTCGATCAATGTCTCTCGTGCTTCACTTACGGCGCCGGCATAGTCGGCCGGGATTTCCTCGCTCCGAAAGTCGACCCCGAGCGATTCGTCGTCCCAGTAAATGGCCCTTTGATCAATGAGGTCGATCACGCCTGCAAAGTCTTCCGACGAACCGATCGGGAGCTGAACAGGAACCGGGTTTGCGCCCAGGCGGTCGCGCAGCATTTCTACGACGCGGCCGAAGTCTGCACCAATGCGGTCCATTTTATTCACGAAGGCAAAGCGCGGAACGCCGTAGCGGTCAGCCTGGCGCCAAACCGTTTCGGACTGAGGCTCAACACCACCGACTCCACAAAAAACAGCAACGGCCCCATCAAGTACTCGAAGGGACCGTTCAACTTCAATCGTAAAATCGACGTGGCCAGGCGTGTCAATAATATTGACAGAGTGGTCCGCCCACGTACAGGCAGTAGCCGCCGACGTAATCGTGATGCCGCGCTCTTGTTCTTGTTGCATCCAATCCATCGTTGCTGCGCCGTCGTGGACCTCACCGATCTTGTAGTTCACACCGGTGTAAAAGAGGATTCGTTCTGTTGTGGTTGTCTTGCCGGCATCGATATGCGCCATGATGCCGATGTTCCTAACCCGCTCGATTGGTGTTGCCCGAGGCATTGGTACTTTCTTTCAACCTCAGGCGACTTGCCGTTCTCGCCGCGCTCTTGCCAGACGATCTGTCCGAGCGCACGCGCTTATCTTCTTTTTCTTCGCGCCGCCCGAAGGCCGCGCTCACTTCCCTACCATCTCGCACTACCATCGCGCACTACCATCGCGCACTACCATCGATAATGGGCGAAAGCCTTATTGGCTTCTGCCATGCGGTGGGTGTCTTCGCGCTTCTTGACGCTCTCGCCGCGCTCGTTCGCCGCGTCGATAATTTCATTCGCAAGCTTCTCGGCCATGTTCTTGCCGGGGCGCTTTCGAGAATTCTCTTTGAGCCAGCGCATCGCCAACGAAGACGCTCGTTCGGGACGAATTTCGATCGGCACCTGGTAGGTGGTGCCACCGACGCGGCGTGACTTCACTTCAACGCGGGGTCGGATGTTTTCAAGTGCCCGGCGGAACATCGCCAACGGATCGCTGCGCATCTTCGATTCGATCATCTCGAATGCCCCGTAGATGATCCCCTCGGCCGTGCTCTTTTTACCGTCCCTCATGACCACATTGATGAAGCGACCAATCACTAGATCGCCATGCTTGGGATCGGGGGTTACAGGGCGCTTCGGTACGTCTCGACGTCTGGGCATTTCGCTTTTCCTAGTTTCCGTCTCTTCGGCTTGGATGAGACGAGGAAGAATTCAGGTGCTCTGATCCGGCAGGATATGCATCTAGACCGGAGTAAGGACGTTTCTATTTCGGCTTCTTTGCGCCGTACTTCGAGCGGCCACGGTGTCTTCCGTCAACGCCGGTGGCGTCAAGGGTTCCGCGAACGATGTGGTAACGCACACCGGGAAGATCCTTGACGCGACCACCGCGAACCAGAACAACCGAATGCTCCTGGAGCGTGTGACCTTCGCCACCGATGTAAGCATTCACTTCGCGACCGTTTGTGAGCCGAACACGGGCGACTTTGCGCAATGCCGAGTTGGGTTTCTTCGGGGTCGTGGTGTAGACGCGCAAGCAAACACCCCGGCGCTGCGGGGCCTTCTCGAGGTCAGGTGCCTTCGACACCTTCCGCTTGGTCGTGCGTCCCTTGCGAATGAGCTGCTGAACGGTGGGCATAAAAACTCAATTGCTCCTGTGCAGATCTCTCTGCGTTCTTCCTTCTATCTATGTATGTATTCGCCGCACCAACCAAGGCACCGCTCCCTGAGCATCTCCAGGGAAAGCACGCTTTCAGTGCGCGTATGAAAGGGCTAACTCGTAGAAACAGATCCAGAGACACATCTCCCCTTTTGCCGCTTCTTGGCGACGGTGAGGCCGGAAGGTCTTCTTCTGCAAACTCAACCCGCAACGGTTCGACTTGTGCATGAACCGTGGGTGTTGATTGCCTCGAACAAGTGTTCGAGTTGACCTTCAGGATGAATTCACCGTCCATCCAAAAGCGAACCGCGAGGAGGCGGTCCCTGTACCTTGAAAATGGGGCCGCATACTAGCGCCCCTCCGGGAACTGTCAACAAAATCCCGGGTCTTGCGTTTTCTTAGCGTATTTGGTTTTGCGTCTTGCACCGCCAACGAACACGTGGCCGAACAAAATTCGGCCACGTATTGTTCATCGGCAGATGGCAGATCCTGTCACTCTATGCGTCGACGCCACCTGTCGGGTCGGTCAGGGGTGCGAGTAAAGCGTCAACCCCCAAGCCGTCCGAAGCCATCGGCAGGTTTTCCGAGAACAAGTCGCCCTCGCCTTCCGCCTCGATTGTGTCGTCGATCCCTTCTACTTCCATGCCTTCCGGCGGGTCGATCGTGATGCCCGTCTTCTGGTAGTCGATCAGCCCTGTTCCTGCGGGGATCAGGCGACCCATAATGACGTTTTCCTTCAGACCGCGGAGCGAATCGACCTTGCCCCAGATTGACGCCTCGGTGAGAACCTTGGTCGTTTCCTGGAACGAGGCTGCCGAAATGAAGGACTCGGTGGAGAGCGACGCCTTGGTAATGCCCAGCAGCTGGGGTTCACCCACCGCGCAGGCCAGACCTTCGGCTTCGAGATCCTCATTGACCGCAACGAAGCGCGCCTTTTCGACCTGTTCGCCGAGCAGGAAGTCGCTGTCTCCGACGTCGGTCACGCGCACCTTACGGGTCATCTGGCGCACGATGACCTCAATGTGCTTGTCATTGATCCGCACGCCCTGGAGTCGGTAGACCTCCTGGACCTCGTCGACGAGATACTTCGCCAGAGCCTTTTCGCCCTTAATCTTGAGAATGTCATGGGGGTTCGATGAACCGTCCATCAACGCGTCACCGGCTCGGACGTGATCACCTTCGTGCAAACTCACGTGCTTGCCCTTCGGGATCAGGTACTCCTCGGGCTCACCGCCCTCGTCGGGCGTGACCAACACGCGTCGTCGACCGCGGGAGTCGGGACCGAAGGTCACGATGCCATCGATCTCGGAAACCACGGCGCATTCCTTCGGCTTACGAGCTTCGAACAACTCCGCCACACGGGGCAAACCGCCGGTGATGTCCTTCGTCTTACTCGCCTCGCGCGGAATCTTTGCCACAGCATCGCCTGCGCCGATCACGTCGCCTTCGCTCACCGAGAGGTACGCACCCACCGGCAAAAGGGCGCGTGAAACGGTTTCGCCATCCTCGACGCTCTTCACCGAAATGCGCGGACGCAAGTCCGGGTCCCGGGACTCCGTGATCACCTTGGACGAAATGCCCGTGAAGTCGTCGACCTGTTCCTGCATGGTCGCGCCTTCGACGATGTCTCCGAACTTCACCGTACCGGCTTGCTCGGAGAGAATCGGACTCGCAAAGGGATCCCATTCGAGGAGGATTTCGCCGGCCTTGACCGCCTGTCCTTCTTCGACCTTGAGGCGCGCACCGTAAACAACCGGATGTCGCTCGCGCTCGCGACCGCTGCTGTCGATAATGCCAATTTCGCCGCGCCGGGTCATGGCAACGTCGTTGCCCTGGCCATCGCGCACTGTGCGAACGTTATGGATCACGACATTGCCCGAAGCCGTTGATTCGGCGTGGGACTGCTCGGCGCGCCGCGTCGCGGTACCACCGATATGGAATGTCCGCATCGTGAGCTGGGTTCCGGGTTCGCCGATGGACTGCGCTGCAATGACACCGACCGCTTCACCCATGTGCACCATGGCACCCCGGGAGAGATCACGCCCGTAGCACTTGGCGCAGACACCGTGTCGGGTTTCACAAGTCAACACCGACCGGATCAGCACGGATTCAACACCCGCGCGCTCGATCACCATGACCTGCTCTTCGTTGATGTCCTGGCCACCGGGGTGGAGCACTTTGCCGTCGACCGGGTCGATGATGTCGTCGACAGGTACGCGACCCAAGATACGCTCGCTCAGCGGCTCGACGATATCGCCGGCTTCGATCAAAGCGCTGATCTCAAGGCCGTCGGTCGTTCCACAATCGAGGTCACGAATGATCACGTCCTGCGAAACGTCAACGAGACGTCGCGTGAGGTAACCCGAGTTTGCAGTCTTCAGTGCCGTATCGGCGAGGCCCTTACGCGCACCATGCGTCGAGATGAAGTACTGAAGCACACTCAGCCCTTCGCGGAAGTTCGACGTAATCGGCGTCTCGATGATTGCACCCGACGGCTTTGCCATCAGACCACGCATGCCCGCGAGCTGTCGCATCTGCTGAGCCGAACCACGAGCACCCGAGTCGGCCATCATGAAGATGGCGTTAAAACTCGGCGCTTCGACTTCGTCACCGTTTTCGTCAATGCGCTTTTCGTGGTTAATGCCGTCGAGCAACATGCCGGTGATGCGTTCGGTCGCTTGCGCCCAAATGTCGATCACCTTGTTGTAGCGCTCGCCATCCGTGATCAGACCATCCTGATACTGCTCACTGATCTCGCTGACTTCCGCGGTTGCGGCGTCAATGAACGCCTGTTTCTCGTCCGGCACCTTCATGTCGTCGATGCAGATCGAAATACCGGCGCGCGTTGCGTGGGTGTACCCGAGCGAACGCAGCGAGTCGGCGAGGAGCACCGTGGCTTTAGTGCCGAGCGTACGGAAGACAACGTCAATTAATTCGCCGAGCGCCTTCTTGTCCATCACCTTGTTGAAGTGTTCGAAGTCGACGCCATCGGGGATGACCTCGCCCATGAGCACACGACCCATGGTCGTCTCGACCATCTCACCGTCGATGCGAACATTGATCGCGGCGTGGATATGAATAACGCCCGCATCGAAGGCCAGCCGTGCTTCATCAACGCTCGAGAAGCGCGAGTTTTCGCCGTGCACACCCGGACGTAGCCGAGTCATGTAGTAACAGCCGAGCACGATATCCTGCGTTGGGCCAATGATCGGGCGACCCGTCGCAGGACTCAGGATGTTGTTCGTCGACATCATGAGCACGCGTGATTCGATCTGCGCTTCGACACTCAGCGGCACGTGAACTGCCATCTGATCGCCGTCGAAGTCAGCGTTGAACGCGGCACAAACCAGCGGGTGAAGCTGGATCGCCTTGCCGTCAATCAACAGTGGCTCGAATGCCTGCATGCCGAGGCGATGCAAGGTAGGTGCGCGGTTGAGCAGAATGGGGTGCTCACGAATCACATCGGCCAGGATGTCCCAGACCTCTTCGCGCTCCTGCTCGACCATCTTGCGCGCTGCCTTGATCGTCGTGACAAAACCCTGCTGCTCAAGCTTGGAGTAGATGAAAGGCTTGAAGAGCTCGAGCGCCATCCGGTTCGGCAGCCCGCACTGATGCAAGCGAAGCTCGGGTCCCACAACGATCACACTACGCCCCGAGTAATCGACGCGCTTACCGAGCAAGTTCTGGCGGAAGCGGCCGGTCTTGCCCTTGAGCATGTCGGACAAGCTCTTGAGCGGTCGCTTGCTCGGCCCCGTAATCACACGCCCACGTCGACCGTTGTCGAAGAGTGCGTCTACAGCTTCCTGCAGCATGCGCTTTTCGTTACGGATAATGACGTCGGGAGCATTGAGTTCCTGCAAGCGCTTCAGGCGGTTGTTGCGGTTGATGACCCGGCGGTACAAGTCGTTCAGGTCACTCGTCGCGAAGCGACCACCGTCCAACGGAACCAGCGGGCGCAGATCAGGCGGAATCACCGGGACGATCTCAAGCACCATGTACTCGGGCTTGTTGATCGATTCGCGGAAGGCTTCCAGCACCTTCAGGCGCTTCGCCAACTTCTTGCGCTTGGCTTCACTCGTCGCTTCGCGCAATTCAACGCGGAGCTCCTGGCAGAGCTTCTGGATGTCGAGCCGACCGAGCAGCGTTCGCACGGCTTCGGCGCCGATGCCGAACTCGAACGCGTTACGGCCATACTGCTCTTTGCACTCGGCGAGGCGCTCGTCGGTAAGAAGCTCCCCCTGAAGCAGTTCGGTGTCTCCGGGATCGAGGACAACGTGGGCTTCGAAGTAAAGAACCTTTTCGATGTCGCGCAGCGTGATCTCGAGAATGTTGCCGATACGCGAGGGCAACGACTTCAAGAACCAAATGTGCGCAACCGGCGACGCCAGGGTGATGTGCCCCATGCGCTCGCGGCGAACCTTCGACTGAATCACTTCGACGCCGCACTTTTCGCAGACAACGCCACGATGCTTCATGCGCTTGTACTTGCCGCAGTTGCATTCATAATCCTTGACCGGACCAAAGATCTTTGCGCAGAACAAGCCGTCACGTTCGGGCTTGAATGTTCTGTAGTTGATGGTCTCAGGCTTCTTCACTTCGCCGAAGGACCATTCCTGGATCTTCTCCGGGGCTGCAAGCGAAATACGCAGCGCGTTGAATGCGAGAGGATCTTTGGGCTTTTCGAAAAGATTATAGAGATCGCGCAATGTCGTTCTCCCTTCTACAGGTGACGTACGGCTTCACTTAAGTTCGTCGGCTCCGGGCTTTCGCCCGGAGCCTGTATTTACGGCGCGCTTCGCTGCACTGAATTGCAGCGCGATACGCGCTTCCTAGTTTTGCTCTTCGATGAGTTCGATGTTCAAGGTCAGAGCCTGCAGCTCCTTCACCAAAACGTTGAAGCTCTCGGGCAAGCCCGGCTCGAGCACGTTTTCGCCCTTGACGATGGATTCGTAGATCCGCGTACGTCCGAGGACGTCGTCGGACTTCACCGTCAAGAATTCCTGCAGCGTGCACGCCGCGCCGTAAGCCTCCATGGCCCAAACTTCCATCTCGCCGAGGCGCTGTCCACCGAACTGCGCTTTGCCGCCGAGAGGCTGCTGGGTCACAAGACTGTATGGCCCGATGCTCCGAGCGTGGATCTTGTCATCCGCCAAGTGATGGAGCTTGAGCATGTAGATGATCCCGACGGTCACGTCTTCGTCGAAGGGTTCACCTGTACGACCATCGAACAGCACTGTCTGGCCGCTGCGCGGCAAGCCTGCACGTTCGAGTTCATCCTTCACCTGCTCTTCGTTCGCGCCATCGAACACTGCGGTGGCCGTATGAATGCCGGTGCCCACGTTCTTCGCCAACGACTGCAGCGTTTCGTGAGAAGCGTCGTCGAGCAACACTCCCAACTTGTCATCGCTGTAGATTCGTTTGAGCTCCGTGCGGAGGTTTTCCGGGTCCATTTTGTCTTCTACCATCTTGCGGACGGCATGGCCAAGGCCCTGCGCTGCCCAACCGAGATGGGTCTCGAAGACCTGACCAATGTTCATGCGAGAAGGCACGCCGAGCGGGTTCAGCACGATGTCGACCGGCGTACCGTCGGAGAGATACGGCATGTCCTGCTCGGGGAGAATCCGCGAGATGACACCCTTATTTCCGTGACGGCCGGCCATCTTGTCACCGACGCTGAGCTTACGCTTAATGGCGACGTAGATCTTCACCATCTTAAACACGCCCGGAGGCAGTTCGTCGCCCTTCTTGATTCGCGCGATCTTCTCATCGAACACGGCACGGATGACCGAGGCCTGCCCTTCGACGTTCTCGAAGACCCGTTCGATCTGTTCCTGTGCTCTCGAGTCGTCCACCTGGATTTCTCGCCAGCGACGTTCCGGGATCTCGTTCAGGATCTGATCTGTGACTTCGTCGCCACTGCCAAGCCAATCCACGCCTCGACGTTCGTCTGAGACACGGGTCGCACTTCGCTTGCCACCCATGAGCTCACGAATCTTCGCGAAGGCACTGGTGCGGATGATGCGGATCTCGTCTTCCTGATCCTTACGCAGCGCGTCGATGTCCTGCTCTTCGAGCACACGAGCGCGTTCGTCCTTTTCAACGCCACGTCGCTGGAACACCTGAGCGCCGATCACCGTACCCGTGACGCCCGGCGGCACGCGCAGCGAGGTATCGCGAACGTCGCCAGCCTTTTCACCGAAGATCGCGCGCAACAGGCGCTCTTCCGGGGACAGCTGGGTTTCGCCCTTCGGCGTGATCTTGCCGACCATGATGTCGTCTTGCTTGACTTCGGCACCAATGCGAACGATGCCCGCTTCGTCGAGGTCGCCAAGTGCTTCCTCACCGACGTTCGGGATATCTCGCGTGATGTCTTCTTTACCGAGCTTCGTATCACGGGCGATGCACTCGAACTCTTCGATGTGAATCGAGGTGAAGTAATCATCCTTCACGACGCGTTCCGAAATCAGGATCGAGTCCTCGAAGTTATAACCACCCCACGGCATGAAGGCGACGCGCACGTTCACGCCAAGCGCCATCTCACCACGGTCCGTTGCCGGGCCGTCTGCGATCACCTGACCCGCCTGCACACGATCACCGGCGCGCACGATCGGGCGCTGATTGATGCAGGTGTTCTGGTTCGAGCGCTGGTACTTGATCAAGCTAATGATGTCGACGTTCGAGCCGGTGCCGTCGTCTTCGTCGGGTTTGAGGACGATCCGTCCCGCATCGACCGATTCGACCGTGGCGCTGCGCTTGGCAACAACCGTCACGCCCGAGTCGCGGGCCACAACGGCTTCCATCCCAGTACCGACGAGCGGCGCCTGGGTTCGGAGCAACGGAACCGCCTGACGCATCATATTTGATCCCATGAGTGCGCGGTTGGCGTCATCGTTTTCGAGGAACGGAATCAAGGACGCTGCCACCGACACCATCTGATTGGGCGACACATCCATGAGGTCGACATCGTCGCGGTGGATGATCTGGAACTCACCCTCTTTCCGCGCCGAAATGCTCTCGTTTACGAATGAGCCATCCTCAGCAACTTCCGCATTGGTCTGTGCGATTGCGGAACGTTCTTCGTCGAGCGCCGTAAAGAAATCGACTTTGTCCGTGAGCTTGCCCTCGGACACCTTGCGATAAGGCGTTTCAATGAAGCCCATGTCGTTGACGCGAGCAAAGGTCGAAAGCGATGCGATCAGACCAATGTTCGGGCCTTCCGGCGTTTCAATCGGACAAATGCGCCCATAGTGACTCGGGTGCACATCGCGCACTTCAAAGCCCGCGCGTTCGCGGGTTAGACCCCCTGGGCCAAGCGCCGAAAGACGTCGCTTATGGGTCACCGACGAAAGCGGATTCGTCTGATCCATGAACTGCGACAACTGGCTCGAGCCGAAGAACTCCTTGATGACAGCAGATACGGGCTTGCTGTTAATCAAGTCGTGGGGCATGAGGGTTTCGATTTCCTGAAGCGACATGCGCTCCTTGATCGCGCGCTCCATGCGAACCAGGCCGATGCGATACTGGTTCTGAAGCAGCTCACCCACCACGCGAACACGGCGATTACCAAGGTGATCGATATCGTCGACCTTCTTGGAAACGTCGATGCCGTTCTTCAGGTCAACTAGATATTTGACTGCCGAGAGAATGTCTTCCCGTCGCAAGGTGGGCAGCTCGCCCAACGCGATGGAGTCTTCAACGCCGGTGCGGCCGGTGGGGAAGAACGGAACGCTCTCGTTGCCGTCAAACTCAAGCTTGTGGTTCACCTTGAGGCGTCCAACCTGAGAAAGGTCGTAGCGCTCGGGGTTGAAGAACAAGTTGTTGAACAAGTTCGTAGCGGTTTCCGACGTCGGCGGATCGCCGGGTCGCAGGCGGCGGTAAATCTCGATCGTCGCTTCGTCCTGGTTTTCGGTCGAGTCCACGAGCAGGGTGTCGCGGATCGCCGTACCCGTGGTAATCGGATCCAGATACAGAAGCGGGAACTCGTTGATCCCACGCGCCTTTAGGTCATCAAAGTGGGCCTGGGTCATTTCCTCGTTGCATTCGAGGATCACTTCGCCTGTGTTTTCGTCAACGATATCTATCGGGACAACGCGCTTGACCGCGTCTTCTCGAATGACGTCTTCCGGGGCGACCTGAATCCAATCCATCCCGGCCTCACCCATCCGGCGAACAGCGGCTGCGGTGAATTTCTTGTCCTTCTTGACGAGGACCTTGCCGCCGGGAGCCTTGACTTCCTTCGTGCAGCGCTGGCCGACGAGGAGTTCAGGCGCGGACTTCTTGAATACCTTGCGACCGTCGATCTTGATCTCTTCGGCGATATAAAATAAGTCCAGGATCTCTTCCGGCGTGTAGCCAAGCGCCTTCAGGAGAACCGTCACGTGAATCTTGCGACGGCGATCGATGCGCGCGAAGAGCAGATCCTTGTGATCGAATTCAAGGTCGAGCCAGGAACCGCGGTACGGAATGATGCGGCAAGAATAGATCTTCTTGCCCGCAGCACTGACCGTGGTCGACAGGGATGAATCGTAGAAAATACCGGGCGAGCGATGCAGCTGAGACACGATGACGCGCTCGGTTCCGTTGATCACGAAGGTGCCGTTGTCGGTCATGATCGGAATCTCTCCGAAGTAGACCTCCTGCTCCTTCACGTCGCGGATCGTCTGCGAGCCCCCGCCGTCTTCCCACGCGATCAAGCGAATGGTCACCTTGAAGGGGGCCGCGTAGGTCATGCCGCGTTGCAGACATTCCTGAACGTCATACTTGGGTTGCTCAAGCGTGTATCCAACGAACTCAAGTGAAGCCGTGTCGTTGAAGTCCCTAATCGGGAATACCGAATTAAAGACATCCTGCAGGCCTAAGTTCTCGCGCTTCTCCATCTCGACGTCGAGCTGCAGGAAACGCTCGAACGACTTTTTCTGAATCTCGAGGAGATTCGGAATCCGGACCATCGCCGGGTTGCGCGCGAAATTTTTTCGGACTCGAGGTGCGAACTCGCAGAGATTATATTCATCCACGGCTTAGATCTGCCCTCCCACTCACCACGGCAACACGCTTGCGCGTGTGCGGCGGTAAAATTGAATCTTGCCCACGCCCACTCCACACCTCTCCATAGAGGTGCGACCAGGTGAAGACATCGGGGTGAAGCGCCCGCCGAACTTGCGGCGGGCATTCACCAGTAAAGGCGTCTCTACTTAACGTCGCACTGGCCGCCGGCTTCCTCGATCTTCTTCTTGATTTCTTCAGCCTCGTCCTTCTCGATTCCTTCTTTCAGTGCCTTCGGGGCACCTTCCACGAGTTCCTTGGCTTCCTTGAGGCCCAAGCCGGTGATGGCTCGAACTTCCTTGATCACCTGGATCTTCTTGTCACCGAACGAGATCAGGACCGCGTCGAACTCGGTCTTGTCTACTGCGGCTTCGCCACCGGCAGCGGCTCCGCCACCACCACCACCAGCAACTGCAACTGCAGCGGCGGCGCTAACGCCCCACTTCTCTTCGAGCATGGTTGCGAGCTCTGCTGCTTCCATGACGGTCAAGCTTGAGAGCGATTCTGCGATTTCATTGAGGTCGGCCATTGCGTTCAACCCTTTCTTGGTATTGAGAGTGGTGTGCGTTAATGCGGAACCGGCAATGCGCCGCTTCCTCCCACCCTTGGTTCTCAGTTCAAAACACTTCGGAAACTTTTGTGCTTGGAGCCATTTGGGATCGAATGGTTCTCGATCGTTCGCTCGCTGCTCGAAGGTTCCTTCCGGATCGCACCCTGCTATCCGGCAATCTTTGCGGCAACTGCCACACGTTCACGCGCTGGCCTACGCACTATCTAAAAAACGAGGCCAGCCGCGCGCTTTACTCTCCCAGCGACTTCGCCCGTGCGTCGACAAGACGCGCGACCTGACCACCGGGTTCTTTGAGCAGGCGCACCAGTTTGGTGGCCGGCGCCTGAATCAAGCCCACGATCTTCCCTCGCAGTTCGAGCAGCGAAGGCAGTGTTGCGAGCTTGCCAACTTCCTTTACGTCGAGCACCTGGCCGTCGAGGTAGCCGCCCTTCACTTCGAAGTTGTCGAGTTCCTTGCCACTCTCGACGAGTACCTTCGCGACACGGACAGGGTCGCCATACGAAATCGCGATGGCGGTCGGTCCCTTGAAGCGATCGGAGATCGCCTCCAATCCAGAGCCCTCAACTGCAAGACGAAGAACTGAGTTCTTGGCCACGCTGTATTCGGAGTCGTCCGGTTCGTCGCCACGCAGGTCTGTGCGAAGCTTGTTCGTTTCGTCCACAGTCAGGCCGCGGAAGTCCGCGACAAAAACGCCGGTTGCGCGGCTGAATTTCTCTTTCAGCACGCTGACTTGTTCTTCTTTCTGAGCACGGGTGAGCACGGTTTGCCCCTATTCCGTTTTCGGATCCATTATGGGATCCGGATGTCTTTGCCAATCGTTCTTGTCGGCGAGCCGAGATACATTTCGCCGACGTGCTTCTATATATACGTTCTTAATATAAGTTCTGACACAACCGGCGACTTATGCCGGTGCCGATGCCGATGCCGAGCCGGGCTCGATGACCACCGACGGGCCCATCGTCGTCGAAAGCGCGAGCGTCCTCATGTAGACGCCCTTTGATGCTGCGGGCTTTGCCTTCACCAGCGCGGTCACCAGCGCACTTGCGTTATCGCGCAGCTGCTCGGCTGTAAACGAATGCTTGCCGATGGCGCAGTGGATGTTGCCGTTCTTGTCGACCCGGTACTCCACCTTGCCTGCCTTCTGCTCTTCCACAGCCTGGCCAACGTTCGGCGTCACTGTCCCGAGCTTCGGGTTGGGCATCAGACCACGCGGGCCAAGCACCTTACCGAGGCGGCCCACGACGCCCATCATGTCTGGCGACGCGATGACACGGTCGAAGTCCATCCAACCTTCTTCGGTGATCTTCTTGGCCAGCTCTTCCCCGCCCACGTAGTCGGCGCCGGCTGCCACAGCTTCCGCTTCCTTGTCGCCCTTCGCGAAGACCAAGATGCGCACAGTGCTACCGGTTCCGTGGGGTAACACAATCGCACCACGCACCATCTGGTCAGCATGCTTCGGATCTACGCCCAAGCGAACCGCAATGTCGACGGTTTCGTCGAACTTGCCCACTGCCATCTGCTTCAAGAGGTCGACGCCTTCGTCGAGGCTGTACTGCTTGCCATCTTCGAGAAGCTTTGCTGACTCGCGATATCGTTTTCCTCGGCCCATGATTAGCCCTCCACTTCCAGGCCCATCGAGCGTGCGGTGCCTGCAATAATCTGTTTCGCGTTTTCGATGTCGTGCGCGTTCAGATCGGCCATCTTCATTTCGGCGATCTCGGCCAACTGCGCCTGAGTCACCTTGCCGACCTTGTTACGATTGGGTTCACCTGAGCCCTTCGCGATCTTCGCCGCCTTCTTGAGCAAGACGGATGCGGGCGGGGACTTCAACTCAAACGTGAACGACCGGTCTTGGTAGATCGTAATGATCGAGGGGATGGTCAGACCCGCCTTATCCTGCGTTCGCGCATTGAACGCTTTGCAGAACTCCATGATGTTGACGCCGTGCTGACCGAGCGCGGGACCTACCGGCGGCGAGGGATTCGCCTTACCCGCAGGGCAGTGAAGCTTGACGATTGCCATGACTTTCTTTGCCACGATGTTCTTTCCTTCAACTCGTTGAGCTCAGTCAACTTTGCTTGGCCACCCGTGTGTTCCTGCTTGGGGCGGAGTGTCTGTTTACGCCGTTCGTAAAAATCGTTCCAAAAAGCCCTGACGCTGAGCGCGGCAAGGAGAGATCTTCCTATGCGAGTTCGACGTTCGTGTAGTCGAGCACCACTGGAGTGGCTCGACCGAATACCTGGACCATCACCCGGAGCTTTTCTTTTTCCGGCATGACTTCGTCTACGAAACCTGAGAAGTTTGCGAACGGACCATCGATCACGCGTACGTTCTCGCCTTGTTCGAACGTGATGAGCGGCTTGGGCTTTTCCGCACCGTCCTTCATGCGCTGGGTCATGCGTGCAACTTCTTCGTCCGAAATCGACGGAGGATTCGTGGCGCCGCCAACGAAGCCCGTGATCTTCGGCGTACCCTTCACGATGTGCCAGGTCTCGTCGTCGAGATCCATCCGCACCATGATGTAGCCGGGGAAGAACTTGCGCTTCATGTTGCGCTTCTGCCCCTTCACCATTTCCACAACGCTTTCTTCCGGGATCAGCACCTCGTCGAAGCGATCTTCAAAGCCGAGTGCTGCTGCACGCTCGAGGAGACCTTGCTTTGCACGCGCTTCCTGTCCGGAATAGGTGTGCACGATGTACCACTTCTTTGGCTTGCCACTTGCCCTACTCGGTGCAGGTGCTGCCGCAACGGTTTCCGAGGCGGCGGTCGTCGATGTCGTCGCTTCGGAAGCCGGATTCGTCGAAACTGCTTCGCCCGGGGAATCGCCGGTGGGCGGGACGCTATTTGAGTCGCTCATTGAACCACCATCCGTTTGGATTTCGTTTTCGCACTCAGGTGAACTTACCGCGCATCACCCACTCGCATGACCTGCACGCACCACCTGTGTTAGTTGCCGCGTCGCCGCTTCACTGGAGACACAACGGGGAAAGGCTCACTCGAGCACTTTCTTCATGATCTCAGCCAGCCCGAAATCCACCACGCCAAGTGCGACGGTGATGACGCTGACCACAACTACGACTCCCACCGTGCCCGCTGCCGCTTCTTTCTGCGGCGGCCACGAGATTTTTTGATACTCAACTACCACTTCCTCGAGGTACTGCTTCGCGCTATGGAACCATTCCGCTGGATTCATCGCCTATTCGCTCCACCCTGGGTTCGACCCTGACACGGCATCGATTCAGCTTTTTTTCTGACCACGTTCTTCGCAACATCGAGCCTGGCAGGCGCGGAGGGAATCGAACCCCCAACCCCCGGATTTGGAGTCCGGTGCACTACCAATTGTGCTACGCGCCTAATCGAACTCCATCTTGCTCACCGCTTCAGCGCCCCTACATGTCCACACCCATCTACCAAGCGCCTTCGGCTTCAAGAGTGCTGCCATGCAGCGACCCAAAAAAGATCAAGCAATCACTTCCGTCACCACGCCGGAGCCGACCGTTCGGCC
>LWDU01037761.1_pt1 | contig 16590 bp, 14 predicted proteins | sample 727161 | NCBI WGS metagenome assembly LWDU01 (sample SAMN04566230, study PRJNA314399) | hydrothermal vent metagenome | isolation source: deep sea hydrothermal plume seawater | place: Mexico: Gulf of California, Guaymas Basin | collected 2004-07-11
CCAGCCGGCGGGTCGCGGAGAACCGGCTACCGAGGCTCCGCGCCGTGCCGCTCCGGATGACGCCGCGCATGGTGGACGCCGTGGTGTAGGCCACGGAGGGGTTGAGCACCTCGCGCCCTGCTGGCGTGAAGTCCTCGATCACGTTGCCGTAGCGGTCCTCGATGCGGTCCACGGCGAGCGTGATGTGCGGAGGCACCGCCGGGTCAGACGGTCGCTCCTCGCCCATCGTGGGGCCGTGGTAAATGCCGCCGCTGGCGATGGTGGAGTACGCCGCCACCATCTCCAGCAGGTTCACGTCGTTCGTGCCCAGCGCGATGGAGCGGACCGGCTCGATGGGGCTTCGGATGCCCATCTCCTCGGCGGTCTCCTTGATCTTCTCCGGCCCGAAGTGCTTCGTGATCCGCGCCGCGGCCGTGTTGACGGACCCCGCCAGCGCGGCGGCCACGGACATGTAGCCGCCGCCTCCGCCGGAGTTCTTCGGCGTCCAGTCCCCCCACTTGAAGGGGCCGCCGGAGACGTAGGACTGCGGGCTGTAGCCCTCGGCGAAGGCCGTCGTGTAGGCGAACGCCTTGAACGTGGAGCCCGGCTGGCGGCGCGCCGTGCCGACGTGGTCGTACTGGTCCGCGACGTAGTCCCGGCCGCCGACCCACGCCTTCACCTGGCCCGTCCGCGGGTCGATGGCGACGAGGCCCGCCTCCACGCGCGTCTTCACGGAGCGGAGGGAGTCCATGTAGGTCGGGTTCTGGCCGTCGCGGCGGAGCCGCTGGTAGGACTCGGTGTCCGCGATGTACTCGTTGACGACGGCCGTATTCCGACGCCACCAGTAGCCGAACGGATCGCTGGAGGAGCCCCACGAACGGTCCGTGATGGCCTGGAGCTGGTCCATCTGCTCCGCCACGGCCTCCGCGGCGAGCTCCTGCATCCGGCTGTCGATCGTCGTGCGGATCACGAGGCCGTCGGCGTAGGGGTCGTAGTTGTTGCGCTCGGCCCACTCCTTGAACCACAAGCGGAGGACCTCCGCGAAGTGCGGCGCGAGGTTGTCCTCGTGGGAGTAAGGGTTGAAGGTGAGCTGGATGGGCGTGGCCTGCAGCTCTGCGAGGTCGCCGTCCAGCACGCCCTGGCCCGCCATGTTGGCGAGCACCTGGTTGCGCCGGCGGATGCTGTTCTCGTTGACGGACTCGAAGACGATCTCGCCCTCGGGCCGCCCCTTCGCGGGGTCGAAGTAGTCGTTCGCGGCGAGCATGCCGACGAGGACGGCGGCCTCCTGCGGGTTGAGGTCCGCGGCGTCCTTCGCGAAGTAGGTCTCGCTCGCGCTCTGGATGCCGTACGCGTTGTAGAGGAACGGGACCGTGTTGAGGTAGGCCTCCAGGATCTCGTCCTTGGTGTAGATCCGCTCGATCCGGATGGAGGTCAGGATCTCCTTGATCTTGCGGACGACGCTCTTCTCCCCGATCACGAAGTTGACGTCCTCGCGGTAGAGGTTGCGCGCGAGCTGCATCGTGACCGTGGAGGCGCCGCGGAAGTCGCCCTGCGTAATGGCGTCCTTGACGATGGCGCCCATCGCGATGGCGTCCACGCCCCAGTGGTCGTAGAAGCGGCGGTCCTCCGTGGCGAGGAGCGCGTTGGTGACGTGCGGAGAGATGGAGTCCAGCGGGACCCAGGTGCGGTTCTCGTTCTGGTAGTACCGCGCCAGCTCCACGTCGTCGGCGGTCATGACGACCGTGGCGAGGAGGTTCTTCGGGTTCTCGATCTGCTCCAGCGAGGGGAGCTGCGGCCAGAAGTAGGCCACCACGCCGAGCCCCGCCAGCCCGACGAGCGCGACGAGCGCGAGCACGACGGAGAGGGCGCGGAGCGTCCGCCGCCGCTGCGCGCTCCGGGGCGTCTGCGGCGGGGGAGGGGGCAGAACCACGCCCGAGGCGCCGTCCCCGCCGTAGTCCGGCGAGGCGAAGAAGGCCGCCAGCTCGGCGTCGTCGGAGGCGCCATCGCCGGAGCGGCGGGCCGCGGCCGGGCGGCTGGCGGAGCCGTCGGGGGAGTCGAAGAAGTCCGCGAGGTCGTCGCCCTCGGGGGCGTCGCGGCGGGCGTCGGCGTCGGCGAAGTATCGCTCGAGCTCGGCGTCGGAGTACGGTTTGTCGGCCATGCGGGAGGTCGCCGGTCAGGCGGTCGCGAGGGCGCGGGAAGTCAGAGGGAGGGCGGCGTGTCCGGTCCAGCGGAGGAGCTGGGGGCGGACGGCCTCGCCCGGGGCGGGCGCGTCGGTAACGGAGCCGATGCGGGCGAAGGTGCGCGCGCCGAACCAGTAGCCGGGGTTGAGGTAGACGCCGTGGGGCGTCTCGTCGAGCGCGTGCTGGTGGGAGTGGCCCATGACGACGAGGTCGGTGTCGTCCGCGCGGAGGAGGTCGTGGGCGGCCTCGGTCACACGGCGGTGGGCGTACGGGTCGGGTTCGCCGCTGGTCCCGAACGTGCGCGAGACCCATCGGGCCAGCGCGAAACCGGTGTCTCCGGGGAGGAGCGTCCGGTAGAGCCGGGCGGTGTGCGGGTGTCGCACGAGCGGCTGGAGGCGGTTGGTAAAACGGGAGATGGCCCGGTCGGGCGGCTCGAAGCCGTCCCCGTGGGCAATATAGGCGCTCCACCCCGCGATCTCGGTGCGCCACGCGCCCCGGTGGAGCACCACGCCGACCTCCTGCTCCATGAGGTCCACGTGCCACGGATCGCGGTTGCCGACGAGGTAGTGGACCTCGGCACCGGCATCGCACCAGTTCGCGAGGAGCCCGAGCAGGCGGAGGCCCCGTTTCGGCGCGAGGTGCTTGTACTCCACCCACTCGTGGAATACGTCGCCCACCAGCACGAGCCGGCCCCCCTCCATCACCTCGCGCTCGTGCGCCGCCAGTAGGGCGACGGCATCGCGCTCGGCCTCGTGCGTGGCCGCGTCGGGCTCGCGTCCGAGGTGGAGGTCGGAGAGGAAGAGGGTCATGCGCGGGGCGCTGGCGGTCGGAATGGGGGAGAACGGGCGGCGGCGGCGGGTCGTGCGGCTCCGCGGAGGCTCCGAGGGTTCTTCGCCGAGGGTTGCCACGCGCTGGCGGCAGCGGCACGGTGGGTCTCGCAACTTCGCCCCTCCCTCGCCGTTCCCGCCCGCACGTCCCCTTCGCACACTGTGGCCTCCCCCAACTCGTATCAGGCGCCGAGCGGGTTCTCGCTCATTCCGCCCGTCGTCAAGAACCTGCTCATCATCAACGGGCTCGTGTTCCTCGCGCAGCTCGTCTTCCGGATGCAGACGAGCGGGCAACTCGGTCTTGTAGAGGAGTGGTTCGCGCTCTGGCCGGCCGGCGTCCCGCGCGACGTCCCGCGGCCCGAGCACTTCGGCTCGTTCTGGCCCTGGCAGCTCGTGACGACGGCGTTCCTGCACGGCGACTTCTTCCACCTCCTGTTCAACATGTTCGGGCTGTGGATGTTTGGCGGGGTGGTGGAGCAGACGCTGGGCTCCAAGCGGTTCGCCATCCTCTACGCCGTCTGCGTGTTGGGCGCCAGCCTCCTCCAACTGGCGGTCGTCTCGTACCCGTTCCTGGGCGACGCCCTGCCTGCGAACGCGTTCTTCCCGACGGTCGGCGCCTCGGGCGGCGTGCTGGGCGTGCTCGCGGCGTTTGCCGTGCTGTACCCCAACCAGCCCATCTACCTCCTATTTTTGCCCGTCCCGATCCCGGCGAAGTGGTTCGTGCTCGGGTACGCCGCCATTGACCTCTTCGGCGGCTTCGGGTTCACGAACTCGAACATCGCTCACTTCGCGCACCTCGGCGGGATGCTCGCCGGGTTCCTCCTGCTCCAGTACTGGCGCGGCCGGTTGCCCGTTACGCCCTCCGCTCGCACCGTCTAGCCCCGTGCGCCGCCGCTGGCGGCGGCTCCCATGGCCGATCCGAACTCCCCCGTCACGCGGTTCCAGATCTGGCGCGCGGCGCTCCCGCCCGCCATCCGCATCCTGCTCACGATCAACGTCGCGACGTACGTCGTGTACGTGGTCTTCAGCATCTTCGGGCTGGGGGACTGGCTGTTGTGGCTGGCGCTCCCGCTGGACCCCTCGCGCCTGCTCGTGCAGCCGTGGAGCGTGCTCACGCATGGCTTCACGAACCTCTACGCCGGGTTCTTCGGGCTGATCTCGTTCGCCTTCGCGATGGCGTGGTTGAACTGGGTGGGCCGCGAGCTGGAAGAGACCTACGGCAGCCACCAGCTCTTCGGGCTCTACCTCCTCGCGACGCTCTGCGCCTCGCTGACGGGGATGCTGGGGCTGTCGGCCTGGGGCAACCAGCTGCTGCCGGTCTACGGTGCGTGGAGCGCGGTGGGAGCCGTGATCGTCTACGCGGCCGTGATGACGCCGGAGCGGGGCATCGGGCTNCGTGCTGGACCTCGCGTTCTCCCCGGTCTCGCTCAAGATGGCGCACATCGGCGCGTACCTCGTGGGGCTCGGGTTTGGCGTGCTGCAGAAGCGAGGGGTCGAACTCGGCGCCTGGGCGCGGCCGCTCTTCTCGCGAGGCGGTCGGAGCCGGGCCCCGCGGCCCAGCTACTCCGCCCCGAGCAGCGGATGGGCGGGCCGCGCCACGAGCGTGGCCACGCGGACCCGTGCGGAGCGCACGCCGCGCCGAAAAGCGAGCGCGCCGCGCCGCGCCGACGGCCCGCCGACGCAGGCGGACATCGATCGCATCCTGGACAAGATCAACGAGAAGGGGCTCGGGAGCCTCTCCGCGGACGAGAAGAAGGGTGGTCGGGCGGAGGGTGAGCACAGCCGACGCCCCGGTCTCCCACAAGCAGCAGCGTCCGTCGTGGGCACGGCGGGCGCTGGGCGGCATTCTGTGGGCGCTCGCCGCTCCGCTCTTGCTCGCGATCTGGACCGGCCTCGCGGCCGCCTACATCGACCCGCGGACGCTGTGGTGGCCGCAGCTGTTCGCCGTGGCCGTACCGTACGTCGCGCTCGGCGTGGTCGTGGCGCTGGCCATTGCGCTGGCGGTGGGGAGGAAAGGTCTCGCGCTCGCGCTGGCGGTCCCGCTCGTCGCGCTCGGGGTTCGGGCGGAGCCGTGGAGCCGCCTGGGCGAGGCGCCAGCGGACGGCGCCAGCCTCGCGCTGACCACGTTCAACGTGCCGCAGTGGCTCTCGGACGAGGCCATGCAGGACTCGATGGCGGCGTTCCTCCAGCGGGAGGCGCCGGACCTCGTCGCCATGCAGGACGCCTGGATCCGCGGCCCCCGCCGCAACCGCCAGCGCGACGCGTGGCAGGCGCCCCAACTCCGCGGCGTGGACGCGGTGGGCTATTCCGTGGAAGTCCCGCTCCTGCTCCCCGGCGTGGGCGGCTGGAAGCGCGATGCGACCGGCGTCCCGCTCCTCGTGCGCGAGGGCGTCCGCGTGGAAGAGCAAGAGGCCATTACGATCTCGGACCCTCGCGACAACAAGGCGTCACAGGCCATCCGCAGCGTGGTGGTCTTCGAGGGCCGCCGGTTCGTGCTCTACGACGTCCACCTCCGCTCCTTCGGCCAGGCGAAGCCGTGGGCCGACCCCAACTTTGCCCTCCTCCGCCCGAGCACGTGGGGCCCCAGCCTCTCCCGGCTGGCGGGCGTCTACCGCGACCGCGCCATCGACGTGGACCGCATCGTGGAGGCCATCGAGCGGGAGACGCTGCCGGTCGTCATCGCGGGGGACTTCAACTCGACGGCGGACAACTGGTCCTACCGCGAGCTCCGCCAGTCGGGCGGGGTCCACCGGCGGGACGCGTTCCGCGAGGCGGGAGACTCCGCGTGGGGCCGGACCTACCACGCGAGCACGCTCCTCGTCCGCATCGATCACGTGCTCGTGGACCCCACGCTCGCCGTCGTCTCGGCCGAGGTGCGGGACGTGGGCTTCTCGGACCACCGTCCGGTTCTCACGCGGCTCCAGTGGCGAGAAGAGGAGGCCAACTCAGCACAATGAGGCCGCCTGGGGTGGATCGGAACCCCTTGCGTTTCGTACCTCTCCGGTTCCCGTATCCGTACCTCCATGCGACTCGCGAACGCCGACCTGATCCCCTACACCCTCCACCTCGATCCCCCGGCGCGCATCGGTGGCGAGGAGGTGAGCGAGCGGCAGGGCGTGCTCCTCAAGATCGAAGCGGAGAGCGGCGAGATCGGCTGGGGCGATTGCGCACCACTGCCCGGGGTCTCGCGCGAGACGCTGGAGGAGGCCACGGCCACGCTCCGCGCGCTGGCGGATAGCCTCGCCGAGCACAGCCTGGACCCCCGCCTCTTCATCGACCCGACGGGCCCGGTCGCGCGAGCGCTGGACGCCGCCTCCCCGGCCCCGAGCGTCCGCTACGCGCTGGACCTCGCGCTGTTCAGCCTCGGCGCGGACGTGCACGGGCGGAGCCTCGCGCAGGCCCTCCACCCGGACCCGGCCGTCGCGCTGCCGATGTGCGGGCTGCTCCAGGGGGACCGCGAGCACGTCCTCGCCGACGCGCGGCGGATGGCTGCGGCCTCGTACCGCGCCGTCAAGGTGAAGGTGGGGCGCGGCGACCTCGACGACGAGATCCAACTGGTCCGCGACGTGCGGAAGGCGCTCGGTGCCGGCCCGGAGCTCCGCCTGGACGCCAACCGCGCCTGGACGGTGGAGGAGGCCACGGCTTTCGCCGAGGGCATCCGCGGCTCCGGCCTCACCTACATCGAGGAGCCGCTGCAGGACCCGACGGGGCTCCCGGCGCTCTGGATGGACACCGGGCTGCCCATCGCGCTGGACGAGACGCTGCAGGTGCCGGAGGGGCAGGCCTTCGTGCGCGGCTGGGTGGCCGCCGCCGTGATCAAGCCGTCGCTCGTCGGCGGCATCGGACGGACGCTCCAACTCGCGGCACTCGCTCGCTCCGTTGGGGCGCGGCCGGTGATCTCGAGCGCGTACGAGAGCGGCATCGGCCTGCGCGGGCTCGTCGCGCTGGCGGCGGCGACGGACGCGGAGCCGGCCGGGCTGGACACCGCCCGCATCATGCAGAACGACGTGCTCTCCGAACGCCTCCCCCTGGAGGGTGCCTTCGTGGACGTCCCCGCCCTCCTCGCGCGGCCCCTCACGATGGCCGAGGGCATCTCCGCGTAGCGTGCGCGATCCCGTCGCTGAACGCGCCCGCCAGCGCCCCGGAGGGGCCGCGGTGGTGGGCGACGGCGCGCGGACGTGGACGGCGTGGGATCGCGAGATCGACCGGGCTGCCGCCGGGCTGGCGGCGCTCGGCGACGAGCGGATCGGCCTCCGGGCGGCGGACCGCCTGACCCTCGCGACGCTTGCGCTCGGGGCCGTTCGGGCGGGCGTGACGGGCGTGCTCGTGCCGGTTCGCTGGCCCGCCGCTCTCGCGGCGAACTCGCTTCGATCCGCCGGCGTCCGCATCGCTGTCAGCGATCTCCCGATCCCCGGGCTCCGGACGGTCGGCCCCGGCGAACTGGGCCGTCAGCCGGCCGTGCGGGCCGCGGACCCCGGGGCGCTGACGGTGTTCACGTCCGGCTCCACTGGAGCGCCGAAGGCCGCGCTGCTGCCGTGGGGCGCGCTGCTCGCGAGTGCGAAGGGCGTAGCGCCGCACGTGGGGCTCTGCGAGGGGGACCGGTGGCTGCTGGATCTGCCCGTGGCGCACGTTGGAGGGCTGGGAGTCGTCATCCGGTGCGCGCTGGCGGGGGCAGCGGTGGCGGTCCCAGAGCGCGGGTGGAGCGTCGCGGAGTCCGTGGAGGCGTTGCGGCCCACGCACGTGTCGTTCGTCGCGACGCAACTCCGGCGGCTGCTGGAGAGCGGCGGCGACCGCTCGTCGCTGCGCGCCGTCCTTCTCGGGGGCAGCGCGATCCCGGCCGACCTCCTCCGCCGCGCCACGGAGGCGGGCCTTCCCATCGCGACCTCGTACGGGCTGACGGAGATGGCGTCTACGGTGACGGCATCCGCCAGCCGGACAGACCTGGGGACATCCGGGCGGGTGCTCCCCGGCCGCGAGGTCCGCGTGGAGCGAGGCGAGATCGAGGTCCGGGGCGCCGCGCGGTTCGCGGGCTATCTCACGCCGGACGGGCTGGCGGCGCCCTTCGACGCGGACGGCTGGTTCGCGACGGGCGATCTCGGGCGGTTCGATGCGGAGGGGCGACTGCTCGTGGAGGGGCGCGCTGGGCTCCGGTTCATCTCCGGAGGCGAGAATGTGCAGCCGGAAGCCATCGAGCGCGCGCTGCTGGCGCTCCCAGGGGTGGCGGAAGCCGTCGTGGTGCCCGTCGCAGACGAGGAGTTCGGGCAGCGTCCGGTCGCGTTCGTCCGCACGTCCAGCGGGACGGCCCCCGATGCCGCCGGGCTGGCGGCGGCGCTTCGCGAGACGCTTCCGGGGTTCATGGTGCCGGTCGCATTCCTCGCGTGGGACGGCGCGCGCGGGATGAAGCCTGACCGACAGGCGTTGGCGGCGACAGCCCGACAGGTGCGGTCGTGAGCCGTGAGACGGACCCCGTCCGCGGCCTCGCCCTCCGGCTCATGGAGGACCTCGGTCGCGACCTCCTCGGCGAACCGCTCCAGGCGCGCGGGTGGAGCTTTGGCTACGATCGGGCGCGTCGCCGGTTGGGCGCGTGCCATCCCGCCTCGCGCCGGATCACGTTGTCAGCAGCGCGCGCCGATGAACTGGCAGAGGCCGAGGTGGAGGACACCATCCGGCACGAGATCGCGCACGCCATCGACTGGGAGCGGCGCGGCACCACTAACCACGACGCCACGTGGAAGGCGGTGGCGAGGGCGTGCGGAGCGTGGCCTTCGCGCACGTTCAAGGGCGACCTCGCCCACGCCGACGCGACCTATGAGGGGACATGCCCATCGTGCGGGATCACCGTCGGGTTCTACCGCCAGCCTGTCCGTGCGCACCGCTGCCGCGCGTGTCATCGGGCAGGTCAGCCTGCATTCCTACGCGTCACGCACTCACGTTCGGGGCGGGTGATCTGGCCCGGTGGGGAGGAGGCGGGGGGATTCGCAGGATGGGCCGGGTTCGAGGCGAGCTGTCCTGGGTGTGGGAAGACGGTCCGCAAAGCAAGGCACCCGAGGCGGCCGCAGGCGTGCGGCGCGTGCTGCGAGCGCCATGCGGCCGGCCGGTACGACGAACGGTTCCGGCTGGTCTTCAGGCGACCATCCTAAGGCGCGCCCAGCTGGCGGTAGCGTCCGCCAGCGCAGAAACACGAGCGCCCCTCCTCGGCAGAGCCGGGGAGGGGCGCAAGAGTGGAGATGCCGGGAGTCGAACCCGGGTCCGAATGAACTGTCAGTCCAGGCGTCTACGATGCGTAGTCAACTGTTCAGAAGCTTAGCCCCTCGGGAGTGAGCCGCTGACGAGCGACCCGAGAGGTGCAGGCTGATGGGTCTTAGCGCATCGGTCCAGCCGGAACCTCAGCGCGCAGCCTATCTGAGTATGGTACCTCGGCCCGGGCCAATAGGCGAGCCCGGACAGAGATAGCTAGCGGGTGTAGTTACGCCGCGAGCGCGTAGGAGTAGTCGTTGGCAACTATCCTGATTTCCCAATGAGGGTCACGGGGGTATTGGGAACCCCCCGGCACGCAGCCTGCTGACCTGCTCACCCGTCGAAACCGTGTCATCCCCAGTATGGAAAAGAGCGCGAGGCGGGAGCGAAAGCTCCGGTGCCCCGTGTCGGAAGCTACAACGGCGGCGGGGTGGGGATCGTGCCGCCGCTGGCGTGAGCTTCGCGCGAAGGCCCCGCCCCGCTGGCGGACGCTACGAAGCGCGCCGAGCGTTCGCCTACCCCTACCGCCAGCGCGCGGCGGTCGTCGTCAGGTGCGCGAGGTGGTGCCGGCCGTGCCACGCATACATCCCCGCCGCGTAGCGGAGCGAGAGCACGCGGTCCCCGACCGGGTGCACGAACGCGCGGTCCCAGTCAGCGGGACGGAGCGTCCGCATCAGCCCGACCCATCGCGCGTGGAGCGCGTCAAGAAACGCGAGCGGGACCCCCACCGGGAGCGCCTGCACGTCGCCGAGCCCCGCCCACGCCGCCTCGTCGTACGCCTTGATGACGGGTTGGTCCTCGGTCAGCGTCCACTTAAAGCGGACGAACGCGTGGAGGTGGCTGTCCGGGACGTGGTGGATGATCTGGCGGAGCGTCCAACCGCTGGGGCGGTACGGCGTGTCCAACTGCGCCTCTGTCAGGCCGTCCGCCGCCTCGCGCATCTGAGCGGGAAGCGCCGCGATCTGCCCGATCCACGTCTGCAGCGTCTCGTCCGAGATCGAGCCCTCGTGATCGAACGTGCCGATGGGGTAGCGGAGGCGGTCCGTCATTGGACGGGGAAGTCGCGGTAGGTGCCGGGGAAGGGCTCGTGCCAGAACGTGAAGTGCCACCACTCCTTGGAGTAGTTGCGGAAGCCGTGCGCTTCCATCGCGCTCTTGAGCCGCTGGCGGTTGCGGGCGACGGCGCCAGAGGCGCGCGCGGTCGCGCTCTGCGGGTCCAGGCAGTCGTACGCGGTGCCCATGTCGAGGTCTCGCTCGTCCAGGCGTTCGCCGCGAGGGGCGTCGCATCGCGCGAGGCGATCCGGGCTCGGAAACGACGTAAGAACGGCGTCGGCGGCGGGGAGACGGACGAGCGTGAGGTCCACGGTGGAGCCTCGGCTGTGCCCGCTCCGGCTGGCGATGTAGCCGCGGCGGAAGAGAGCGCCGCGGGCCTCGTCCGGGTAGAACGCCGTCTTCATGGAGGCGTCCGAGCCGCGAGCCCACCGCGCGAAGTGGTCCACGGCCTGCTGCGGCCGGTAGCAGTCGTACACCTTGAGGCCCAACCCCTCAGGCGCGAGGTCCGCCGCGACCGCCGCGAGCGCCTCGGCGGCGCGCTCGGTCAGGATGCACTCCGGCGCGAGGTACCCATCGATGGGCTCGCCGACGAAGTTGTAGGCGGTCGTATACCGCATCTCCTGCGCGATGCCCGGCGCGTACTCGCTCAGGCGCACGAACTGGTCTGGGAGCGGCGGCCTCTCGGTCGTGTCGGGCTCGGCGGGAGCTTCCGCCAGCCGGGCGCTGGCGGTGTCCGCGAGCGCGGGGGGAGGAACGTCGGCGGTCTCGGGCTCGGCGGTGCCGAGGCAGCCGGCCAGCCAGAGGAACGGGAGGAGACGGAGCATGGGGGCAGAACGGCGCGTCGGAGGGCGGTCGTGCGCCGCGCCAAGCTACCGGCGCGGAGGGCAGGCGAGGGGAGCGGGTAGATTCCCGGACGCCTCTCGTGTCCGAATGCCCTCGCCTCTCGTCGTCATCGCCGCCGTCGTCGTCCTCGGAATCGGGGCGCAGTGGTTGGCCTGGCGGTTCCGCCTGCCCTCCATCCTGTTGCTGCTCGTGTTCGGGTTCCTCGCCGGGCCCGTCGGCGGGCACTTCGGCCTCGGGCTGATCCCGCAGGAGGCGCTCCAGGGCGAGTGGCTGTTCCCGTTCGTCTCGCTGGCGGTCGGCATCATCCTGTTCGAGGGCGGGCTCACACTCCGGTTCGACGAGCTACGCGAGGTCGGGAAAGCGGTCTTCAACCTCATCACCATCGGCGTGCTGGTGACGGGCGTGCTCGGGACGAGGTACCTCGTGGGGTTCTCGTGGGAGGTCGCCGTCGTCATCGGCTCGCTGCTCACCGTAACCGGCCCGACCGTCGTTCTCCCCCTCATCCGGCACGTGCGGCCCGCCGGGCGCGTCGGCACCATCGCGAAGTGGGAGGGCATCACCATCGATCCCATCGGCGCGATCCTCGCCGTGCTCGTACTGGAGTCCGTCGTGCTGATCGAAGAGTCCGGCGGAGGCGAGATCGGCAACGTGGTGGGGCACCTGCTGGAGGGCATCGCCTTCGAGATCATCGTGGGGCTGGGCGTGGCCGTGCTGGCGGCGGCGCTGCTGATCTTCCTGCTCCGGCGGCGGCTCGTGCCGGACTGGCTGCAGAACCCCATCGCGCTGATGGTGGTGGTGGCGGCCTTCGCGCTGGCGAACACGCTGCAGGAAGAGGCCGGGCTTCTGGAGGCGACCCTCCTGGGCATCTTTATGGCGAACCAGCCCTACGTCTCGGTCCGCCGCATCGTGGAGTTCAAGGAGGATCTCCGCGTGCTGCTCATCTCGCTGCTGTTCATCATGCTCAGCGCGAGGCTGGAGTTGAGCGCGCTGGACGTGATGCTGGCGCCCGGCCCGCTGCTGTTCCTCGGCGGCCTGATCCTCATCGTCCGTCCGCTGGCGACGTGGCTCTCCAGCCTCGGGACGACGCTGGACGGCAAGGAGATCGTGTTTCTCTCGTGGCTGGCGCCGCGCGGGATCGTGGCGGCAGCTGTGGCGAGCCTCTTCTCGTTCCGCCTCGCGGAGTTCTATCCGGGGCAGGCGGAGGCCATCGTGCCGGTCGTGTTCCTCGTGATCGTGGGGACGGTGGCCGTCTACGGGCTCACCATCTCGCCGCTGGCGCGGTGGCTCGGCCTCGCGGCACCGGACCCGCAGGGCGTTCTGTTCGTGGGCGCGCACGGGTGGGCGCAGCGGATGGCCGAGAAGCTGAAGGACCTCGGCTTCCCCGTCTTGCTGATCGACGCGAACGCGGGCAACATCCGGCGCGCCCGCCAGCGGGGGCTGGACGCGCAGCGCGCCAACGTCCTCGCGGAGGGCATCAAGGACGACCTGGACCTCTCGGGCGTGGGGCGGATGCTCGCGATGACGCCCAACGACGAGGTCAACGCGCTCGCGGCGCTCCACTTCGGCGAGGTGTTCGAGGGCGACGAGGTCTACCAGCTTCCCATGCGTGCCGAGGCGAGCGGGAGGCTGGAGGGCGAGATCCCGCGCCACCTCCGCGGCCGGCCGCTGTTCGACGGCGAGGCGACCTACGACGACATCGAGGACGCCGTGGAAGCCGGCGCCGAGGTCCACGCGATCCCCATCCACGAGGACCGCACCATCGCCGACCTGGAGTTGGACTTCGACGGCTTCCTGCCGCTGTTCGTGGCGCGAGGGCACGAGCTCCGCGTCGTGGCCGACGAGCACCGGCCTGCACTGCTGGCGGGCGACGTGGTCCTCGCGCTCACCCGGACGCCCCCGGCTGAGCCTGCCCCCTCCGCCGGCACTGAATCTCTCGCTTCCGGCGACGGAGCCACGGAGCCCGTCCGCGCCTGACCCGCTGGCGCTCACTCTGAACGGGGCCGCCAGCGGGCGGCGCTACCCGGCGGCCTCACGCTTGCGCCGCATCCGGCGGCCGTAGCTCGGCGGGAAGAGGAACAGCCCGTAGGGCTCCTGGCCCTCCTTCGTCAGCGACTGGTGGTGCCGGCCGTGCGCCCGCTTGACGGCCTGCGCCGTCGGGTTCTTGGTCTGGAACGGCCAGAAGCGACGGTGCGCGTACAGGTCGTGGAGGACGAAGTAGAGCAGGCCGTACACCGCGATCCCCGTCCCCCACGCGAACGCGGCGCTGCCGATCGGCTCGGCTCGGCCGCTCCACATGAGCCACATCGAGAGGGCCGCGAAGCCGAGCGAGAACAGGTCGTTGGCCTCGAAGAGCCCGTGTCCGTGGCCGTGCTCGGGGTCGTGGTGCGTCCGGTGGATCCGCCAGAGCGCCCCGTGAAAGACCCAGCGGTGGAGGACGTACGCCGCGATTTCAGTCACGGCGAACGAGGCGAGGACGAGAAGCGCGAAGCGGAGCACGGGACCGGCAGAGGGTTCGCGCAGTAGAAGACGGCGCCCCCTCTTCTGTTCCACATGCTAGACACCGCCCTCTCCGATCTCGTCCTCCTCGCCGAAGGGCTCCTCGCGCTCGCGCTCGGCGGCGTCGTGGGTTGGGAGCGGGAGCGGGAGGGGAAGGACGCCGGCCTGCGCACGATGATGCTCGTGTCGTTCGCGTCGTTCCTCTTTCTCAAGGTCAGCCTGCTGGCGGGCGCCGTGGACCCGACCGTGGACGACGCGACCCAGCCCGACCCCGTCCGCGCCATCCAGGCCATCGCGACAGGGCTGGGGTTCGTGGGCGGCGGGCTCGTCTTCCGCGACCGCGGCGACAAGCGGATCCGCGGCGTCACGACGGCCGCCGCTATCCTGGCCGTCTCGCCGGTGGGGATCGCCGTGGCGCTCGGCCACTACGTCCTCGCCGCGGGGACCGCACTCATCCTCTACTTCGTCCTCGGCCGCCTGGAGCGCGTCGAGAAGCACCTCGCCTGATGCCCGACCTGTCCTCCGACGCCCTCCTCGCGGACTGCGACGTGGAGACGCTCTCGGGCTCCACCAAGGGCGGGCAGCGCGCGAACAAGGTAGAGACCGGGGTCCGGCTCACGCACCGCCCGAGCGGCATCGTGGTCACGTCCCGGCGGAGCCGGAGCCAGTTCCGCAACAAGGCCATCGCGGTGCAGCAGCTGCGCGAGGCGCTGGAAGAGCGCGCGAAGCCTGTCAAGGTCCGGAAGAAGACGAAGCCGACGAAAGCCTCCAAACGGCGCCGTTTGGAGGCGAAACGGAAGCGCGCCGAGAAGAAGACGAACCGGAGCTGGCGCCCCGGAGACTAGCCGCCAACGGCGCGCGCGCGCGCCGGGGAGGCGGTGTTGCATCTTGAGGCCCCACCGTCTCTGTCTACCGTGACCCGCTCCCTCCTCCTCGTGGTCCTCGCCGCGCTGGCGACCGCCGCCAGCGCGCAGGACCAGACCGTCCTCTACCCCGGCCTGTCCGGCGCCGAACTCCGCGCCGCCATCCGCGCCGACTACCGCCCGTCCTCGCTCTCCGGCGACAACGACGACCTCTACGCCCGTATCGACTCCGTCACCGTGGACGGGCAGCTCGGCGTGATCGGCGTGTACACGGGGCTGTTCGTGCCGTTCGACGGCGTCCCGAACAGCGACCCCTCGCAGGACGTCTACAACAACGGGTCTGGCATCAACCAGGAGCACACCTTCCCCCGCTCCCAGCTGGCGGGCGGCAGCAGCCACCGCTCCGAGGACGACCTCCACAACCTCTTCCCGACGCGCGTCAGCGTGAACTCGGACCGCGGCAACCTCCCGTTCGCGGAGATCCCGGACAACCTCACCACGCGCTGGTACCGCGGCGAGACGGCCACCTCCGCCGATCCGCCGGAGAACGAGCGCGACGAGTGGAGCGAGCTCCGCTCCGGGCAGTCCTTCGAGCCGCGCGAGGCCCACAAGGGCAACGTGGCGCGCGCCATGTTCTACATGGCCACCGTCTGGAACGACGTGGCCAGCCAGTCCTGGTTTGCCGCCCAGCAGGACGATCTCTTCGACTGGCACAACGCGGACCGCGTGGATCAGGCCGAGGTCGTCCGCTCCGAGCTCGTGGCGCGGTACCAGACCGGCTGCGGTTCCGGTTCGTGCGTCAACCCGTTCGTCGTGGACTCCACGCTGATCCGCCGGGCCTACTTCCCCGGCCTCATCGTCGGGACGGAGACCGCGCCTGCTGGGCTGGCGCTGGAGGTGGACGGGCCGAACCCGTTTCGCGGGGGGACCCGCGTCCGTGTCCGGGCGACGGGCGCTGTTCAGCTGAGCGTGGTGGACGTCCTCGGCCGCGAGATCGTGCGGCTCCATGAGGGGGCGCTCCCGGGCGGGACGGTGACCGTCTCGGTCGGCGGCGCTCGTCTCGCGCCCGGCGTCTACTCGCTCCGTCTCGTCTCGGGCGAGGGCACGATCACGCGGCGGCTGACGCGTCTGCGCTAACCGGGCCTGCTCCGGCCGCTCGCCCGCGGTCGGGGCGCGAGATCCACGCGGTCTCGCGCGGTTCGGGAGCCTCCGCCAGCGGCAGGCAGAGGGTCATCGTAGTCCCCTCGCCGACCACACTGCGGGTGCCGCCCATGGCGGTGATGAGGCGGTGGGAGACCGCGAGGCCGAGGCCGGAGCCCTCGTAGAGCCGGCGCGTGCCGGTGGATTCCTGCTGGAACGGCTCGAACAGCCGTTCCATGAACTCCGGCGCGATGCCGGGGCCGGTATCGCTCACGCGGATCTCGGCCCAGCCGTCCCGGGCCTCCGACGTTACCGCGATGCCGCCCGCCTCGGTGAACTTGAGCGCGTTGCCGATGAGGTGCTCCAGCGCGCACGTCAGCGCATCCGGGTCGCCGGTAACCGCGAGGGGCGTTTCCGGCAGGGAGGTGGTGAAGGCCAGGCCCTGGGTGCACGCCTGCTCTCGCGCGGTCCGGGTGGCGTTGGCCAGCAGCGGTGTGACGTTGAACGGGCCGGCGGAAGGGGAGGAGACCCCGGCTTCCAGTTGCGCGAGGTCGAGGAGGGCGTTGAGGGTTTCCAGGAGCCGGTGCCCACCGGTTTCGATCGGCGTGATGAGGTCGATCAGGTGGTCCGGCGCGTCCATCCGGAGCAGCTGCGCGTAGCCGATCACGGCCGTAAGCGGCGTCCGGATCTCGTGGTTCATGTTCTCCAGGATCGCGGATTTCAGCGCCGCCACGCTCTCGGCTTCTTCCTTCGCGCGCTCCAGTTCCCGCTCGCGCTCCACCTGGTCGGTCACGTCTGCCAGCACCCCGACGACGCCTCGAGGCGGGCCGCCAGCCGTGCGGATGGTGCGCACCGTCGCGCGAGCGTCGATGGGAGCGGCGGCGAACGGGTGGAGCCGGAGCGTCCGCTCTGCGGTGGGGGCGCCGGTGGAGAGGAGGTCCGCTTCCAGCGCCGTCAGCGCCAGCACCTCCTC
>LWDU01040268.1_pt1 | contig 16581 bp, 17 predicted proteins | sample 727161 | NCBI WGS metagenome assembly LWDU01 (sample SAMN04566230, study PRJNA314399) | hydrothermal vent metagenome | isolation source: deep sea hydrothermal plume seawater | place: Mexico: Gulf of California, Guaymas Basin | collected 2004-07-11
AGAGCCATATGATTATGAGGAGGGCGAGAATTGCAGAGTGTAAAACGCTATTTTAAGGATGAAAAAGGGACTGCAGCCGCCGAATTTGTAATCATCTTTCCTGTCATGTTTTTTATGATTCTGGGAATCTGGGATTTAGGAAACGGGCTTTGGATCGGACAAAAACTTATAAAGACCTCAAATATGGTGGCAGATTTGCTAGCCCGTGAGGCAGAAGTGACCGATGCGGAGCTCGCGCAGGCTTTTGAAGCAGGGCGTCTGGCGCTGCAACCATTTTCAGATACCACTCTGACTATCGAAGTTTACAGTTTCTCGTTTGATGAAGATGGTAATGATTCATTGGTATGGGATGAAGGTTACAACACTTCGCCGAATGAAAATTTTGCAGACGAAGTCGAGGATTTGGGGACTGATGGTTCGCTTATTGTCCGCGTGAACTATCAATATGATCCAGCATTCTCGGCTTTTCTTATTCCTGTCATCAATATGCAGGAGACAGTCTATGTGAAGGGGCGTCAAGTCGACGTCGTCAATAGAATTTAAACTATACTCTTGGGAGAGAAATCATGAGCGTACAATCAGGATTACGGTTATTTGCAAAGCATTACCGTCAATGTGTGGCAGGTGGTATTGCGGCATCTTTTGCAATACTTTTGCCGATTTTGATTGGCGGTACGGGACTGGCGCTTGACGTTGGTGAATCAACACACGTCAGACAGCGCCTTTGTAGCGCGCTTGATGCTTCCGTTCTGGCGGGCGCGAGCTCTTCCATGGATGACGACGAAATCGAAGACACGATTAATGAATTCTTTGACGGCAATTATCCTGAGGATGCGATCGGTGTTGCATCTGACTTGGATGTAGATGTTACCGATAACGAGGTTACAGCCTCTGTGACAGCAGACTACGAGACACGATTTATGCGCATTCTAGGGCGTGAGACGATCACAATCGGCTGCTCTACGACCGTGCAGCGTAATGTAAAAGGTCTGGAAGTTGTTATGGTGCTTGATAATACGGGCTCTATGGCGGGTAGCAATATTACGTCCCTGAAAACATCCGCGACCAATCTTGTAAATATTTTGTTCGATACAGTGAGTGACCCGGAAGATGTTCGTATCGGGCTGGTTCCATATAGCGCCTCAGTTAATGTGGGACCATACGGCATCGGTGAGGACATGGATGGGAATGCATATGGCACCGCCTTTGTAAATAACCCGGGTAATAAAGACTATGAGCAAAGAAATACCAGCGAGTGGAATGGCTGCGTGCTAGCTAACGATTATGATGACGATGTGACAGACAATGAAGGGCCTTGGGATATGTATGCGCCTTACTATGGTGTTGAATCATGTAGTGGTCGTGGTCGCAGAAGGTCTTGTGACACATATTACTACTGGTCTGCTTGCCCTGAGCCCATTACGCCGATCACAAGTAATCAGCAAACCCTTATAGACGCTATTGATGATATGGATGCGAGCGGTAATACGCTTGGTAACTATGGCATGGTATGGGGTTACCGCGTTATTTCGCCTGATTATCCGTTTGAAGAAGCGGCGGATTATGATGATCCAGAATGGAATAAGGCCATTATTATGATGACTGATGGTGATAACCAGATGGGTACTTATACAGCATATGGATATTACGACGATCATGGACTGAACAATGGTGATCTCAATGATCGTTTTGAGGATGTCTGTGAAAACGCAAAAGCGGATGGCATCATTATCTATACAATCACCTTCACCAGCGGTATTAGCGAATCCACCAAGGATTATTACCGCGAATGTGCGACGGATCTGAACCATTACTACGACGCGCCGACGCAGGCCGAGCTTGAAGATGTGTTCGAAGACATCGCCTATGCATTGGCGAAGCTCCATATCAAAAACTAGATATACCGCCGTCATTCACCGTCATTACACGGCCTGTCCGTGTAATCCATATGAAGTATATTTCTTTGTATGCATAAAATAGATTACCCGCATATAGCGGGTAATGACGAAGCCTAGGGTAACTAAGCCGCCTTGCGAGATTTCGACAGGCGGTTTTTCACCTTTTCAGGGCCGATCAATGTCATCATCAGCGGCATTTCAGGGCCGTGTGACATGCCTGTAAGCGCCTGACGCAGCGGCATGAACAGCTCCTTACCCTTGCGGCCTGTGGCTTCTTTCAGCTTACCAGTCCACTCGGACCAGGTCTCTTCTGTCCATGGCTCGGCGGGCAGCATTTCAAGCGCTAGCGTGACATAAGCTTCATCTTCGATAATCGGCTCGACAGGACCTTTGGCAACTTGCCACCAATCTTTGATATCCTCCAGCTTGTGCAGGTTCGGACGCACCGCGTTCCAGAAACCTTCATCCAGATCTTCCATACCCATATTGGCAAGACGCACATTCACGTCTTCAAACGGGGTGTCCTGGATGATTTTCTGGTTCAAACGCAGCAGCTCGTCCATATCGAACTTTGGCGCACCTTTAGAAAACTTGGTCAGATCGAATTCCTTGATCAGTGGCTCAAGGCTTGAAAACGGTACGATCGGATCAGCACTACCCAGACGTGCCAGCAAGCTGACAATCGCCATCGGCTCGAGTTTCTCGTTATCGCGGAAATCACGCGCGCTCATTGATCCCAAACGCTTGGAAAGCTTGCCGCCTTCCTTATCGGAAATCATCGGCAGGTGGGCGAATACAGGGGGCTTGTGACCCATCGCTTCGAACATCTGGATATGTGCGGCTGTGTTGGATACATGATCTTCCCCGCGCATAACATGCGTGATGTCGTAATCCATATCATCAATCACAGAACATAAGTGATACAGCGGCACGCCGTTTTCACGGATCAGCACAGGGTCAGACAGGTCAGAGCCTTCGAACTTGACCGCGCCGCGCACCATATCATCCCATTCAATCGGGTCATGGTTCAGCTTGAAACGCCAGTGCGGTTTGCGACCTTCGGCTTCGTGTTTTGCGATTTGCGCATCGGTCAGCTCCAGCGCCGCACGATCATAAATCGGGGGCAGGCCACGGCTCAGCAATGCCTTGCGTTTCAGCGCCAGTTCATCAGGTGTTTCGTAACACGCATACAGGCGGCCATCGGCCTTCAGCTGTTCGATTACTTCTTCGTAACGGTCAAAACGGTCGCGCTGGCGGGCTTTTTCATCCCAATCAAGGCCGAGCCATACCATGGCGCTTTCGATATCTTCTTCGTATTCGGCCTTGGAACGTTCGGTATCCGTATCATCGATACGCAGCAGGAAGTGACCGCCCTGACTACGCGCAAACAGCCATGTAACCACTGCCGTGCGGACGTTACCGGCATGAAGATATCCCGTAGGGGAAGGGGCAAATCTGACTTTCACTGTACTCACTGATACGGCCTTTCGAATTAGGTTTAATCCCGCACTATATACGGATTATAAGGCGTATATCAAGTGCGAGGTGCAGGTGCGGAAACGTCTTGCGCTGCCTTTTTCTCTGCGTCGTCTTGCAGTGTTTTTTCACCTTCTGATGTGTGTGCCAGCGTGAATGTGGCCATCATTGGCGCGCTACCGACTTCGATACGGCCTTTTTTCTCTTCCATTGTGGCAAACATTGTTGCTTTCACAAGGCCGAGGGCGTCGGCCAGATTATCAACATGACCAACGTCCTGCGTTGATGCGAATTCACGCAACAGGAAACGATCTCTGGATGTGCGGCGGGATACTGTGTAGCCAATCGCGTCTGGTGTTGCGACAAACTGTTCAATTCTTTTGCGGCCGTTCTCGGTGTATCTGACAACATCGCTGTAATAAGCTGTTTTTGCTGTGTAAGTGCTGGCTGCTGCATATTGGTGTGCAAGTCCTAATCCGCGTCCGTACATCATTGTGTATCCTTTTGCTAAATAGACATAAAACTTCTATGCAGCTATGTAGCAAGCAGCGCGTTATTCTGCAATATTTTTCTTGAAATGGTTCGTAATGGGATAACGGCGGTCACGGCCAAACGCGCACGCCGTAATCTTCACCCCGGGCGGGGCTTGGCGGCGCTTATATTCTGCGATATCCAGCATCCGCCACGTGCGGATAATCGTATCCTTATCATGGCCGCGCTGCATAATGTCCTCAACGCTTAAATCCAGCTCAATGAGGCAATGTAGAATATCATCCAGCTCCTCATACGGGGGCAGGCTGTCCTGATCTTTTTGGTTGTCCTTCAGCTCCGCTGTCGGTGCCTTGGTGATGATATTCTCTGGAATAACAACACCTTGCGGGCCAAAGCAGTGATCGGGTTTGTGGCTGTTACGATATGATGACAGCGCATAAACCTGCGTTTTATAAACGTCTTTCAGGGCGTTAAACCCGCCGCACATATCGCCATATAGCGTCGCGTACCCGACAGCCATCTCTGACTTGTTACCCGTCGACAGTACCATTTTGCCCGTACCGTTGGAGATCGCCATCAAAATCAAGCCACGCGCACGGGGCTGGATATTCTCGAATGTCGTCGCAGGGGTCTTGTCATTCAAATGATGCCCTAAAACCTTATGAAACGCCGCCACAGGCTCTTTGATTGAAATGTTCTCGTAATGCACGCCGAGCGCTTTGGCGCACTCTTCGGCATCTGTTAGGCTCTCTTGCGAGGTATATTGTGATGGCATCATCACACAATGCACCGCATCCGCGCCGAGCGCGTCAACCGCAATCGCTGCCGACAAAGCACTATCAATGCCACCTGACATGCCGATTATAACGCCTGAAAACCCGTTTTTGGTCACGTAATCGCGTAATCCTGTCACCAGCGCCTGATAGATCGCTTCGTTCCCCTCATGCGTGGGGGTAAGGGCGTTTGTAGCGCACAGGAAATGCCCGTTATTGGTTTTCTCCCAAACCGTATGCTGAATATCTTCGGCAAACTCATCGGCTTGCAGAATAACCGTGCCGCCCTCATTCATCACAAATGACGCACCGTCAAACACAAGCTCGTCCTGACCGCCGCACTGATTAACGTAGATCAGCGGCAAGCCTGTCTCGCCCGTACGCGCTTTGGCAAGCTCAAGGCGCTGGTTGTGCTTGGTTGTCTCGTAAGGGCTGGCGTTAACGCTGATCAGCAGCTCGGCACCTTGATCTTGTAAATGCGTGGAAACTTTGGATGTCCACATATCCTCGCAAATCAAAACGCCGATCTTGTGACCGTGTAGAGTCATCGGGGCAGGCAGCTTGCCAGCGGTAAAAATGCGCTTTTCATCGAATACGCCTGTATTCGGCAAATCGTATTTGTAACGGGTTTCGATTATCTTACCGCCTTGAACCAGATGCACGGCGTTATACAGTTTGCCATCTTCTTCCCAAGGGGTCGGGATTAATGCGGCAGCTTTGTAATCTTTACATCGGGCTGCCATATCTTTGACCGCTGATTTAACCGTCTCGATAAAGAACGGTTTTAAGACAAGGTCTTCGGGCGGGTAGCCGCAGACCGCCATCTCGGGAAAAACGATCAGAATCGTATCGCTGTGTTTTTCCCAGATTTCGGGGATTGATCTGTGCCAGTACGATATCAAGTTTATCGGACATTCCGTCCCGCGCTTCCTTATTCGGCAGCCGCCGCTTGCAGAGCTTTCAGCGGGTTACCGATATCCATGACTTTCAGTTCATCTGCGACCAGAAACGCAAGTTCCAACGCTTGGTTGGCGTTCAGGCGTGGGTCACAAACAGTGTGGTAACGGGCAGACAGATCGTCGTCTGACAGTTTCTCTGCACCACCTGTGCATTCTGTCACGTTCTGGCCTGTCAGCTCAAGGTGAATACCACCCGGATGCGTACCTTCTGCACGGTGAACTGCAAAGAAGCCTTTAATTTCGCCCATAACATCGTCAAATTGACGCGTTTTGTAGCCTGAGCTGGATTTGATCGTATTACCGTGCATCGGATCACAAGACCAGACCACATGGCGGCCTTCTTCTTTGACCTTGCGTACCAGTGGCGCGAATTTCTCTTCAACATTCTCATGACCCATGCGGGAAATCAGTGTCAGACGACCCGGTTCGTTGGCTGGGTTAAGAATATCAATCAAACGAATCAGCGTATCAGGCTCCAGAGCAGGGGAGCACTTCAGCCCGATCGGGTTTTCGATGCCACGAACAAACTCTATCTGTGCACCGTCCAGCTGGTGCGTGCGGGCACCAATCCAAAGGAAGTGCGCAGATGTGTCGTACCAGCCACCTGTAGTACTGTCGATACGTGTCATAGCTTCTTCATAAGGCAGCAGCAACGCTTCGTGACAGGTGTAGAAATCTGTCTGGCGCACTAGTTCAGGCGTTTTATCGCCGCTGATACCGCAGGCAGACATGAATGCTAGTGATTTATCAATCTCGGCAGCTAGTTGCTCATAACGCTCTGTCAGCGGGCTGTCATTCACAAAATCAAGGTTCCAGCCATGTACGCGGTTCAAGTCGGCATAGCCGCCATGTGCGAAGGCGCGCAGCAGGTTCAGCGTTGCCGCAGACTGGTAGTAACCCTGAATCATACGCTCAGGATCAGGAATGCGCGCTTCCGCTGTGAAGTCGAAACCATTGACGTTATCACCACGGTAACTTGGCAGTGTGACATCACCTTGTGTTTCTGTATCGCTGGAACGTGGTTTGGCAAATTGACCCGCCATACGACCCATTTTGACAACAGGAATAGACCCGCCAAATGTCATGACAACTGACATTTGCAATAAAACACGGAATGTATCGCGGATTTTGTCGGCACCAAATTCTGCAAAACTTTCAGCACAGTCGCCACCTTGCAACAGGAATGACTTCCCCATTGCAGCGCGCTTCACCGGCAAACACCAGTGGGGGCAAGCCTGTAACGCGCTGTTCAGCGGCTTTCAGCGCATCCATGTCAGGATAGTCAGGGAGCTGCTGTGCGGGTTTATTTCTCCAGCTATCAGGGGACCAGTTATTTTTCATCTGTAATTATCCGTAATCAATATCAAAGTGTTTGGGCATAATGCCTACATTTGACGCAGGAATCTATATTTTTGTGCACCTGCGTGCGTTAAGGGTTTATTCAATAAACTGTTTTACGATTTAGGGGCTTAGGGTATAAATAAGGGAACATATCTTATCTATCTATTTTTTCAGGAATTTTAATATTGTCTCAGGAGCCAGCAATTAAAGGATCGACAGATCAGAATATTGATCTTCTTTTTGAAGAATTGAAGCTCGTCTTGCTAAATACAAGACCGGGCGAAGACTTCTTTGATCCTGAAACTCTAGAGCAGACATTTGATAAATGCCGCGCCGCCTTTGCAGAAGACGAGCAGCGCATGGCTGCCTATGCAGACGACAGCGATTTTCTCTGAATGGGAAGATGCGGGGGGCGGGCCCATATTACCCGCTATGGTCGCAACGGCTATTCAAGAATTTAATCTCGATATGGACAAGCCATTGGTGAAGGCTGCGATGCTGGCATCAATTATGGCGGAATATCCGAACGAACTGCAATATCACGGCAATGAACATTATCGCAAAGTGCTGTTTCATGTGCTGCGTTTGATTTCTGTTCATAACGGTATGTTTGACGGCACAAACCGCAAACTGACTAATTCGCACATTGCGATCTTGTTGATCGGTGCCTGTGTCCATGATCTGGGGCACGAAGGCGGCGACAATCTGCGCGACGGTATGTATACGCCGGGGCAGATGGAACAATTCGCCATGAACTTGTCGCGCCCGTACTTTGAAGAGCTGGGCGTTGATAGTGATAACTTCGGCGAGCTGGAAACAATCGTATTCTGTACCGATATTACGTTCTTTGCGGGTGATAACAGCCCGTGCGTGCGCATGAAAAAGATTTACCGCCATTACTTCTGGGATGATGATCGCGAAGATGTCTCCATGATGATGATGGGTAAACTGCGCCGTTTCGAAGATAATCCGCGATTGTCCCTTATGGCGATGATCCTGCACGAGGCCGATGTGGCTACATCCGCAGGGCTGAGCTACGAACAGACAATCAAGGAAACAATCGCCATTATGGAAGAGCGCGGCCTGAAAATCGCAGGTCCTAAAACTGTTCTGGCATTCTTGCGCGAACAGCTGGGCGAGACAATGTTCTCCGAAGCCAGCAAACGTCTATATGGCCGTGTGATGATGGAAGTGATCAAACACGCCGAGGCCGATATCGAGCGCGGCCGCGAAACCTTCTACGAAGATTAATCAAAGCCTTAAGGCTCTGCTGTTCTCATAGTGACGAATTCTTCTGCTGCCGTAGGGTGAACGCCTATTGTTGCGTCAAAATCAGCTTTTGTGCCACCCATCTTCAGAACGATACCTGCCATCTGAATAATTTCAGGCGCATCATCACCAATCATATGAACACCGAGAACCTTTTCTGAATCGCCGCAAACCAGCAGTTTCATAAAGGTACGCTCCTGACGACCGCTCAGCGTGTGCTTCATCGGGCGGAATGACGTCTTATAGACTTTGTATTCCTTGCCCGCCGCGATCAAATCTTCTTCAGTCATACCACACGTACCAATCGGCGGATCAGAAAAGACTGCCGTGGGAATAAAGTCGTAGCTGATGTAACGCTGCGGCATATTGCCGAATAGGCGATCCGCAAGGCAGTGACCTTCTTCAATGGCGACAGGGGTCAGATTGTAATCATTGGCAATATCGCCAATCGCATAAATATGAGGCACGCTGGTTTCATTGTTCTGGTTGGTCGGAACTTTGCCACCTTGATCCAGCTGCACATCTGTGTTTTCAAGCCCCAGATCATCGGTCATAGGGTCACGGCCAATCGCGACAATCGCAAGATCCGTCTCGATGGTTTGCCCTTGGTTGGTATGCAGGATAGTCTTCTTGCCACGCTTTGTGACTTTATCAGGTGTACATCCCAGCTTGAACTCAATGCCCTTGGCTTTCATTTCGTTTAGCAAGTGCTCCTGCAAATCAGAGTCAAAGCCCCGCAAAATCGTTTCACTACGGTTGATGAGTGTGACATTGCTGCCAAGACCCGCCAGAATACAGGCGAATTCAACTGCGATATAGCCACCGCCAATAATCGTAACGTTCTTGGGTTGGCTGGGCAGATGGAATACATCATCGGATGTTTTTAAATGCTCTTTGCCGGGGATATCAGGCACGCGCGGACGGCCACCAGTAGCGATCAGAAAACGGTCAGCTGTAATCTGCTTGCCGTTAATCTCGACAGTGTGGTTATCAATGAACCGTGCGTATCCTTTGTGAACCTCAACGCCGCTGTCTTCCAGCAGGCTATTATAGATCCCGGTCAGCCGGTTGATTTCTTTATCCTTGTTACGGATCAGATCTCGCCATTTGAACCAGCGAAAGCCCAGAAACTTCCAGCCATAACCGCTGGCGTCCTTGAACTCCTTGCTGAATTTTGACCCGTAGACCAGCAGCTTTTTAGGAACGCATCCGCGATTCACACACGTTCCGCCAAAATCCCAGCCTTCTGCAATACCGACTTTGGCGCCATGGGACGCGGCGATACGCGCTGAACGAACCCCGCCTGAACCGGCACCAATAACAAAATATTCGTAATCTCTTTTACTCATGATCTATGATTTAGTCTTTTTCTTTTGATTTCAAGTTGTCCCAACGTCTGTGTAACCATAGCCATTGCTCGGGGCGCTTGGCAATCCAATCTTCCAGCAAGCCATGCGCCTCTGCAATGACATCTTCATTGCTCATATCGCCCGTAATCTTCAGTGGCTCGTGAATAACGATGCGGAAATTAGCGCCTTCCTCACGGATGATCTGGATGGGTACCAGCGGATAGTTGTATTTGCGCGCCATAATGACAAAGGCAGGGTTGGTCATCGCGGGCTTTTTAAAGAACGGAACGGCGACGCCCTCGTTATATTTCTGATCGATCAGAAAGCACATCATATGCCCTTGGCGCAGCGCCTTAAGCATCTGCTGCGCCCCTGTGCGTGACTTTGCATAGGCGTTAATACGCCCGCCCATATTCCGCATCCTTAACAGCGCCTTATCAACCCAGGGGTTATTGGGGGCACGATAAGTAATGTCAACGGCTTTGCCTTGCTGGATCAGCAGCGTCGGCGGCGGGATTTCCCAGTTCGCCATATGGCCCGAAAAGAAGATGCAGGGCTGTCCGACATTCATATAACCCTGAATGATTTCCAGATTTTCGATTTTGACACGGTGGCGGGCAATTGTTTTTAAGTGTGGGTATTCACCGATAATGCGCCCAAGATTTTCCCACATATCGTTTACGACGCGCACGCCGTCCAGTTCGGGCAAATGCTCTTCGACCTGTCTTATGGCTTTGCGTGATGCCGCTAAACGAGACCCGATTTTGCGCCCCAGATACCCTCCAATATCCGATGCCAGATCAACGGGCATGATACGAAAGATAAAGGTCAGCACATATAACAATACGGCTTCTAGGAAATAGCGGATTTGCTTCATGATTCGATTACATCCCGTAATAAGGCAATCATCGGCTCTTTATTTTCCCAATCCAGCCTAATGGGCAGGACTTCAACATCCATATCTTCGGGCAGGCGCTTCGCGTCCTTTTCAGTCGTGATCAGAACGGCTTCATGTTGTGCGGCTAGATTTTGCAGATACTTGATGTCTTTATCTTCATAACGGTAATGGTCGGGGTAGGGGTGCCAGCCGACAATGCTCAGCCCGCATTCTTCCAGCGTCGCAATAAATTTCTCTGGGTGGCCTAATCCTGCAAACGCAATATAAGGCTTGCTGCTATCAGGCTCCCAGTCTCCGCGCGGCTTAACGTGAGCTCTGATATGCAGAGTACTCTCTGCCAGCATCACAGCCTTGCCTGACCCGACAATTTGCACGATATCCGCGCGCTTCAAACCGGCTTGCAATGGCTCTCGCAGCGGGCCGGCAGGTAACATCAAACCATTGCCAAAGCCCTTGCGGCTATCAACAACAAGAATATGCGCATCTTTATGCAGGCGAGTATTCTGCATGCCGTCATCCATGATGATCAAATCATAGCCATCATTCTCGGCAAGCTTGGCACCTTCTGCACGATTGGCGGAGACGATAACAGGGCCTTTTTCAGCCAGTAGTAAGGCTTCATCACCAATTTGCGGAGATTTATGACGTTCTAGATCTACAAGTATAGGGCCGCGCTCAGTACCGCCATATCCACGCGTTAAAAAACACGGGCGGATATCGCCGTATAAGTCTTTGATCAGGTCGTAAAGTGCCAGCGCAGTCGGAGTCTTGCCAGTGCCGCCAGCCGTAATATTACCGATACAAATAACGGGGATAGAGGCCTTGTAAGGCTTCTTGGCTTTGCAGCATATTTTATGGCTCAAGCCATAGATGAAGGATAAAGGGCGCAGAGCCTGAGCGGCGATGTTCAAAGTATCGTCGTTATTGGTGTACCAGAATTCGGGCGTTTTTACGCGCATTCCTTTATTTGATCGGCTTTAGGCAATAAAGCTTCGATCTCCTCTAAGATAAATGGCAATACCGTTGCCTTGTTCTTCACAAAATGGCCTGCTTTGTGTTGCAGGGCATCAAGTCCGTCATCGTCCGCCATCAATTTGCCGAGGCGTTTTTGGAAATCGGTCTCATCTTTTAATTTAATCGCCGCGCCAGCTTCGTCAAATGCATCGAAGATCGCTTGCAAATTTTGGACATGCTGGCCGTGCAAAACCGCACAGTAATATTGCGCCGCTTCAATCGGATTATGCCCGCCGCCACCATCGCTGCTCATTGAACGGCCGATATAGGCAATTGGCGCCAGCTTATAAAACAAGCCAAGTTCTCCGATAGTATCGGCGATATAAATATCTGTATCAGGCTCAGGCAGGTGTCTGGATGTACTGCGCTGCTTTATCTTCAAGCCGTATTTCTCGCAAGCCGTCATAATGCGATCACGACGCTCAGGGTGGCGCGGCACGATAATCGTCAAAAGCTCGGGATGTTCCTTCTTAAGGTGTCTGTGTAGACGGCAACCAATCTCTTCTTCAGGATCATGTGTGCTGGCCATCAGCCAGATAGGGCGCTTGCCGATACTGTCTTTTAAGCGCGTGAATTCCATTTCATCAACAGGCAGAAGGTCTGCACTATATTTCAAGTTACCTGATACCAGCACATTGCGCATACCAAGGGCTCTGAAAGATTCAGCGTCTTCTTCGGTCTGTGTAAGACAAACAGAGAAGATAGAAAGCAAGTCTTCGATACCTTTACGCGCCTTTTGCCAGCGCTTAAGCGACTTCTCAGATAGGCGGGCATTGATCAGTGCCGCAGGGATATTGCGCTCCCCAATCGCGGCAAACATATTCGGCCAGATTTCTGATTCCATCCAGAGCGCAACATCAGGCTTCCAATGATCTAAAAAGCTGGCAACCCATTGGGGGTGATCCAGAGGGTAATACTGATGAACTGCGCGTTTAGGCAGACGGTCAGCCATAAGTTGTGCCGATGTAACGGTGCCTGTAGTTACTAAAACGGATAAATCTTTATTCTCTTGCAGCAGGTGGCTCACCAGAATAAGCGTAGATTGTGCTTCGCCAACACTCGCCGCATGAAACCAGACGACGGTGCCTTCAGGGCGTTTTAAGCTCGGTTCTCCCATGCGTTCAGGCAGACGCGCGGCATCTTCCTTACCCTTTTTAAGGCGTTTTTTGAGTAATCCGCGCAGTAAAAACTCACTTTTACCCATTATGTAGGAATAAAATCTTATCATATCCCGTTTGGTAACCTTATTTTAGGGTTCACAGCATAAGCTAGTAGATATAAGCCACTCAGCTGGCTTTGAAAAGTAAACACTTCGTCTAATTCAATTAAGGACATTGTCAGGACATTAGCATGAAAAGGCGCGTATACAAACTGACGACCAAACGTCAAAAGATAATGCAGGATGCCATGGGCGCTATGCGTGATGCGCGTGCAGAGATTGCACCAGAACTTATTGAAGATGTACGCAACGCGATTGCCAATGCCATCGAACAAGAGCAGCAGCGCAGCGAAACCAAGATGCAGCTGGAACGCATTCCCGTCGATAAGAAAAAGAACCTGAGCATTGTCATGAAGTTTCTGGAAATGCAGCCTGATAACAAGGCGCTACACCGCGAGCTTAACGCTTATCTATCTCAGCAATGATATTTATAGCCGCGTAAAATAAAAGCCCCTGACTATAAGAGCAGGGGCTTATTTAATTCTGTGTTATACTGTCCGTATCTTACGGTACACAAGAGCCGCCCGGATCAGCCGAACAACCCGGCTTCGAACAAACGAATTCATCGTAAGGCGCGCCGCCGTTAACATCTGTACGTTGAATGCTTACACCTGTTGGAACAATCGCAGAGCCAGCACAGTTTGTACCTGGCAGGATCATATCCAGATGCGATACCATGTCGTCTTCAAGGTAAGGCGTACCGTCTGTAACAGAGCCGTTATTGATGTCGAACATTGCTTCGTCACCGTTAAACGCTGCTGTACGAGCCTGTCCAAAAGCAGCCTGAGCTTGCAAGCCTTGAATGGAGTTGTTGCCGGAAACAGGACACTGGAAGCTTGGTGGACGGAATTGGCGTGGATCCGTAGACGCGTACCAGCTGAAGTCGCGGAAGCTATCAGAGTTGTTTTCGTCCATGAATTCCATACAGCGTACCTGGTGCCAAATCTGACCCATCATGTCACAAGTGTAATCGCCGCCCGATACAGATGTGTTAGCGGTATAGCTAACAGAAGATCGCGTATCCGCAAATCCGTCAGGGAAGTTAGAACCTAAATAGGCGTTCAAAGAACTCAGCACAACAACCTGCAAGGCGTTGTCAGTTGTTGTCGAACTAAGACCGACAGGGTAACCCCAACGATCTGTTTCACTGAAAATACGTCCTGATTGTGTGTAGCCACTGTTAGACGCTACGCGGTTCAGGAAACGGTCAAAGCACGTATATTCCAGAACACTATCAGGTTTGAAAATAAGGTTCTGGTTCTGTGCGATTTCACGCTGCGCTTCCATCCATGCACGCGCTTCAAGCGCATCCATATATTCAGGATCACAAGGAGAAGACTGGGCGTATGACGCAGACGAGGCAACAACTGCCAAGCCAAAGGCGACAAGCCAAACAAGCGATAAAAAGAAATTCTTATGGGACATGGTTTAAATTTTCCCCGCTAACACACGCCATTATAATATGCGTTTTTACCCGTAATGTCATGCCTTTATCGGGCGACAACGCATAAAATCCACTCATTAAATTTTACAGCAATTGCAGTGCCTTTGGCAAATTAAACTGGCTTAGGCCTGTGCAAAAGGGGATTAAGCTGCCTTAAGATCCATGTCCAAGATGGCCATATTGAAATCGTAAGACACGTCACTTGGGTCTTCGTCATCTTTGTAGATAACGCCCAAAAACTCACCGTTCAGAAGGACTTCGACAGAATCGTCTGTCTGTGACCGGAATTACCGAATTTGCCCTGAATGTATTTTTGCAGTTTTTCTTTTTCCTGTGCGCTGAATGTCATGTCTTTCTCCGTTTTTTTACTCTGGTTGTATCTGCTGAGTTCGGACTTTAAAGGATAGCGATCTAGGCTGCAACCTTGAAGTTTTTGTTATTGTAAGGGGCCGCGACAACACCCTCGCATTGCTGCGCCAATGCTTTGCGTTCAGGTGATGCGGGCAGGGTAAAGCTCTCGTGGAAGATCACTTCAATGATAACTTCGCGCTGTTTGCCGAGTGTCCAAAGATGCGGCGCCAGATCCATATCGCCATGCCATGCATAGATATCATACTCATCCTGCGAAGTTGGTGGAGCACCATTAACTGCCGCGATTTTGATACTGAACGGTTGTATTGCAGGTTTCTGCGTTAACTCATCGTCACATAACATAGCAAAAGCCGCAGGCTTAAACGGTAGAACCTGCGTACCGTTCGATGATGTGCCCTCAGGGAATAGTAGAAAACGGCCACCACGCGTAATTGTCTTGGCTAGCTTTTCTTTCTCCTGCGCCGCTGCCATACGGGAGCGATCAATAAAGAATGTCTGCTGGATGGTCGCCAGTAAACCGAAAAGCGGCCAGCTCTTTACTTCTTTCTTGGCAATGAACCGCACGGGCGTAATGCTGGTGATGACAGGAATATCTAAATAGGACACATGATTACCAACAAACAGCACACTGCCATCTTGATAAGGTACGCCTTGCACCTTGATCTTGATACCGTATAGGCGACAGACACTGCGGTGCCAGAGCTGCGGCACAATAAACGCTGCCGCACTGTTTCTGAAGCATATATGCATGAAAATCTGCAAAGGCAGCAGCAATAGCGTCAGCACAATAAAAAAGAACAAGCGAATGGCAGATTTGATGTTCGCCATAGGAAAACCTGCTTAGCGAATAGAGGCCGCAGCAGAAGAGCCTTCTTTGGGCGATGCATCGTCTTCGGTCATAGGCTTCTTGGATTTCTGGTCGATCTTGCGGGCGTAGTGGTTACGGTAACGTTCCGCAAATTGATCCATAGGCAGGACAATACAGACATCTGTTGTGTTGAACTGATGATCGACAACCGCGCCTTCCCCAATTGTACAGCCTACACGCAGGTAACCTTTAATCAGCGGCGGCAAAGCTTTAAACGCCTTGCGCTCGTCAATCTCGGATTTAGGGATGAGGTTCATATTCGTGAACAGCTTATCCAATGCACGCGGACGCACTTTTTCAGGTGCTAGGTGGTAGTGGTGTAGGTAAGACAACTGCTCTGCCAGATTATCTATATCTGTGCCGTATAGGCTGGCACAGCCGAATAACATACCCGTATCGTGCTCTTGCATATATTCTGTCAGACCTTCCCACAGCAGCTGCATAATAGGGCGCGTGCGGTAATCTGCCAAAACGCATGAACGGCCAAGTTCCAGCAGGTTCTTGCCGTTTTTCATCAACTGACCGATATCATATTCGCTGCTGGTGTAGAACTGGCCGTGCTTATCCGCTTCTTCGCGGCGGAGCAGGCGGTACGTACCAACAATACGGTCTTGGGGATCTTTGATAGAGCGGTCCACAACGATCAGGTGATCAGCAACGCTGTCATATTCATCCATGTCGCGACGTTCGCGCGCCATTTCTTCTGTGGGCTGGGCTTTGTATTCTTCGTAGAAGACGCGGTAACGCAAGCGTTGAGCTGCTCGAATCTCTTCTTCGCTCTCCGCCAGTTTAACTTCGACAGTCTCGATATTGATTTGGGAAATGCCCATAAATTCCTAGTCTCTTACGCGTAAAAAATGCGCGTTTCTCGCACCGATTGCTTGTCTAACGTATTTTTGCATCCTAAGCAAAACCTTTCGTCCGTCAAGCTTTTATACAATTTCATAGACAAGAACACTGGGGCATCCTACAAAAACCTTATGAAACAGAAACTTCTATTTGTATGTACAGGTAATATCTGCCGTTCGCCCACGGCTGACGGTGTGTTCAGGCACATGGTGCAGCAAGCTAACTTGGCCGATCTGTATGTTGGTGATTCTGCGGGTACACATGGCTACCATGTGGGTGAACGCCCTGATCTGCGTGCCATCCAGATTGGTGCCAAGCGCGGTTACAGTTTTTCTGATCTGCGGGCGCGCCAGCTGGTAT
>LWDU01037775.1_pt3 | contig 16572 bp, 19 predicted proteins | sample 727161 | NCBI WGS metagenome assembly LWDU01 (sample SAMN04566230, study PRJNA314399) | hydrothermal vent metagenome | isolation source: deep sea hydrothermal plume seawater | place: Mexico: Gulf of California, Guaymas Basin | collected 2004-07-11
GGAGCGCGGCAACTTCCTTGGCCTCGCCTCCGGCGATGCGCGCGTCATCATCCCGCTCCAGACGTACAAGCGCATCTTCGACCCCACGCCTGGGATCTCGGTCAAGGTCGCCGTGGAGGACCTGAACGACCTTGACGCCGCGCAGGAAGAGATCTCCGGCCTCGTGCGGCTCTACCGCGGCCTGGACCCGCTGGAGGACGACAACTTCTCGGTCAACCGCCAGGAGCAGTTCCGCCAGCTCTTCCAGACGCTCCGCGTCACCACCTACGGCGTCGGCCTGTTTCTGACGGCGCTCTCGCTGCTCGTGGGCGGGATCGGCGTGATGAACATCATGTTCGTGAGCGTGAAGGAGCGGACGCGCGAGATCGGCGTGCGCAAGGCGCTCGGGGCCACGCGGCGGGCCGTGCTCATCCAGTTCCTCATCGAGGCCGTCGTGATCTGCCTCGTGGGCGGTGTGATCGGCGTCGGGCTAGCGGGCCTCGTGGCCGTGTGCATCAACCAGGTGTTCACGGCGCAGCTGACGCTCGGCACCGTGCTCGTCGCGTTCACGATCTGCGCCGCGACGGGCCTCCTCTTCGGCCTCGCGCCGGCATGGCAGGCCGCCAAGGCCCGCCCCGTCGAGGCCCTCCGCTATGAGTAGTTCGCGCTCGCTCTCGCCGCCAGCCGGGCGGCGCTTCGCCCTCTCCCTCCGCTTCTCGTGACCTCCTTCCGCGACATCGTCCGCATGGCGCTCGGCGCGCTCCGTGGCAACGGCCTCCGGTCCATGCTGACCGTCCTCGGCATCACTGTCGGCGTGTTCTCCGTCATCGCGGCGGTGACGGCGGTGGCCGTGCTGGAGGGCGTGCTCACGAGCAACCTGCTGGAGATGGGCTCCCAGACCATCACCATCACGCGGCGCCCGCAGCAGCGAGAGTCCACGGACGAGGAGCGCCGCCGCCCGCAACTCACGCTGGAGCACGCCGAGCGGCTCGCCGACCGCGCCACGCTGGCGGCCTCGGTCAGCCCGTCGGTGCGGCTGGACGGCCGGACGTTGCGCGGCGGCGGCGAGGAGACGGACCCCAACATCACGCTCGTGGGCGCAGACGGGGCGTACGCCGCGAACAACGGCTTGGCCGTCTCGGACGGCCGGTTCCTGGAGGCCTCCGACGTGACGGCCCGGCACGACGGTGCTGGACGAGCTGTTCTCCGGCCGCGAGGCGCTGGGCAAAGAAGTCCGCATCGACGGCCTCCGCTTTACCGTGATCGGCGTGCTGGAAGAGGAGAGTGGCGGGTTCGGGATGTTCGACCCCAACCGGATCGTGTTCGTCCCCATCTCGCGAGCCATCCCCGCGTTCGGCCTCGGCGGGGACGACGTGCAGATCGACGTCCGCGCTCCCGCGCCCGAACTCGTGGCCGCCACCCGCGACGAGACGATCGGCATCCTGCGGGCCATCCGCGGCCTCACGCCCGAGGCCGAGAACGACTTCGAGGCGGTCGCCAGCGACGGGCTGGCGGAGGGGCTGAAAGGGTTCTCCAACGCCCTCGCGATGGGCGGCGCCGGCGTGGGGCTGATCGCGCTGCTGGCGGCGGGCGTGGGCGTGATGAACGTGATGCTCGTGAGCGTGACCGAGCGGACGCGCGAGATCGGCGTGCGGAAGTCGCTCGGCGCGAAGCGGCGCGACATCCTCGTGCAGTTCCTGCTGGAGGCGGTCGTGCTGTGCCAGATGGGCGGCCTCGTGGGCATCGGGCTGGGCGTGCTGGCGGGCAACGGGCTCGCGGCCGTGTTCAAGAGCGCGCCTGCGTTCCCCGTGGGCTGGGCGATCGTCGCCGTCGTGGGCGTGACCGTCGTCGCGCTGACGTTCGGCGTGTACCCCGCCATCAAGGCCTCGCGCCTGCGGCCGGTGGAAGCACTTCGGTTCGAGTAGCGGGTCTTCGCCCTGACTTCCGGGCGGAGATCGGGCGCGGCGCGAGGGGCCGGGTAGCTTCCCGCGATCCTCCCCTTCGCTCATGGCTTCCGACTCCCCGACTCTCAGCGCGCAGGACCGCGCGAAACGCGCGGCCGGTGAGGCCGCCGCCGCCCTCGTGACCGATGGGATGCGCCTCGGCCTCGGGACCGGTTCCACCACTGCCTTCGCCCTCGAGGCCATCGGCCGCCGCGTGCGCGAGGAAGGCCTCCGCGTGGCGGGCGTGCCGACTTCCTTCGCAGCGGAGCGCCTCGCCCGCCAGCACGGCCTCCCGTTGCTCTCGCTCGCGGACCTCCCGCTCGGCCCAGATGAGGACGGCCCCGTTCTCCACCTCGCGCTGGACGGCGCCGACGAGGTGAGCCCGGCGCTCGATCTCATCAAGGGGCGCGGCGCAGCGCACACGCGCGAGAAGGTAGTCGCCGCGCTGGCGGACCGGTTCGTCGTGCTGGCGGACCCGAGCAAGGAAGTCGAACGCCTCGGCGCCTCCATGCCTGTCCCCGTGGAGGTGTTGCCGATGGCGGAGCCTTCGGTCTCGCGCGAGATCCGGCGCCTCGGCGGAGAGCCCGCGCTCCGGATGGGCCAGAAGAAGGACGGCCCCGTCGTGACGGACCAGGGGCTCTGGGTGATCGACGCCGCCTTCGCCTCCGGCATCGATGACCCCGCCGCGCTGGCGGCGGCGCTGAGCGAGACGCCGGGCGTGCTGGACCACGGCCTGTTCCTCGGGATGGCTACGGACGTGCTGATCGGCGAGGCGGACGGGAGCACGCGGCACCGCTCGCGCTGACCGCTCGCCGGGAGCGCCCGCCAGCGGATGGCCCCAATGAGAAACGCCCCGGCAGCGTGGGCTACCGGGGCGTTGGGCCGGGGGCGGCGCTCGCTTAGTTGAGCTTGAACCGGACCGGGACCGTGAAGCGGACCTTCACCGGGCGGCCACGCTGCATGCCCGGGCGGAACTGGGACTGCTGCACGGCCTCGATGGAGGCGTCGCAGAGCATCTCGTTCGGGGAGCGGGCGCAGACGGCCTGCGAGACGCGGCCCTGCTCGTCCACGACGAACTGGATGTAGACGGTGCCCTCAACGCCCGCGCGGCGGGCCATCTCCGGGTACTCCACGCGGCCCTGGAGGCCTTCGATGCCGCCGATGAGCTCGGGCTCCTGCTCCACGACGTCGAAGATCTCCGGCTCCTGGGGCTCGGGCTCCGGTGGCGGCGGGGCGGGCTCGTTGGACGGCGGCGGCGGCGGCGGGGCCGGCGGCGTCGGGGCAGCGGCCGGCGGGGGGACGAACTCGTCGAGGTCCATCTCCATGTCCTCGATGATCTCGTCCTCGATCACCGCATCGTCCGGGACCTCCTGCGGCGGCGCGGCGGCGGCGGCGGCTGAATCTGCTGCGTCTGCTCGATGTCCTCGATTTCGATGATCTCCTGGTTGGCCTCAATGACCTCCACGGGCTCACCGGTGTCCACCGGGGCGTTGACGAAGGCGAGGAGCAGGAGGAGGGCGACGACGGCGCCGATCTGGATGTACAGCGGGTACTTCTGCTTCAGATCGGCCTCAGGAGTCTTTCGGAGGGCCATGGGGGACGGGGGGAGAGCGGGCCGGGGGATCCGGACTCGGAATGTAGGCACGAGCGGGCGCGGCGTCACGCCTCACAGCAAGACAACGCGCCCGCGCTGGAGATCGCGTGTGGAGAATGAGACCGGGAGCGCGGTGGAAAGTTGCTCCGCGCTCACGCGAGGCGCCAGCGGGACGTTGCCAGACGGCTCAGCGGAGCACGAACCGGACGGGCACGGTGTAACGCACGCGCACGGCCCGGCCCTGCTGGATGCCGGGCTCGAAGCGGCTCGCGCGGACGGCCTCCACCGCAGCCTCCGAGAGAAGCGCGCCCGGCGAGCGGAGCACCGCGACGTCGGTGATGCTCCCGTCGCGCTCCACCACGAAGCCGACGTAGACGGTGCCCTCCTGCCCGATCCGGCGCGCGGCCTCGGGGTATGTCACGCGGCGCTACAATCCCTCGATCCCGCCGATGAGCACCGGCTCGATCTCGACGGCCTCGTGGATGTCGTCGGTGTCGTCGATAAGGTCGACGGGCGGCGGGGGGGCGGTGTCCCTCGGAAGCGGCGGGGGCGCTGGCGGTGCCGGTGGGCGAGGCGGAAGGCCCGGAGCGAGGGCGCCGGGGTCGAACGTGCCGACGAACTCGTCCTCGATGGGCGCCCCGTTCTCTACCTCGACGGGCGGTGGCGGGGCGGGGGGCGGTGGGGGAGGCGGCGTGATCCGTGTGGGCGGGCTCGGGACGACGTGGATCGGGGCGTCGGGGGCGCGTTCTACCTCCATCAGTTCCGCCGGGGGAGTGGCGGGGAGGGAGAAGGCGCCGAGGACGACGAGGAGCGCCAGCGCGGCGCCGAGTTGGAGATGCAGCCGGTACTGGCGGCGGACGTCGGCGGGTCGGTCGGGCATGGCATCGCGGGAAAGGTGCCCTCCCGAGACTGCTTAGCCCGCGCCTTCTGCGCGACGCGGGCCGTCCACAGCCCGAAGAGGAGGCCCACGATGTCCGCGAGGGTGTCGTACGGGTCCGCGAAGCGGCCGATGGGCAGCGTCGCCTGCCACACCTCGATGAACACGGCGAACGCGATCCCGCTCACGAGGACCGCCAGTGGGCGGACGCCGGCCCACCGCCACACCAGCGCGAAGCCGATAAAGGCGAGCGCGTGGTAGAGCTTGTCCGGCGTCAGGATGGCGAAGCTGCGGAGGGCATCGCCGGGGATGGAGCAGGCCACGAGGACGGCGAGCGTCCAGAGCGCGGCGAGCGTGCGGCGGGCGGTCATCGCGCGGTGGGCTGGAGGAGGTCGCTGGCGACCATGGAGCCGGGGCGGCCGGTGTAGCGCACGGCGGCGCGGTAGCCGAGCCAGAGCGCCGCGAGAGCCGCATCCGCGGGGGGGAGGCCCTGGGCCATGAGGCCGACCGTCGTGCCGGCGAGCACGTCGCCGGTTCCGGCCGTCGCGAGGGCGGGGTGGCCGGGCGGCCCGATGGCGGCGGTCCCGTCGGGGGTGGCGAGGACGCTGGGCATGCCTTTGAGCACGAGGACGGAGCGCCAGTCGGCGGCGAGATCGCGAACGGTTGCGAGGCGGTCGCGGGGGTCCAGGTCGTCGTCGCCGGTGAGGCGTCGGAGTTCGCCGAGGTGCGGCGTGAGCACGATCCGCCCGCTCGCGCGCTCCGCCAGCGCGTCGGTGTGGCCGGCGAGGGCGCTGAGGCCGTCGGCATCGATGACGGCGGGCGGGCCGTTCTCGCCCGCCAGGCGACGGAGGAGGGCGCGGACGAGCCGCTGCGTCTCCGTCTCGCGCCCCAGACCGCAGCCCAGTAGCACGGCGTCCGTCCCCTCGACCCGCTGGCGGATGCCGTCGTAGGCGGTGATCGCGAGGCCGCCGCCGTCCGCCTCCGGCTGCGCGTCCACCATGACCTCGGGGTTGTGGGCGTCCACCGTGGCGCGGGCGCTCTCGGGCGTGCAGCAGACCACGGCGCCCGCCCCGGCGCGGTAGGCGGCCTGGGTGGAGAGCACCGCGGCGCCCGTGAACGCCCGGCTGCCGACGATGCAGAGCGCGCGCCCCGCGCTGTACTTGTGCGCGTCTGCGGCACGCTGGGGGAGCACGGCCTCCAGCCACTCTGGCGAGGCCGTCCAGGCGTCGGCGTGCTCGCGGAGGAGCCCGTCGGGAATTCCGATCTCCGCTGTGACGACGGCGCCCGCACGCTGGGGGCCATCGCCGAGGAGCAGGCCCGCTTTCAGTGCGCCCATCGCGACGGTGAGGTCGGCGTGGACGGTGCCGTCCGGGGCCTCGCCGGTGTCTGCGTTGAGCCCCGAGGGGACGTCCACGGCCAGGACCTTCGCGCCGCGCTGGCGTTCCGCCTCGGCCCACGCCGCGAGCGACGCGACGGGCTCCCGGAGCGCGCCCTCCACGCCGATCCCGAGCAGCGCGTCCACGACGAGCGCCGGCCGCTGGCGGCGGAGGTCGGCGGGATCGGGGCCGCCGATCGTGAGCCGGTCCGAAGCCTCCGCCAGCCGGGCGAGAAGGGCGAGGTTGGCGGCGCAGTCCTCGGTCGCGTCGTCCGCTGTGGCGTTCGTGGCGACGGTGACGGTCCAGCCTCGCGCGTGCAGCACGCGGGCGATCACGAGCCCGTCGCCGCCGTTGTTGCCCTTCCCGGCCAGGACAACAGCTTCGCGCGGGCCGTCTCCCGCCAGTCGCTCGGCGTGATCCGCACAGGCGCGGCCTGCAGTCTCCATGAGCGCGCGGCCGGGCAGGCCCCACTCGTCCATCGTGCGGCGGTCGGCCTCGCGCATGCCATCGGCGCGGAGAACGGGGGAGAGGAGGTCGGGGTGAGAGAGCACGCGGGGAGAGGGGGGGCGCCGCGAAAGTACCCGGCCGCGCGTGAGCGCCGCCAGCCGCGCGCTAGTTCTCCAGCGCGATCTCGCCAGTGTCCGTCTCGAACCGGGCGCGGACTGTCTGCGGCGCGTCCGCGAAGGTGACCGTCTCCGGGGGCGCATATGGCGCGAGGCGGCCGGGCGACCACGCACCGTCGCCGTCGGTGTCTACCACGAAGCGGAGGCGGTAGTCGCCGGGCGGGAGGCCCGCGATCCGGAAGCGTCCCTCGGCGTCCGTGACGGCGCGGAAGGGAGCGCCCGCCTCGGGTACAGCCTCCACGAGGACGGATTGCGCGGTGCCCGTGACGCGCCCCACGATCTCGCCGGTCTCGTTCGGCTCGGGCCGTCGGTAGCGGCGCAAGCGGACCGTGTCGGGCTCCACCACCCCGACGGCGAACGCGCGGACCTCCGGCGCGACCCGGATCGCCACGCTCAGTCCGTCCGCCAGCGGCTCGGTCGCGAACGCGACGGGCGCCCCGCTGGCGGTGACGCTCAGCGAGGCGATGCGGGCGGAGTCTGGCGGGAGCGTGAAGCGGACGCCGGGGCGCTCGTCAGGGCGGAGCGTCTGTGCGGAGTCGGCCGGGAGCGGGGAGGCGGGGAGGAAGGCGGCGAACTGGGCCGCTACGGTGTCCGGCCGCACGGCGGGCGTCACGGTCTGCTCGAACGGCTCGACGGCGTTGCCCGCGGAGTCCGCCACGGCCCCCTCGCGCACGAGCGCGACGCGGAGCGGTTGCGCCGCAAGCGGCTCCGCGGATTCCAGCCGCACCTCCTGCGGGCTCTCGGGGTCCACGTAGACAGCGCGGACCGCCGCGCTCGCCCCGCTAGCGGAGTCGGCGAGCGCCCATGCCGCGGGGTCTGCGCCTTGCAGCGTGATCGTCTCGCTGAAGCGGACCGCCAGCCGGCGGTCGGTCAGGCCGCGGAGCCGCTGCACCTCGGGCGCGAGGGTGTCCGCCACGGCCGCGTACAGCGCGAGGGGATCCGATTCGAGGGTGTCGGCGCGTGCCAGGGGCCGGGGCGGGGCGGCGAACCGCTCGCCCGCATCGGCGCGGCGGTTCCGGTTCCGGTCGTCCACGGCGACCACGAAGTAGGTGCCCTCGCGGAGGTACTCCAGCGCGAAGGCGCCGTCGGCCCCGGCCTGCGTGCCGTAGTCGGGCGGCTGGCGGCGCGGGTCGGGGAGCGCGGCGGTGGAGTCGGCGCGGTAGGCCCAGACCGCCAGCCCGGCAGCGGGTTGGCCGCGCGAGGGCGTCAGCACGCGGCCCGCGATGCGGCCGCGGTCCAACTCGTCCCCCGTGGAGAAGGCGAGCGTGATCGGCTCGCGGAGGGCCACGCCGCGCTGGTCGCGCAGGTCCGTGGAGACGGTGACGACGTAGGTCGTGGACTCGCGGAGGCTGTCCAGCGTGATCCGAAGCTCGCGGCCGCGGACCTCCACCTCGGGCGGCGTCCCGCTCTCGGGCACCACGCTCACGGCACGGGCGCCCTGCGGGTTGATCCGCTCGGAAAACGTCAGCGTGACCTCGCGCTCCGCCACCCGGAGGCCGCCCGCCTCCGGCACGGAGCCGACGAGGCGGGGCGGGGTCGTGTCGTCGGGGCCGCCCGTGGGCCGCGTCGGCGTCGCGCAGGACGCGAGGGAAAGGGCGAGGAGGAAGGCGGACAGAGCCAGGCGCCAGCGCTCTGCTCCTTCCGCCTTCCCCCTCGCGCCCCCCTCGTCACGCATAGATGCCGCGGAGGCGGAGTGCGTTGGCCACCTTCTCGATGGCGTTGATGTACGCGCCGATCCGCATCGGGACGCCGAAGCGCTCGGTCTCGGCGTAGACGGCGTCGAAGCCGGAGCGCATCATGCGGTCCAGGCGGCGGTTGACGCGGTCCAGGCTCCAGAAGTAGCCCTGGCGGTCCTGCACCCACTCGAAGTAGGAGACGGTCACGCCGCCCGCGTTCGCGAGGATGTCCGGCACGACGAGCACGCCGTTCTCGTTGAGGATGTCGTCCGCGCCCGGCGTGGTGGGGCCGTTGGCGCCCTCCACGACGATCTTCGCCTTGACGTCTCCGGCGTTCTCACTCGTGAGCTGGTTCTCCTTCGCGCACGGCGCGAGCACGTCCACGTCCAGCGCCAGGAGCTCGGCGTTGGAGATCGGCTCGGCGCCGTCGAAGCCCGCGAGGGAGCGGCCGTGGTTGGCCATGTACTCGATGGCGGCGTCGATGTCGATGCCGTTCGGGTTGTAGTAGCCGCCGCTCACGTCGCTCACGGCGACGACCGAGCAGCCCTGCTCGCGGAGCAGCTGCGCCGCCACGGAGCCCACGTTGCCGAAGCCCTGTACGGCCACGGTGGACTGGCCCGGGCGCATCCCGAGCTTCTCCATCGCGGAGAGCGTGCTCGTCATGACGCCGCGGCCGGTCGCCTCGCGGCGGCCCTGGCTCCCACCGATGAGGATCGGCTTGCCGGTGACCACGGCGGGCTCCGTGCGGCGGACGTGCATGGAGTACGTGTCCAGCAGCCACGCCATGACCTGCTCGTTCGTGTTCATGTCCGGCGCCGGGATGTCCTTGTCCGGGCCGAACACGTCGAGGAGGTTGGCGGTGTAGCGCCGCGTGAGCCGCTCGATCTCGCCGGGGCTCATCTCGGCGGGGTTGCAGGTGATGCCGCCCTTGGCGCCGCCGAAGGGGACGCCCACGATGGCGCACTTCCACGTCATCCACGCCGCGAGGGCCTTGACCTCGTCCAGGTGGACGTCCGGCGCGTAGCGGATGCCGCCCTTGGACGGCCCGAGCACCTCGTTGTGGATGACGCGGTAGCCCTGGAAGACCTTGAGCTCGCCCGAGTCCATGACGACGGGCACGCTCGTGATGTGGATGCGGGAGGAGGAGCGGAGGTATTCGTACAGCCCGCGGTCGAGCTCGAGGAGCTCGGCGGCGTAGTCGAACCGTTCCATCATCGACTGGAACGGGTTGTCCTTGTCGAAGGTGGGCGTGGGCTCCTGGTAGACGGCGCGCGTCTTGACGTCGCGCTTGAAGGGGGTGGCCATGAGGTCCCGTTGGGACGGCAACGGATGGGTGTCAAAGGGGATCGCCATGAAGCTACGCCGGAGGGCGTGGGGAGCGCCCGCCAGCGGAGGGACGCTGGCGGCACGGGCGCATGAGCGAAGCGGAGCGCCGGGTAAGGCCGGAAGCGCTTCCGAAGAAGTGACGAAGCTATCGGCAATCTGAGGGGCGTTCTCAATCCGCCTGCCGAAAACCGCTCGTTCTGCCCCGTCTTCACGCGCTGGCGGTTGCGCTGGGCGGGGCGAGAACGCGGCGTATCGGCCGGAGGTTGACCCGCCAACAGGGGCGCCCCGCGCGGAGTTCACCGGGGTTGGGTGGCCCGCCACCCGCCGCGGGCGTTGCTTCCGCCCTCACGATTCCCGCCGATTCCATGCCCGACCGCCCCGTCCGCGTCCTCTTCGTCTGCCTCGGCAACATCTGCCGCAGCCCGCTCGCCGAGGGCCTCTTCCAGCAGAAGGTGGTGGAGGCAGGGCTGGCGGAGCACTTCGAGGTGGACTCCGCCGGCACCGGCGGCTGGCACGTGGGCGCGCCCGCGGACCGCCGGATGACGGCCACCGCGGCCCGCCACGGTACGGACCTCTCCGCTCTCCGCGCCCGCCAGCTCTCGCGCGCCGACCTCGACTACTACGACCACGTCTTTGTGATGGACAAGGCGAACCTCCACGACACGCTCTACCTCGACCCTGACGGGGACCGGAGCACGCAGGTCCGCCTCTTCCGGGAGTTTGACCCCGAGCCCGGGGACTACCAGGTGCCGGACCCGTACTACGGCGGAGACGAAGGCTTCGAGACGGTCTTCGCCATCGCGGACCGTACCACGGCGGCCATCCTGGACCGTCTCCGGGATGCCTACGACCTGTAGCCGCTAGGCTCTGTCTGGTGGTTCGGAGCGAGGCCGAACGCGAGGACCGGGGTCGGCCCGCGAGGAGCGTGAAGCAGACGTAGCGCGCGCTACGGCGATGGAGCGCGACGCGGCGGGACGGCTCCGGGGCCGCGTGTAGGCCGATCTGGAGTCGCCGGACTGCTGCCGCGAGGCGCGTGGAGTGGGAGGGCACGATCACGCTGAACGTGCTCCCCTCTCCGAGCCGGCTCGCGACGACGATCCGGCCCCCGTGGAGCTGCGCCAGCTCCTGCGCGATGGAGAGCCCGAGGCCGCTGGAGGACTCCCCGCCCGTCGGCGTCGGGGTCAGGCGGTGGAAGCGTTGGAAGAGGCTCGCCTGATCGTCCGGGCTCAGCCCCGGACCGGAGTCCCGGACATCGACCCGCGCGAGGCCGTCGGAGACCTGCGCGGTGAGGCGGATGTCGCCGCCCGGCGGCGTGTATTTAACGGCGTTGGAGAGGAGGTTGTCCACGATCTCGCGGAACCGCTCGGGGTCTACGCGGGCGAACGGGGAGACAGGGGGGAGGTCCAGCGTGAGCCGCTGTTGCTTCTCGCGCACGCGCCCCTCGTACTCCGCCGCGAGGTCTCGTACGAGCGCACCGAGGTCCACGGTCTCCGGCCGGAGCTCGATCCGTTGTCCGTCCAGTGCCGTCGTGATGAGGAGGTCCTCGATGAGCCGGAGCATCCGCATCGCGCTGCGGCGGATGGTGGTCGTGAACTCGTGGAGGTCCGGGCGGTCCGGCGCCTCCACGTCGATCAGGTCCGAGAACCCGACGATGCCGGTGAGTGGGCTGCGGAGGTCGTGTGCGGCAATCCCGAGGAGTTGCGTCTTGAGGTCATTCGCCTCGCGGAGCGCGTCACTCGTAGCCTCCGCCGCCTCCCGGGCCGCCAGCGCGTCGGCGCGCTCGGTGTTGAGGATCCGGATGCGGACGGAGAGGGCCACGGCGAAGAGGAGCATCTCCATGAGCATCCCGCTCTGCAAGACGGTCCGCCCGATGCCGTGGACCTCCATCCCGAGCAGGTACGCCACGGTGTAGCCGATCCCAAAGAAGATGAACGACCCCGAGGCCAGGAGGTAGTAGCGCGCGGGGCGGAAGCCTCGGCGGTGGCTCTGGACGCCCGCAGCAAACGTGGCCGCGAGCATGAACAGCGCGAAGAGGGCGGCCAACGTGGGGCCTGCGTTCCACGCCCCGAAGAGCGCCATCACGCCGCTGGCGGCCCACCCCACCAGGACGAACTGCAGGGCGCGGTCCAGCCTCGGCGCGAGCTCCACGGTGTGCAGGAAGAGCCGGGCGAACTGCGTGTACGCCAGCGCGGCGAAGACGAGCGCGAAGAACCCCCACTCCAGGTGGTACACCGGTGACCACGTGCCGGGGAGGAAAAGCGTGAGGTAGCCCTCGTGCGACGCCCAGTGGAGGGAGGAGAAGGCCAGGAAGAGGACGTACGCGAGGTAGCTCGGGTCCCGGAAAGAGACGTAGAGGAAGAGGTTGTAGAACGCGAGCGCGATCGTGATGCCGATGAACAGGAACTGCAGCCCGTCGCGCCGGCGCTGCTCGGAGCGGAGCGTCGATTCCGGGACGGGGACGGCCTCTATGGGGTCGTCGTAGCCGCCGATCCGGTGGCGGATCTGGAGGTACAGCGTCGCGGTCTCGGCCGGCTCCAACTCAATCTCCACCCCCGGCGGGTCCAACAGCTCGCTCGGGCGCTCCGCCAGCGGCACGTGCCGGCCGGTCCGGAACGTCTGCCGCGTTCCGTCGGCGCGGAGGAGGGTGGCGCGAACCTCGTCTACGGAGAGGGGGAGGATCCACGTGGTCCGCTCCGGCGAGGCGGAGCGGAGGCGGACGCGCGCCCAGTAGGTCGTCGGCTGCCCGTTCTCTGCGGGGTACAGCGACGAGATGGGCTCGAATCGCGCGGAGTCCGCGGCGACGGCTTCGAAGGGCGCGGCCCCGTCTCCCACGTACGCTTCCAGCCCGGCCTCGATGCCGGCTGGCGCCTCGCCCGGCGCCAGGACGACGGGCGCCTGGGCAAACGCAAGGAAGAGAAGGGAAACGAAAGACAGAACCACGTCTGGGACGGCCAGGGAGCCGAAGTATCGGCAGGCGACGGGGATTGATAACCGCCGGATCGCGCGGACGCTACGCCGCGAGGGGAAGCGCCCGCGGCTGCGCGACTGGGAGGGTGACCGTGAGCCGGGCGCCGCCCGCTGGCGGCGACTCTACGCGGATGTCCCCCTCGTGGAGGTCCACGACTTGTTTGACGATCGCGAGGCCAAGCCCGGTCGAGGGCTCGCCACCGGTCGGGCGGGCGGAGAGGCGCTGGAAGGGGCGGAAGAGGCCGGCGCGGTCGGCGGGGGAGAAGCCCGGGCCGGAGTCCTGGACGGAGACTCGCGCGTAGGTCTCGGTGCCTTCTACCTCCACCGAGATGGAGCCGCCAGGCGGCGTGTACTTGACGGCGTTGGAGAGGAGGTTGTCCACGACCTCGCGGAACCGGTGCGCGTCCAACCGCACGATGAACCCGGCGGGGGCGTACACCGATAGGCGCTGCCCCTTCACGTCCGCCAGCGCCGCGAACGGGCGCGCGGCCTCCGCCACGTGCAGCCCGAGATCCGTGGGCTCCGTCGTGACGCTGGCGTCCCCGCTGTCCAACTCGGCCGTCACGAGGAGGTCGTCCACGAGCCGGCGGAGCCGGTTCGCCGAGGACTGGATGTGGCCGGCGTACTCGCGGAGCGAAGCGTTCGGCGCCTCCTCGTCGATGAGGTCCGCGAAGCCCACGATGGCGGCGAGCGGGCTGCGGAGGTCGTGCGCGGCGAACCCGAGGAGGTTGGCCTTGAGGCGGAGCGCCTCGCGGAGCCCCTCGCTGGTGGCCTCGGCGCGGGCCTGGGCCTCGCGGGCCCGCCGCCGGTCCGCTTGCAGCGTGCGCACGCGCCGCGCGATGGCCCACCCCAGCACGAGGGCCTGCATCGCCACGCCGAGCTGCACGATGGCTTCCGCCTCCTGCACCGGGGGCAGCCCGAAGATGGGCGCGACGTAGACGAGGCAACTCGCCGCCATGCTGGCGGTCGCGAGGAGGAGGAGGCCGGCGGGCCGGTAGCCGCGCCGCCAGGCGACGATCATCGCGCTGAGCGTGAGCGCTGTGACGGGCACGCTCAGCGCCGCGCTCCACCCGCTCCACAGCGCCCAGCCCCCCGCCAGCGCCACGAGCGGGCCGGCCGCGTGGGCGGCGCCCAACCAGAGGAGCGGGCGCTCCAGCCACTCCTGCAGGCGGGCCGGGAGCAAGAACTGCCGGATGAACAGCGGGTACGAGACCGCCGCCAGCGTGGCGGTCGCGAGGAAGGCGATGGAGTGGAGGCTCCAGTCCGTCGGCGCGGCGATGCTGGGGCCGTTGCCGACCGTCGCGAGGAAGTGGAACCCCATCCCGAGGACGAAGCCGGCGTAGTAGAGGAACGCGCGGTCGTGGAGGGTGCGGAAGAGCCCCAGGAACGAGAGCCCGAGCGCGAGCACGATGCCCAGACAGACCCCTTGGATGAGCAGGGGGAGGTCCGGGGAGAAGAGGGCGAAGGCGGACATGGGGCTGGAGAGGGGCCCCGGGTATCGGCGGCTTGCGGGGAGTCGCTAAGCCTCCCGTGCACTTTGGTTTCCGCCGTCCGCTGGCGGTCCGTTTCGGGCGGGCTGGGGCGTCCGCTACAGCGCGAGCGACGGCTCCGCCCCGAGCGAGAGCGGGCTGGTCTCGCCCGCGGCCCACTTGAACGCCGCCGTCACGGCGATCATCGCGGCGTTGTCCACGGAGTACGAGAGCGCCGGGACGTGGAGCCGCCAGCCCTCGGCCTCGGCGGTCTCGGCCGCGCGTGCGCGGAGCCCCCGGTTGGCAGAGACCCCGCCCACGATGGCGACGTCGCGCACGCCCGTCTGGCGGACGGCGTCGGAGAGGGCGGAGACGAGCGCGTCCACCACGGCGCGCTGGAAGGAGGCGCACACGTCACCGCGGTGGGTCTCCAGCCAGACGTCGCGCTCGGGCTCCGGCACGTCGTCCAGCGCGTAGCGGACGGCCGTCTTGATGCCGGAGAACGAGAAGTCCGCGAGGGAGCGCGCCTTCTGCCCCGTGATGCGCGGGGAGGCGAGCGAGAGGAAGGAGGCGTCGCCATCGGCGGCCCGCTTGTCCACGGGCGGCCCGCCGGGGTAGCCCAGCCCGAGCAGGCGGGCCACCTTGTCGTAGGCCTCGCCCGCGGCGTCGTCGCGCGTGCGGCCGAGCTCTTCGTGGACGAACCCCTCGCGCACGAGCGTGAGGAGCGTGTGCCCGCCCGAGACGGTGAGGCAGAGGAACGGGAACGCCGGGTGCGGCTCCTCCACGAACACGCTGTAGACGTGGCCCTCCAGGTGGTTCACGCCGATGAGCGGCACGCCGAGCCCCAGCGCGAGGCCCTTGGCGGCGCTCAGGCCCACGAGCAGCGAGCCCGCCAGCCCAGGGCCGTACGTCACGGCGATCGCGCCGAGGTCGCCCATCGCCAGCCCGGCCTCGTCCAGCGCCGTCTGCACCGTCGGGACGATGAGGCGCTGGTGCGCGCGGCTGGCGAGCTCCGGCACCACGCCGCCCCAGCCCTCGTGCACGCGCTGGCTCGCGACGACCGACGCCGCCAGCCGGCCGTCGGCCCAGACGGCCGCGGCGGTGTCGTCACACGAGGACTCGATGGCGAGGAGGGGAGGCAGGTCAGGCAGCATGGCCCGAAGATCCGACGGGAGAGGGGCGGCGGCTGCCCCTCGGAAACGTCTTCACGCGAGGCCGCGGCCGGTGGCCCACTCTCAGACTGGGACCAGCAGGCCTCTTTGCTGGGTAGAAGCGGAACGCGAGGGCGACGGTATAGGAGCTGTGTCTGGCGGCGTCGGGTCCGTGGCCGGATCCCCGAGAGGTCCCCCGCCGGGTTTCAGTTCGGGACGGCGGGACGTTGGGGTTGCGAGGGGCCGAGCCGTTGGGGTGAGGGGGAGCCTTGGCCTAGGGGTTGCCGAGTCGGGCCGGAAACCACACCACCCCCCATGCCTCAGGCTCTCCTGATCGTCGCCGCCGCCGTCATCCTCGGCCTCCTCGGGTTGAGCCGTCACGAGGCCCGCGCTCGGGACCACCGCGCACTCGAACAGCAGGAGATCGAGGCCGTCGCGCTCCGGATGGCCGAGCGGTGGGCGGGGGCCGCGCGTGACCTCGCCTTCGACGAGGCCGACATCGCGCGGGACGAGATCCGCCTGCGGAACGACGTGGCGGGCCTCTCATCGCGCCTGGGCCCCGATGCTGGGGAGACCGCCGCCGACCCCCGCACCTTCGACGACGTGGACGACTACCACGGGTTCACCCGGACCGAGGCCGTCCCTGTGGGCGCGGGTGTTGGGACGGTGGATCTGGAGGTTCGGGTGGAAGTGGCCTACGCGCGGAGCAGCGACTGGAGCCCCTTGGGCACCGCCAGCACCGCCAAGCTGGCGGTCGTTACGGTGCGGGAGGCGGGGGCGCAGGAGCGCGGCCGCCCGGCGGTCCAGGTGACCCTCCCCGTCCGGTTTACCCCCGCCCAGCAGTTCGTCCGCCAGTAGCCCGTGCAGTTCCTCCTCGATCACGCGCTGGCGGTCGTCGCCGGTTCCGTGCTGCTCATCGCGGCGCTCACGCTCCAGACGCAGAGCCGACTCCACGCCGTCCAGGAAACCGTCTCCGACGCCGCCCGCGCGCGCGCGGTGTCGCTGGGCGAGGTGCTGGCCGAGGAGTTCGACAACGTGCTCTCGGAGCCACAGGCCACGGAGTTCTTCGGGGCGCACCTCTGCCGCCTCCGCCGCGACCCCTCAGATTCCGTGACGGAGCGCGTGGAGGTCCCCACCTACGTCCGGTCCACGCCCACGTCTCTGCCCACGCCGGGGCACGTTCGCTACCGGCTCCTCGCCGACGGGGACTCGGTTCAGACTTCGGACACCTGGCTCCTGACCTATGACCTCGTGCGCGAGGTGGATCTGGGAGCGGGCTACAGCGCACCGGACACCGTCGGCACGGGGATCGTGGACTTCGACGTGGTCTTCGGCGGCCGCGCCACGGAGACCACCTCGGGCACGCCGCCCATCCGGTTCCGGCAGATCGGCTTCGAGATCGCCGTCGCGATGCCGGACCTCGCGGGCGAGCGCCGCTTCCACAACGTGGCCCGCGTCTCGCACGTGATCCGCCCCCCCAACCTCACGGTCGGTACCTGACATGGCCCGCTTCGTCCTACTCATCATCGCCGCCGTCAGCATCGGCGGGATCGCGTTCAGCCTCGGGAGTGGGGACCGCGCGCACACGCAG
>LWDU01037704.1_pt2 | contig 16568 bp, 16 predicted proteins | sample 727161 | NCBI WGS metagenome assembly LWDU01 (sample SAMN04566230, study PRJNA314399) | hydrothermal vent metagenome | isolation source: deep sea hydrothermal plume seawater | place: Mexico: Gulf of California, Guaymas Basin | collected 2004-07-11
CGCGCCCTCGCCGTTGATCGAGCCGCCGATGACCGCGCTCCCCTCGGTCTTGGAGACCGGGACGGACTCGCCGGTGAGCATCGACTCGTTCACCGAGGTCTGGCCGTCGACGACGACGCCGTCGGCGGGGACCTTCTCGGCGGGCTTGACGATGACGCGGTCGCCGTGCTGGAGCTGGTCGAGCGGCACGTCCTGGACGGTCCCGTCGGGCATGAGCTTGTGGGCCTCGGACGGCATGAGCCGCGCCAGCTCCTCGAGCGCCTTCGAGGCCCCCATCACCGACTTCATCTCGACCCAGTGGCCGAGGAGCATGACGTCGATGAGGGTCACGAGCTCCCAGAAGAACGGCATCCCCTCGAGCCCGAACACGATGGCCGTACTGTACACGTAGGCCGTCGTGATAGCGACGGAGATCAGCGTCATCATGCCGGGCCGCCCGCCCTTCACCTCGGACACGAACCCCTTCAGGAACGGCCAGCCGCCGTAGAAGAAGACGACGGTCGAGAGGGCGAAGACGACGAGGGCGTCGCCCGGGAACCGGAGCGCGTCGCCCAGCCGGAGGAAGGCCTGGATGGCCGGCGAGAGGAGGAGGACGGGGACCGAGAGGACGAGGGAGACCCAGAACCGCCGCCGGAAGTCGGCCACCATCATGGCGTGGTGGTCGTGGCCCATCTCGCCGTGGCCAGGCTTGTGGCCGTCGTTGCCGCGGCGCGCGTGCTCGACGGGGCCGCGGCGGGCGTCGTCATGGCTGCCGTGGGGGCCCTCCTCGGCCGCGTCGCGGAGCTCCTGCTGCTTGAGCCCGGGCTTCTCGCCCGGCGGCACCGGGTCGGAGAGGTCGTGCTCGGCGTGGCCTCCGTGCGCGGCCGTCGGCTGGGAGGCCGCCGGCGTCGTGGAGTCGTCGTGGGAGGGGTCGGTCATGGGAGGCGGGGGTCGGGTGAGGGGCGGGGGCTCTCTGAACGGGGGGGATACGCGAGGGGTCAGCGGACGGACGTGTACCCCCCGGGGACGCCGTTCTTCGAAAGGACGACCTGCCAGAGCTGGGCGCCTCGCGCCCGGAACAGGCCGGCGCACTGGAGGAGGTAGTAGGTCCACATCCGCCGGAACCGGTCGTCGTAGCGGGCCGGGAGCGATGCCCACGCGCGCTCGACGTTCGCGTGCCACGCCATCAGCGTCCGGTCGTAGTGGGCCCCGAGGTTGTGCCAGTCCTCCATCACGAACCGCCCCTCGACGGCCCGCCCGATCTGTTGGATCGAGGGGAGCATCGAGTTGGGGAAGATGTACCGCTCGATCCAGGGGTCGGTCGAGCGGGCGGAGTGGTTGCCCCCGATGGTGTGGAGGAGGACGAGCCCGTCGTCCTTGAGGTGCCGGCGCACGACGTCCAGGAACGTCCGGTACCGCTTCACGCCGACGTGCTCGAACATGCCGAGCGAGACGACGTGGTCGAACGGCTCCGGCTCCTCGAAGGCGCGGTAGTCCTGGAGGCGGACCTCGACCGGGAGGCCATGTAGCCTCGCACTAGCCAAAGCGACCTGCTCCTCCGACACGGTGATGCCGACGCCGCGCGCCCCATAGCGCTCGGCGGCATAGGCGAGGAAGCTCCCCCACCCGCAGCCGACGTCGAGCACGCGGTCGCCCGGCTGGAGCCCGAGCTTGCGGCAGACGAGGTCGAGCTTCGCCTCCTGCGCCGCGTCGAGCGTGTCGGCCTCGGCCCAGTACGCGCAGGTGTAGACCATGCGGCGGTCGAGCATGGCCTCGAAGAGGTCGTTGCCGAGGTCGTAGTGGCGCTCCCCGACCTCGAACGCCTGCGATGGCCGCACTTTACCCGCAATGGCCGCCGCAATCGCCGGGAGGAGCACCCACGGGTTGCGGGTCGCCTGACGGACGGCCGCGCGGGCGTCCGGGCGGAGCAGGCGGTGGAACGTCTCGTCGAGGCGCTCGGCGTCCCACCACCCGTCCACGTAGCTCTCGCCGAGGCCGAGCGAGCCGCTGCGAACGACCCGCTTGTAGAAGCGCTCGTCGTGGACCTGGATGTCCCACGGGTTCGGGCCGTCGATGGCGAGCCCCGTGTGGGCCGCCAGCTCGAGGACGACGCAGTGGGCCGGGGAGGCGCCCCGGTGACGGACCGGCCGGGTGGGCTCGAGCGGCGGCAGCCGCCCGCCCCCGTCCGACCGTGCAGGGGCGCCCGCGGCGCGGCCGAGGCCGGGGCGGCCAGGCCCGTTGGAGGAGTAGGTGCGAGAGGTGGGCATCATCGGAGGGACTGGCGGGCTCATTCGGAGCGGGCGAGCACGATGGAGCCCCCGTCCGAAGTGAGGACCTGCCGCAGGAGCCCGCCGCCGGGCAGCAGCGTCTCCTCGGCCCGGTAGCGATCGTTCTTTACCCGGACTCCGAGGACGTAGGCCCGCAGGCGGACCGCCTCGGTGACGGTGTAGGCCCCGGCGGGCGCGTCGGTGGCCGAGGGCCGAGCCACGCGGTTCTCGAAATCGATGCGCCGCGCTCGATGTCGGCCTCCAGCGTCACGTCGTCGAGGGCGACGCGTTGAGTCGGCGGGCCGGGGTAGAGGAGCGCGTCGCCCGTCACGCGCAGCGCGAGGTCTCGGCCCTCGGGGCCGAGCAGGGCGACGACGTTCATCACCATGCCCGCGTCGTCGACCCGGCACCGAATGGTCGTCTCGGACACGTCGGCGGCGTCCCCGTCGCACGGCCGCACCGTGAGCGTCGCCGCCATCTCCTCGCCCGCGACGACGACGGAGCCGACCGCCAGGGTCTGGCACGCGCCCTCCGCTCCCTGCGCGTCGACCGTGCGTCGCGTGTAGCGGCTGCCCTCGACGAGGGCGAGCGGCATCTGCTGGGCGGCCACCGCAGACGCACCCAGGCACAGCGCGAGCGCGACGAGTGCGGGCCGCGGAGGGCGGGCCGAGGGGTGCCAGGAGAGGTTCGAGAGGACCGGCGTCATGAGGCGGAGGGGGTTCACCGGGCGAGGTACCCGCCGTCGACGGGGTAGTAGGCCCCGGTGACGAACGAGGCCTCGTCGGACGAGAGCCACGCGACGAGGGCGGCGACCTCGTCGGGCGTGCCCAGCCGACCCGCCGGGTGGAGACCGACGAGCGTGGCGAGCGTCTCGGGGTCCGCTTCCAGCGCCGAGATCATAGGCGTCTCGATGAAGGCGGGGCCGACGGCGTTGACCCGGATGCCCTCGGCCGCCAATTCGATGGCGGCGGTCTTGGTGAGCCCCACGACGCCGTGCTTGGCCGCGACGTAGGCCGGGGCACTGGCGAACCCGACCTGCCCCAGGATCGAGGCCACGTTGACGATGGCCCCGCCCCCGGCCTCTCGCATCGCCGGGATCTGGGCCTTCATGCCGTAGAAGACGCCCGACAGGTTGACGCCGAGCACGCGCTGCCACGCCTCGACGGGGTAGTCCGCCGTCGGGGCCTGCTCCCCGCCGATGCCGGCGTTGTTGCAGGCGACGTCGAGCCGACCGAAGGCGCGGACGGCCCCGGCGACGAGGGCCTCGCACGCGGCCGGGTCCGACACGTCGGCCAGGACGAAGAGGGCCCCTCCCCCGCCCTCTTCGATCTGCTGCGCGGTCTCCTGCCCCCCGGCCTCGTCCACGTCGGAGACGACGACGCGGAAGCCCTCGCGGGCGTAGCGGAGGGCGATGGCGCGTCCGATTCCGGAGGCGGCACCGGTGACGAGGGCGACGGAATCAGGAGTCATGGGAGGCGAGGCTTGAGCTGGACGAAGGAGGGGCCGGGCGCATCCGGGTGGCCTTCTCGAGCAGCATCAGGAAGCCCATCGCCGGGTCCCGCGACTGCGCGTGGTGGAGGACGTCCCAGTGCGCGCGGAGGTGGTCTTGGACGAACTCGACCATGTGCCCGAGAGAGAGCGTGAGGGTGGCCGGGTGGCTGGGCGCACCGTCCGAGGAGAAGACGGCCAGGCGGACCTGGTGGCCGGCCGTGAGCTGGGCGGCGCCCCGGCGGAGCAGGTCGTGGGCGGCCGAGGCGGCCTCGTCCGGGTCGGCGCACCCGAACCGGGCCAGGGCCGCCTCGATCACGCCCGCGTCGAGCGTGGCCTCGTTGAAGCGGCCACGTCCCTCCTTGACCTCGGCCACCAACATGTCGGGGCGGTCGGTGGGGGCGCGCAGGGCCGGGTCCGTCTCGAACCGATGCCGCCCCCCTCGCCCGAGCACGCGGCGACCCGCTCCGGGAAAGCGGACCGCCAGGACGTCGAGGTCGGTCACGGTGCGGTAGCCGCCGTGCCGGGCGGCCTCGAGGACGGGGTACTCCGTGACGGTGAAGTAGCCGTTGACGTGGAGGTAGGCGCGGACGAGGGCGACGGCGTTATCCATAGGTCACCTCGGGCTGGGGCGCCGCGCGGGGCGGCTCCGGCGGCGGCGCGGACCCGTCGTAGCGGACGCCCGGGCGGGGGACGAAGCGGGGGACCTGGGCCGCGTAGACGTCGTAGGCCGCGCCGAAGCGTGCGCGGACCTCGCGCTCCTCGATCCGCGCGAGCCGGGCGTACATCCAGACCAGCACGGGGAACATCGCCAGCGTCAGGAGGGTGGGCCACTGCACGAGGAAGCCGAAGAGGACCGCCACGAAGCCGCCGTACTGGGGGTGGCGGACACGCGCGTAGAGCCCCGTCGTCGCCAGGCGACCCTCCCGCTGCGCTTGGTACAGCACGCGCCAGGCGCTCATAATGACGAGCACGCCGCCGCCGATGAGCACGTTGCTCAGCACGTGGAGCACGTTGAAGTGGGCCGCCCACGGGCTCCCCTCCCCGATCCCGAAGAGGGTTTGCCAGAGGTGGCCGTTGTCGTGGGCGAAGAGGTCGAGGCCGGGGTACCGGCTCCCGAGCCACCCCGAGAGGAGGTAGATCGTGAGCGGGAACCCGTACATCTCGGCGAAGAGCGCCACGACGAAGGCCGAGAACGCCCCGAAGGAGCGCCAGTCGCGCCAGTTCTTCGGGCGCGTGAAGCTGAAGGCGAAGGCGACGAAGATGACCGACATCACGACGGCCATCAGCCAGTATCCGTAGTCGTAGGGTCCGTTCATCGGATGGCGGGGTCAGGGGCAGGCTGCTCCGGGTCGAGGAGCTCTTCGCGGGGCGGGCAGTCGCAGGCGTGGAAGCCGTGGTCGGGGCACGCCGTGCACAGCGCCTCCAGCCGCTCGCGGAGCTGGCGGCGGGCGCGGTGCCGCCGCACGTTGAGGTTGTTGCGGGTGATGCCGAGATCTGAGGCGACCGCGTCGGGGTCGCGCCCCTCCAGCTCCAGCGCTTCGATCAGCACGCGGTACTCGTCTTTGAGCGTCGGGAGGAGAGCCCGGAAACAGAGGCAGAGTGCCTCGTCCTCCGTGGGAGGCACGGCGCCTTCCCGCTCGTGTCGGTAGCGGTCGAGAGACGCGACCTCCCGCTCACGCCTCCGGTACACGTCGGCGATGGCGTTCGCGACGATGCGGCGGAACCACGGGACGAGCTTCTCCTCGTCCCGGAGGCCGGGGGCGGCGCGGAGGGCTCGGAGCAGGCTGTCTTGCACGACGTCTTCGGCGAGGGAGGGGTCGTCCACGCGGGATGCGACGTAGGCGAGCAGGTAGGCCCTGCCCGCGACGAGGTGGGCCTCGACCAGGGCGTGAGGGGCGGCGTCTGTCTGCGGTTCAGTCATCGTCTACCTGTAGTGACGCGGGAGGGCTCGGGGGATTACAGTCGCGAGCCCCAAGGCGGGGAGCGGTCGACCGGTGGCTCCGGAGGGCGAGACCTGGGTGGCCGCGCGAACGTGGGTGACGGTGATACCGGGGCCACGGTGCGGAGGGGGGTGTCAGGATCGGGAGCCCGAGGAGGGCGCCGTGCGGCCCCGGCCGCGGGCGTCACATCGCGTCGTAAGTCGCGCGGTCTATCAGGCGCACGGTCTCCCCCGGGCGCAGGCACGCCACCTCGTGCATGCGGTGGGGATGCCGAACAGCCACCTCGCTACCACCCACGTCGAGACGGTTGAGGCAGCGGGAGACCCCGACGGCGTCGGGGGCGCAGTCCTCGTCGGTGAGGACTTGGGCCTCCACGGCAGCGGGCGGGACAACGCCCTCGACGAGGGTCACTGCCAGCACGCCTGGCTTGTGGGGGAGGCGCTCGGCCTCTGGCGTGACGAGGACAGCGCGGACCTCGGTCTCGGTAGGCTGGGTGCGGAGTGTCCTGTCCGTCGGGGGGACGTCGTTGGTGCCCAGGAGGAGCCGAGCGCCGACGACGACGGCTCCGACGATGAGACCGAGAAGGATGAGGCGTGTGATTCGGACATGCATGGGATGATTCGGACATGCATGGGACGGCCGGGCTGCCGGGGAACCTCCGTGACGGCAGGCAACGCTCGTGAGGTTGCCCCCATGAAAGGCGTCCCAGCGCGGAGGAGCGTGGAGGACGACCTGGTGCCTCCAACCTCAGGCAACGCACCCTTACGGAACCTGAGCTCGCCCTTAAAATCCGCTCAGGTTGTCCACCTGGCAGGGTTTGGCCCCCCACAACCGCCCTCCTCCGGATACGCTGTGGGCTGCGGCCCCAACCGCCTCGACAATCCGACCCCGGTCTTCCAATCCAGACGCAACCCGAGACCGGGGTCAGGGGCCTGGTTCCAGCGGCTCGCTCCGGACCGTCTCGACGAGACGGCGGACGAGGTCGGGCCGGGTGGTCCGGCCGGTCAGCGCCTGCTCGATGAGGAGGCTCGCAATGGGGGCGGCGGCCGTGGACCCGAACCCCCCGTTCTCGACGAAGACGGCGACGGCGATCCGGGGGGCCTCGGCCGGGGCGTAGGCGATGAAGAGCGAGTGGTCCTCGCCCTGCGGGTTCTGGGCCGTGCCGGTCTTCCCCGCGACGGCGACCCCCGGGACGGCCGCCACGCGGGCCGTCCCCGACGTCACGACCGCGCGCATCCCGCGCTGGACGACCGCGAGGTTCGCCGGACTGACGGGGAGCCTGCGGGGCGTCGGGAGGCCGGGGCGGACCTCGTCGCCGGAGGCCGGCTGCCGGAGGACGCGGGCGAGGTGGGGCGTGACGAGGCGGCCGCCGTTGGCGAGAGCGGCCGTGTACCGGGCGAGCTGGAGCGTGGTCACGGACACGTTGCCCTGCCCGATCCCGAGGGACACGAGGTAGCCCCGTGTCCAGCGCCCGGCGCCGTAGGTCCGGTCGAAGTACGACGAGTCGGGCCAGAGGCCCGGGCTCTGCGAGGGGAGGTCGGTGGGCATGGGCTCTCCGAAGCCGACGAGGTGGCCCCACCGCGCGTAGGTGTCGAGGCCCATGTCGAGGCCGAGCGCGTAGAAGAACTCGTTGCACGAGACGCGGATGGCGTCCTCGACGCCGAGCGGCCCGTAGCTCCCGTGGCCCCCGAAGCGACGGCCACCGAAGACGAAGGACCCGTTGCACGGGTACGTACTGGACGGCGTGATGACGCCCTCCTCGAGCCCCGCGAGGCCCATGAGCGGCTTGATGGTTGAGCCGAGGGGCTGGGCGCTGAGGGCGGCCCGGTCGTAGAGGGGCCTCGCGGGATCGGCCGAGAGTCGCGCCCACGTCGCCTGAGCGACGGGCGGGACGAGCATGGCGGGAGCGTAGTCCGGGCCGGAGACGTAGGCGAGGATCTCGCCCGTCTCGGAATCGAGGGCGACGGCGGCCCCCCGCTTGCCGACGAACAGGGACTCGGCGAGGGCCTGGACGTCGGCGTCGAGCGTGAGCGTGAGGTCGTAGCCCGAGACCGGGGCGGCGTCGTCCGCCCCGCCCCTCCAGCGCCCCACCGCGCGCCCGCGAACGTCGACGAGCTCGAAGCGACGCCCCGGGCGCCCCCGGAGCAAGGCGTCGTAGGTCCGCTCCATGCCCGTCTGGCCGACGAGGTCGCCGGGGGCGAGGCCCTCGACCTCGCGCCGGGCGACCTCGTCGGGGCCGACCTCGGCGAGGGTCCCGAGCGCGTGGGCGGCGCGGGGGCCGGGCGGATACGTCCGGTGGTAGGCGTCGACGACCTCGACTCCAGGGAGCCGGTACGCCTCTTCGAAAACGCGGGCGGCGATGGCCGGGCGGAGGTGGGCGGCCACGACGGTCGGTCGGTAGAGGCTCCACCGCCGGGCCTCGTCGACCCGAGCCTCGACGGTCGAGTCCGGGAGGCCAAGCAGGTCCGCCAGTCGGCCGACGTCGTCGCCGAGGCGGTAGGGCGTCACGGTGACGGCGGAGGCGGTCTCGTTGTTGACGAGGAGGCGGCCGTCGCGGTCGTAGATGCGGCCCCGGGGGGCCGGTGACCGGACGGCTCGGATGGCGTTGTCGCGGGCCACCTCGGCGTAGAGGTCGCGGTGGAGGATCTGGAGGTCCGCGAGGCGGAGCCCGAGGACGGCGAAGCTTCCGACGACCAGGCCGACGAAGATGCGGTACCGGACGGTGCGCGCTAGGAGATCGTTCGACCTCATGGTGACACCGGGTCGCCGCTACGCCCGACCGAGCCTCGAGCCCACGTCAGCGCGGAGGCGAGGGCTCCGATGGAGAAAGCCCGGCCGATGAGGCCCCCCCACGGCCTCATCGTAGGGCCGCCGTGGAGAGCTCGGCTCGCTCGAGTCCGGGGCAGGAGGCGGAGTCGTGGTCCGTCCATGGGGGCGCGTCGTTCGTGAGCGGAACGCCGCACGGGCTGCGAGGGTCGCTCTCTAACCTGAAATGGACCTAAGGTTATCTGATCCGACGGCCCTCCCCCGCACGGCTCAGGCCGAGCACGAGCCCGGCAGCCGCACCTGCGCCGAGTACGCTCAGGACGTGCGGCAGGCCTAGCGCATACAGGCCATCGTCGAGCCTGGCCGTGAGCCGAAGCGGTAGGGGCTTGTGCTGCTTTAGAACGACGACGTCCGGCTCGAACACGCGGGCCGCGCGGCGCCCGCTCTCGACGGCCCCCTCGATGCTCCAGATGTCGGCCTCGGTCTCGGTGTGGGCGCCGGCGAGCACGAGGTTCGGGACCGACGTCGCCTGGGTGGGCCGGTGGGGCCGCGTGTTCGTCGTCGTGACCCACTTCGGCTGGTCGGGCTCGATCCCGTCCGGCGAGAACGTCCACTCGGGCCAGACCTCGACCCTGGCGATGGGGAACGTGTCGAGCCCGCGCCCGCCGTTCGCTTGGCGGATCATGCGGTCGAGCGCGTCGGACGCGCGGATCTGCGCGAGCACCTCGTCGAGGAACTCCTCCTTCGTGCACGTCCGGAGCGGCTTGCCGTGGACGCGCCCGGGGACGGACGCCACGCACGCCGTGCACGTCCAGAGCGAGGCGACGCCGTCGCCGAGGTCGACGCGGGGCGGCCACGCCTGCTCCTGGGCGAACAGCGTGAGGTCGAACTCGGAGTCGGTGAGGGCCACGGCCGTCCGGTCGCGGGGCCACGCCATCGGCTCGTCGAAGGCGATCCGGAACGAGACCTGGGTGTGCGGGCCGTCCTGGATGAGGGGCCGGAATTTCTGGAGTTGCGGGTCCGCCTCCAGCTCCGGCGTCCGGGCGAGGACGTCGGCGGCGGCGAAGGGCGTGACGGCCAGGACGTAGAGGTCGGCCTCGACGGCCGCGCCCGTCGCGACGGCCGCGCCCGTCGCGAGGGCCGCGCCCGTCACGCGCTCGCCGTCGAACCGGAGCGTCTCGAGCGGGGCCTCCCAGTGGAACGTGACGCCGCGCCGCTCGAGGTCGGCGACCCACTTGTCGAACCACCACTCGTTGCTCGGGCCGCGGAGGAGCGACCAGCCGCCGAGCGACTCGTGCGCCCAGGCCGGGCCCTCGGCGTCGGCCGGGTGCGTGTGGCGCGGGCCGGACCGGACGTTCCGCCCGAAGAACAGCCCGACGTGGTGGATCGAGGCGACCGGCCAGTCCGCCCCGATCCACGGGCCGAAGAGGGCCCGCCACGTCGCGTGCCCGACGGCGCTCATCCGGGGCTTCCAGTACGCCGCGGCGTTGGTCCGGGCGTACCGCTCCTTCGAGCGCCGGTTCGTGGACCACGCCTTGAGGAGCCCCCACGCCAGCCACGCCTTGTCGGCGGCCGTCATCCGGAACGCCTTCGGCTTGTCGAAGAGGTCGTCCGGGTCGAGGTCGTCGTCGGCCGGGTTCGGGACGACGGCGTACTCGACGGGCCGGGAGAGGACGCGGTCGTAGAGCGAGTGCTCGTCGTCGAAGGGGATCTGGCGGAGGAGGTCGAACGTGTTGTGGTACCACGGCCCAAACCCGTGCCACGAGTACTCCGTGGGGAGGTCGTCAGCCTCGCGGCGGGCGCTCCGGAAGAAGCCGCCGGCCGCGCCGTTCCGCTCGTAGACCTCGACGCGGTGGCCGCGGCGGACGAGCTCGTGGGCAGCGCTGAGGCCGGCGACGCCGGCCCCAAAAATGGCGATGGTCACAGGGTGGTAGGGAGCGGTGTGTGCGTAGAAGCGGGTCAGCGAGGGGCGACGCTAGCGCCCCGACGACCAGTGGACGGCGGCGACGCGCCAGCCGTCGGGCGTCCGCGTCATGACGAGGAGCTCGGCCATCTCGGCATCGCCGATGCGCTGGGTGGAGGCGACCCAGGCGGCGTCGCCCGCGACGGTCGTGCGGCGGAAGAGCGGCTCGACGGTAGCGTCGGCGAGGAAGGCGGCGTCGCGGGCGAAGTGGTGCGAGAGGTACTCGGCGCGGGACTCGGCCTGCCCCCCCTCCAGGATCACGGCGTCGGGCGTGAGCAAGGCCTCGACCGTCGGGCGGTCGCCCGCCGCGAGGGCGGCGTGGAAGCGGTCGGCGGTGGCGGAGGCGTCGAACTCGGCCTGGCCGACGGTGGGCGTGGCCGGGCGCTCGTCGCCGTTGTGGGCGCCCGCGTTGCGCCGCTGCATGGCGACACCGGCGGCGTGGTCCGCGCCCGAATGGTCCATGCCCTGCATCTGGGAGTGATCCATGCCGTCCATGTGGCCGTGGTCCATCGGGCCGTCTCCGTGCATCCCTTCCATCCGCTCACGCATCTCGGGGTCGGCCATCATCCGCTCGTGCATGGCCCGCATCCGCTCGTGCATCGCGCGGCGCTGCTCCGGGTCCATGGCCTCCATCCGCTCCATCATCCGGGCATGCATCTGGCGCATGTGGGCCTGGCGCTCGTCGGGAGACATCGCGGCCATCCGCTCGCGCATGGCGGCCATGTCCATCTCCCCGCCCATCATCTCCTGCATCATGGCCCGCATCTCGGGCATCGCCATCATGCGCTGGTGCATCTCGGGGTCGGCCATCATGCGCTCGTGCATGGCCATCATCCGCGGCATCATGGCATCCATGTCCATGGCCCCGTGGTCCATGCCGTCCATGCCGTCCATGTGGCCGTGGTCCATGGGTGCGGCCCGGGTGGTGTCGGCGTGCTGGTGCTCCTGGGCCTGGGCGGTCGGGATGACAGCGCCGAGGACGAGCGCGAGGGCGAAGTAGAGGGCGTGGCGTTTCATGGTTCTGGGGTGGTGTGGGAAAAGCGTCGTTTCGGGGGTGGAGAGTCAGACGTAGCGGACCTCCCGGGCCATGCCGGCCTCCAGGTGGTAGGCGTTGTGGCAGTGGAAGAACCACCGCCCGGGGTTGTCGGCGACGAACTCGACGGCGACACGACCCATGTGGGCCGGGACGAGGACGGTGTCCTTGCGGACGCCGCCGGAGGAGAGGTCGCCGGTGCGGAAAAAGTGGCCGTGGAGGTGCATCGGGTGGAGCATGGCGCTGTGGTTGGTCATGCTCAGCCGGACGCGCTCGCCCTCGCGGACCGCCAGCGGAGCGGCGTCGGGGTAGGCCTGCCCGTCGATGGTCCAGGCCGACGACATCATCCCGCCCGAGAGCGTCAGGTCGAACGTGCGGTCGGGCCGCGTCGCGGGCGCCGGCTCCTCGACGCTCCGGAGGTCGTCGAGGCGGAGGAGCCGCCCCCCGGTGAGCCCATCCGGAAGGGCCCCCTCGCGGGGGCGAACGGCCGCGGCATCGCGGTAGCGCAGGACGGCCTGGGCCGGGGCGCTGGTGCCCTCGACGGTGGCGGCCGCGATGGGCCAGGCGCCGGGGTTGTCGGCCTCCAGGACGACGTCGTAGCGCTCGCCCATGCTCACGAGCAGCGCGTCGACGGTGACGGGTCGGACGGGCTCGCCGTCGGCGTGGGTGACGGTGAGGCGGTGACCCCCGACGGCGAACCGGAAGGTGGTGGCCCCAGAGGGGTTCATGACGCGCATCCGGAGCCGCTCGCCGCGCCGGACCTCGACGGCGACGGGATCGGTGGGGAGCTTGCCGTTGAGGAGGAGGCCGCGGTAGGGGGGCACCTGGCCGCCCATCATGCCGCCTCGCCCCCGCCCCATCCGCCCCCGCCCGCCCATCATGCCGCCCCGGCCGGGCGCCGTGAGGGGCTCGGGCGCGCCCGGGAGGTAGTCGTCGAGGACGATCGTGACGTCGCGGTCGTAGGCGACGTGGGGCTCGCGCTCTTCGATGACGAGCGGTGCGACGAGTCCGCGGTCGAGCTGGAGGCCGACGTGGCTGTGGTAGAGGTAACTCCCGGCGGGTTCGGCGGCGAAGGCGTAGACGAACTCGCCGCCCGGCGGGATCGGCTCCTGCGTGAGGCCGGGCACGCCGTCCATAGGATTGGGTACCGGGATGCCGTGCCAGTGGATGGTCGTGGCTTCCGCGAGGCGGTTCTCGACCGTCGCTTCGAGCCGCTCGCCCTCGGCGAGACGGATCTCGGGGCCGGGGTACCCGCCGTTGTAGCCCCAGGTGCGCCAGACCTCCCCGGGCCCGACCTCGACCTCGACGGCCTCGGCGACGAGGCGGACCTGCCGGGCGGGGCCGGTGGCGGCGTCCCGCGCGGCCTGGTACGAGGGCGCGCCGGGCACGGCGATGGGCCGCCCCGCCTCTGCGTAGCGAGGGGCCTCCGGGCGGCAGCCCACGAGGGTGGCGGCCCCGGCGAGGGCGGTGTGGTAGAGGAAGTGTCGGCGGTCCATGGGGATCTCCCAGGGGCGGGGGCGGGGAGTGGGCTACACGTGGTCGATGGCGAGGCGGAGGCGGTCCCGGATCTCGGCGGCGATCTCGCCGAGCGCGAGGTTGTCGACGGCGGTCATCGAGGCGACGGGGTCCACGGCGGCGACCTCGGTCTGGCCGTCGCCCGCGTCTCGGAGGACGACGTTGCAGGGGAGCATCGTCCCGATGAGCGGTTCGGCCTGGAGCGCGCGGTGCGCAGCCGAGGGGTTGCACGCCCCGAGGATCTTGTAGGGGCGGACATCGACGTCGAGCTTCGCCTTGAGCGTGGCCTGGATGTCGATCTCGGTGAGGACGCCGAAGCCCTGCTCGCGGAGCGTCTCGCGGACGCGCGGTTCCGCCTCGCTCATTGGGAGGTCGACGGTACGGGCGTAGTGGTAGGTGCTGGAAGACATGGGAGGGGCGATCAGAGCGGTTTGTGGGCGTCGATGCGGCGGAACACTCCGAAGGGGGCGATCGGCTCGGCGCGGTCGAGGTGCCAGCCCGCAGCCTGGACGTTCTCGACGGTGCGCCGGGCGACGTGGACGCCGGTGAAGCGGTGGACCGGGCCGTCGAGCCCGTCCATCACGCGCCCGAGCGGCTCCAGGCTGGCGCGCTGGTGTTCGAGGAGGCGGAGGCGACCGCCGGGCTTGGTGACGCGGAGCCCCTCACGGAGCCCCGCGACGGGGTCCGGGACGGAGCAGAAGACGAACGTGGCGACGGCCTCGTCGAACGCGTCGTCGGGGAGCGAGAGGTGCTGGGCGTCCATGAGGTGGAGCGTGGCCTCTGTATCGGGGTGGCGCCGGAGCACGCGCCGAGCCCGGGAGAGCATCCCTTCCGAGAGGTCCACGCCGGTGACGCGAACGCCGTCGGGGTAGTGGGGGATGTTTTTCCCCGTCCCGACGCCGATCTCGACCACGTCTAGCCCGTCGACGTCTCGCCAGAGCGCCCGCCTCCAGCGGCGGTAGGCGAGGGCCTCGACGGGCCACTCCATCGCGTCGTACGCCCGCGCGTGGCGGTCGTAGGCCCGGCGGGTGTGCTCGGTCTGCTCGAGGGCGGAACCGGGGGGGCGGGCAGCGGGAAGGCGGGTGGTCTCCACGGGTCTCGGGTTAGAGGTCCCGGAGCAGGTTGGCCTTCCGCTCCTCGTACTCCTCGGTCGTGATCTCCCCGTCGGCGTACCGGCGTTGGAGACGGTCGAGAGGCGCCGCCTCGGGGGGGGCGGCGGTGCGCCCGGAGAGGGCCCACCAGGCGACGGCGGCGATGGCGGCGGCCCAGACGAGCCACCAGATCCAGTGCATGCCTCCCATATAGTGCGGGTAGTCGTACATGATCGGGTTGGGGGTGGAGAGGGAGGGTTCGGAAGCGGGCTAGCGCCAGAGGCGGATGCCGAAGACGACGTTGGCTTCGGAGGCCGAGCCGCCCTCGTCGCGGGCGAAGTCGGCGGCGGCGCCGTACCGCTGGGTCCAGTTCACGCCGACGTAGGGGGCGATCTCGCGACGGACCTCGTAGCGGAGCCGGAGGCCGAGCTCGGTGTCGTTGAGCCCGGAGCCGACGCCCCAGTCGGCGACCTCCTGGAGCGCGGCGTTGACCTCGAGCCGGGGCTGGGCCACCAGCCGCTGTGTGAGGAGGAGGTCGTAGGACCCGACGAACCGGGCTGAGAGGTCGCCGGCGTCGGAGAGGAACAGGGCGGGCTCGACCTCGAAGAAGTAGGGCGCCAAGCCTTCGAGCCCCACGACGAGGTGGGGGCGGGCGCGGAGCTCGCCGTCGCCGAACTCGGTGTCGAGCCGGACGCCCGCCTGCGCCTCGAAGTAGGACGTGATGAGGCGGCTGTAGAGGGCCTGCCCCTCAACCTCACCGGCGGCGTCGGCGATCGACCCCTCGCCCTCGCCCTTGATGTAGAGGCGGGTGTAGTCGTTGCCGATGCGGTAGAGGCCCTCGACCCGGGCCGGGACGCCGCTGGCGGCCGGCGCGGCCTCGAACAGGTCCAAGAGCGCCAGGGAGTACAGGTTCTGGTCGGCCGCGGCGACGGCGCCGGGACGGAAGTCGGGGTACTCCGGGAACGGCGGCGCGTCCTGGGCGCTGGCGGGCAGCGCCAGCGCGGCGAGGAGGATGAGAAGGAAGCGAGGCATGGGATCGGTCGAGCGGGAAGGGCAGGCGGGCAGCGCAGGCGCTAGCCCCGGGCGAGGTCGCGGCGCGGGGGGCCGTCCGGGTAGAGCGAGGCGAGCACCTCCGGGTCCCAGTCGTCGGGCCGCTGGACCATCGCCACCCTGAACATGCCGAGGTCCATGTGGTAGAGGATGTGGCAGTGGAAGGCCCACGGCCCGAGCGCGTCGACGTCGATCAGGAGCGAGAGCCGCTCGGCAGGTTTCACGACGACGGTGTGGACGCGCGGGATGTACTCGCCGTGGCCGTTCTCGAGCTCCATCCACATCCCGTGCAAGTGCATCGGGTGGTTCATCATGGTGTCGTTGACCATGGTGAGGCGCAGGCGCTCGCCGTAGACCATCGGGATGAGCGGCTCCTCGGCGTAGGTCTTCCCGTCGATCCCCCACATGTAGCGCTCCATGTTGCCCGTCAGGTGGACCTCGACCTCGCGGTCGGGCGCACGCCGGGGCTCGGGGTGGAGCGCCTTGAGGTCGGTGTAGACGAGGACACGGCGGCCGTCGCCCCCCAGCCCGACGCCGGGCTCGTGGAGCCGGCTCATGGTCTGGTCCGGGGCCATCGCGTTCGCGATCCCGTGGTCGTCGGCGCCGTGGGGCGTGACGTCGGGGAGGGCGCCCGGCGGGCGGAGGCCGGCGTGGTCCATGCCCGGCATGGCGACCTCATCGGCGCGCGCGGCGTGGTCGCCGTGGGCCATGATCGGAGCCGCAGCGGCGGGGTGGTCGGGTGCGGGCGCCTCGCCGTGGCCCATCGCCCCGTGGTCCACGCCCTCCATTGGAGCGCCGGCCGCCGCGCCGGCCGCCGGCCCGTCCATGTCCATCCCAGCGTGGCCGCCGCTGCCCATGTCCATCCCAGCGTGGTCCATGCCCGGCCCGCCGTGGGCCATCCCCATGTCCATCATCGTGAGCGAGGGGCGGTCCCGCATCTCCGGCACGGGTGCGCTCATGCCGGGCCGAGGCGCCAGTGTGCCGCGGGCGTAGCCCGAGCGGTCCATCGACTCGGCGAAGACGGTGTAGGCCCGGTCGCCCGGCTCCACGACGACGTCGTAGGTCTCGGCGCTCGACCGTGACCGGCTGGACGTGCTGGCCGCTCACCTGGACGACGGTCATCGGCAAGCCCGGAATCCGCACGTCGTAGAACGTGCCCGCGCTCGCGTTGACGAACCGGAGCCGGACGCGCTCGCCCGGCCGGAACAGGCCGGACCAGCCGGGGTCTGGGGCCTGTCCGTTCATGAGGAACGTGTAGGTGGCCCCGGTGATGTCGGCGATGTCGGTCGGGTCCATCCGCATCCGGTCCCAGTCGAGCCGGGCGCCGGCGCCCATCCCCTCGCCCGCGAGGAGGCCCGCGACCGTCTGGCGCTGGTAGTTGTAGTAGTTCGCCCGCTTCTTGAGGTTGGCGAGGACGTCGTGGGGGTCCTCAAACGTCCAGTCCGAGAGCACGATCACGTACTCGCGGTCGTA
>LWDU01033736.1_pt1 | contig 16565 bp, 15 predicted proteins | sample 727161 | NCBI WGS metagenome assembly LWDU01 (sample SAMN04566230, study PRJNA314399) | hydrothermal vent metagenome | isolation source: deep sea hydrothermal plume seawater | place: Mexico: Gulf of California, Guaymas Basin | collected 2004-07-11
AAAAGATCTTGCTAAAAATTTAGAGATAACACCTGCTTTCTTATCTCTTATAGAAAGTAATCAACGTAAACCTGATGGTGACACACTTCTAAAAATACTAGAAATATTGGAATTAGAAAAAAATGATCTGACAAAAAAAAAAGATCCAGACCTAGAAAGCAGAACAAAAGAGATCGTAAAAATTTCATTACTTGAAGATCTAGATATTCGTCAAGAAGAAGCCGAAGAAATTGTTAGAATAAATCCTAAAATTGCTAAAGCCTTAATTAGACTTGGCAATGATCATAAAAACAAAGAACATGAATTAGAAAAAAAAGTCCATGGTAAAGAAACTGTTTTTCCAGGTGAGATAGTTTCTGATTTTATTCAAAAATTTGAAAACTATTTTGAAAATTTAGAAGAATTTGCAACAGAAATTTATAATAAAATTAAAATAAATAATAGGATAACATACTTATCGCTTTGTAGTTATTTAAAAGAAGTATATAAAATAATAGTTAAAGATATTGTTCCACAAGAAGAAAAACTTTTTACAAAAATTTATTATCCAGACAAAAAAGAATTTCTTTTATCTGATTATCTTTCTCTCGAAACAAAGAAATTATTTGCAGCAACATTAGTAGCTCAATTGGGTGCGGACGAAAAAATAGAAAATTATTTAGATGAATTTTCTTTTCCTTCAGAAGTTAGTAAAAAAGTTAGTAAAGTAGCATTATTAAATTATACTGGAGCAGCAATTATGATGCCTTATGAATTTTTTTATAATGAGTGTGTTGAAAAACATAGATATGATTTAGAATTATTAAAAAATTCTTTTGCAGTTTCTTTTGAACAAGTTTGTCATAGAGTTACTTGTCTACAAAATCCAAAGATGAAAGGTATACCATTTCATATGATTAGAGTTGATAGAAGTGGAAATGTATCCAAACGATTTTCTATTTCTGGAATCGAATTACCTCGCTTAAGTGGGGCCTGTCCAAAATGGAATGTTTACAGCGCATTTTCTAATCCTGGGAAAATTAGTACAGCAGTAAGCAAAATGACTGATGGTGAAAAATATGTCTGCATTGCACGAACAGTTGAAAAAGGAATTTCTAAATATGGAGAAGAAAAAAGTTTATTATCTATTGGTCTAGGCTGTCAAATTAAATATGCAAAAAATTTTGTTTATGCAGATGGGCTTAATCTAAATGATAAAAAAAGTGAATCAAAAATTGGTGTTTCTTGTAGAGTATGTGATCGACTAGACTGTAGCCAACGAGCATTTCCTCCAATTACCCAAAAATATGATGTAAATATTAATCAGAGGGGGGTATCAATATTTGTTAATGAATAAAATGTAAAATTTAAAAAATATTAGGTTTTAGCTAGCTTTTTTAGTTCTTTCACGCTCTAACATTTTTACTATTTGATCCACCATTAGATCATTTGCTCGAAATATTTCATTCGTCTTAAATTCATGCGAAACATTTTTTTCAGGATTTGTTTTATCTTCAATAATAACTCCATCCTTAGGTGAATTATTCTTTATATATAATAATAATAACCAATCATCTTCGGAACTATCATCCCATTTAATAAATATTTCTCCATTTTCAAATCTTCTATCTATACACCTAAGTATAGATTGATGCTTTGTTATGTATCTCTTGTTAATTTGAAAGCATAGGCTTGCAGAACTTCGATAAAAACTTTCCAAACAGTTTTCAATTTTATGTCGTTCAATTCTATATTCTTTTTCTTTTTTTAATAAAACATCTCTATCATCACCCTCTTTTATTTGTACACCTAGTGCTTCAACTCGTTCTCTTATTTTTTCATCTCTGATTGCTCGGTATTTATCTTTTAATTTTTGAATTCTAGCCTGCAACCCTACATAATCATCTCTTTGTTCTTTTAAAGAAATTTTTTCTAAATTTTCAAGTTCTTTAATCTCACGAATTTGAAATCTTTCAATTTGCTTTTCAAGTTTTAGCTGGGCTAAAAATTTCCTTTGTCTTTCGGCATGCTCTCTCCTTATTTCTGCCTGTTCTTTTCTTAAGAAATTTTTTATATCTCTTTCTCTTTCCCTGGCAATTTTAATCTCGTCCTTAAGTTCTTTTTCTTTAAATTGAGCTTTTAACTGTTCTTTTACTTTTAATTGTTTTTCTTTTTCTTTTCTGTCTTCTTCAATTTTTTTAATTTTTTCATTTTTCTTTTTTTTTAAATAATCGTTATATTTACCAATGATTGGATCAAATAACTTTAATACAAAAATTTTTACATTAAATTTGTTAATTAACCCATCCTTGATTTTCGTTAATGGTAAAATTTTGTAAAAATAATTTTTTTTAATTTTATTTTTAGCCTTATTTTTAGCTTTATTTTTTTTAATTTTATTTTTTAATTTAATTCTTTTATTTATTTTTTTTTTTTTACTTAACTGAATTTTTTTTCTTTGTAATTTTTTTGTTTTCTTCCTTTTTTTATTTAATTTAATTTTTTTATTTGAAAAATTTTTTTTAAAACTTTTCATTCTTTTCTTTTTTTTATTGATTTTTATTTTATTCAAAGTCTTTCTTTTAATTTTTATGACTTTTTTTAAATTTTTTTTTTTTCTTTTTTTATTTTTTTTCATTTATTGACGGTAGTTTCTATTTCTATCAATACCTCAAGAATAAATATAGTCCCTACGATTACTTGGAATAGCCTTAAAATCTTTTACCAGCTGAAGTTGGTATACAACTAAATCTCTAAATTTAAATGCAGATGAACAAGAAGCAAGATAAAACTCCCACATTCTAACAAATTTATCATCATATAATTGCCTAGCTTGTCTTTTGCTATTTAAAAATCTATCAAGCCAAGCTTTTAATGTTTTGTCATAATGATGAATCAAACTTTCTATATCAGATATAACCAAACCGCTTTTTTCAATTGAACTGACTATATCTGACATGCTAGGCACAATACCACCTTTAAAAACATACTTTTGGATAAACGGGGCAAGTGACCCAGGCGGGTTGACACTTCCTATAGTGTGCAATAAAATTATCCCCTCATCATTTATTAAATCTTTTATCTTTTTAAAAAATGTTCCATAAAATTTTTTACCAAAATGCTCGAATGCTCCAACCGATACGATTCTATCAAATTTTCCTTCAATATGACGGTAATCACAAAGTTCAAAATTTACTTGATTATCTAACTTCAATTCTTTTGCTTTTTTCTTACAATATTCTATTTGATTTTCACTTAGAGTAATTCCTGTTACCTCACATTGTTTTTGTCTTGCTATTTCAAAGGCCATTCCACCCCAACCACAACCAATATCAAGAACCTTATTGCCCGGTTTTATTGAAAGTTTTTTAATTATATGATCTAGTTTATTTTGTTGAGCTTGCTCAAGAGTATCTTCTGGCGTTTTAAAATATGCACAAGAATATTGACGATGCTTTTTGTCTAAAAAAATATCATAAAGATCTTCTCCAATATCATAGTGATGCTGCACATCTTTTCTCGCTTTAGTCGGAAGATTATAATTACTAATAAATCTCCAAACATGCATAGCTTTCTTTACAAAAGCTCCCATTACATTTATTTCTTGTCTGCCAAGATTTTCAAAAGTTAAACTTAGAAATTCATATAATGAAGCATTCTCAATTAAAATTTCTCCCCTCATATAAGCTTCTGGAAAATATAAATCAGGATTAAGTATAATTTTCCAATTCAAATCTTTTTTTAATAATTTAAGTGTAATTGGTTTATCAAAATTGGGATTGCCACAAATATATTTTTGTCCACTGTGGTCAATCAAAATAATACCTTCTTTTTTTTTATAAATTTTTGATAATAATCTTGCTAAAATCATAATTTATTCAAGCAGCTAAGCTATCCTCTGATATAAAATTTAAATTTTTCAATTCTAAAACTAATTTTTTATGCTGTTTCTCATCTAAAAGTTTTAATGGTGGTAAAATCCTTTTAAAAAATGATTGATTATCTGACTTATAAGAATGAAGTGCTGAGATTAAATTGTATTTATCAAATACTCTTCTTATCTTACATAATTTTTCATTCATGGTCTGAGGCTTTTTATTTTGAAAATCTTCATAGACTTTTCTTGAAAGTGCTGCTGTGACATTGCAAGTTGCAGATATGATCCCACTACAGCCAATTTCTAATCCTTTTAATAATTTAAGCTCTGAGCCCGGAATAACAGAAAAGTTAGAAATTTTTAATTTTTCATATAAATTATATGTTGAATCTTTAACTCCAATAATTTGATCGGAAAAATCTTTAACTAATCTTTCTACACAATCAATACTAAATTTATAACCACTTAGCTTTTCAAAGTTATATAAAATTATTTTACAATCTTTAATTTTTTCTATAATTTTTGCATAAAATAAATATGCTCCTTCATCATCATATTTATAATAAGCCGGTGGCATTAAAAGAAATTTGTCCAAACCATTTATCTTAGAATGTTTCATTAAATTAATTGTGTCTAATAAAGAGTTGCTACCTGTCCCAATAATAAAACTGGATTTATATTTGCTATCACTCAAGGTACTAATTAATTTTATCTTTTCATTTGTTGATATTAACTGAGATTGACCCGTACTCCCAAAAATTGCAACTCCGTGACAGCCCTGTTTAATTAAGTTTTCAGAGTGTAATATTGTTTTATCAACGTCTAATGAAAGATCATCTTTCAAAATAGACATTGATGCTGCATAAATTCCCCTTATTAATGATTACTATAATAATGAAAGTTATTGTTATTCAGAATCGGATGGGAATAGGTGATTTAATTATATTTTTACCTTATATTTTTTCTATTTCTAAGGAATATAATATACCCGTTAGTTTGCTGGTAAGGAAAAATACAAGAGCAAAAGAATTGTTAAAAAACAATCCTCACGTTAGTGAAATCATAACATTAGATAGAGATGACAAAAACAGGACAGGTCGTCATCAAGGTGTTGCTGGAATACTTAATTTAATTCAAGATTTAAGAAAAAGAAATTTTACAAAATCATTTACATTTAATTCTTCAGCACGATATGCTCTAATAACTAAACTAGCCGGAATTAAAGAACGATATCAATATCCATTATTTGAAAAAAAAAAACAAAATATAATTGAGACAGCAAGAAAATTTATTTATGTACATTTAAATAAAACTGTTGAAAGTAATCCAATTTTAAATATTGATGAAAATAAAGTTTTAGAAACAAAAAAAAAATATAAATTTGATAAAGAATATTGTCATATTCTTTTAGGCCTAGGAGGATCGGGACCCACAAAAAGAGTGCCTGTTGAAAAATTTATTAAGTTTATGGATCTAATTAGCACTAATAAAAAATGTAAATTTTATTTGGCGGCAGGCAAGAATCCAATTGAACAAGAAATTATTAATAAGGTCATTAATTCAAATCACAATGCTAATTGTTTAAGTCTTGGCTTTATGGATATTTCAGAAACTCTTCCTATTATAAAAAATTGTAATCTAGCAGTATCTAACGATACAAGCTTCAGCCATATTTCTGCAGCGCTTGGTGTCAATACAATTGTGTTAATGACAGATACCCCTTTGCTTTATGGAAACTATAGTACAAAAATGACACCAGTGCTTCCTGAGGGGAAAACAAATGTTACACATGATAGTTTAGGTAAAGAAAAAGTTAATCCAGAAGAAATTTATATTAAGGCCAAAAAAATTCTTAATTTATAAATTTTTTAAAATAGTATCTCTTGCTTCATTAACAATTGAAGCTAGCCTTGCTGTTTCAGGTGAAATATCCGGATGTACTTTCGATATTATTTTTTTATGAGCTTTATTTATTTCTTTTTCATTATACTTTTTATTAGAATCAAGATTTAGAATTTTATATGCTTCAACTACAGACAAGGTACCAGATGATTGAACATTATTATTTTGTTCAAAACTAAATCTCCCAGATCTTTTTAATATTCTAAGTAAACTCCAAATTCGAAATAATTGAATCAAACTTAATCCAGCTTTAGTTTTTATTAATGGAAGTACAAACAATATAAAAGGTAGTGAAAATATAAATCTACCCGCATATGCCACGATAACAGCAAAAATTATGGATAAAATAATTATTAATGTTCTAACACTATTCGCTATTTTCTTGCTAGATGTTTTAGTAAACCAATTAAGAACTAGATAAACTAGGACAAAAATAATTAGTGCATAAAAGAAAATATTCATATATTAAAATTTCTCTTTTATGAAAGTACCACAGCTTAAGAAAAAACCTGAGACAAAAACATGCCATAATGTCTCCTGGGTAGATAATTATTCTTTTGTAGACCAAAAAAAACCTTCTATTATGGAAGTATTAAAAGATAGTTCAAAGTTAAATCCAGAAGTTAAAAAATACATTGATGAAGAAAATGCTTATACAAAATATAATTTAAAAGATACCGAAGAATTACAATCAAAATTATTTAATGAGATTAAAGGAAAATTAAAATTGGACGACGAAACGATTCCTTTTAAGGATAGAAATTATTTCTATTGGACCAAGATATCTAAAGAAAGCCAATATAGTACAAAATTAAGAAAGAAAATTGATTCTTCTGAAACTGAAGAATATTGGAATGGTCAAAAAGAGTTTGAAAAACATAAAAGTAAATTTTTTAGTGTCGGTGATCTGAGTGTTTCATGGAATGATTTATATCTTGGCTACTCCTTAGATCTAAAAGGTAGTGAATATTTTACAATTTATATTCGGCGAATATCAGATCAAAAAATGATTGAAGAAAAAATTGAAGATACCACAGGAAATATCAGCTGGGGTTTAGATGATACTTGTTTTTACTACTCAAAATTAAATGACAAACATAGATGTAAAACAGTTTATAGACATCGATTAGGAACACCACAGAAAGAAGATGAGCTTATATTTGAGGAAAAATCTGAAATATATACTGTAAGTTTTGGATTAACTTCAGATGAAAAATGGCATGTAATTAATTCATCAGATCACAACTCTGACGAAATTTACTATTTTGATGCAAACAAAATATGGAATTGATAGTTGGAAAGAGTTTTTTTATGTTCACACCAATAAAGATGCAGAAGATTTTAAAATTTGTAGAGTTAAACATTCAAATCTAAACAAATGGGAAGATTATATTCCCGCCAAAAAAGGAGTCTTGATTGGTGGATTAACATTTTTAAATGATTACATTATTAGAGCTGAAAAATCTAATGCACTTCCTAAAATTTTTATTAGAAATTTTAAAAACGGAGAAGAAGAAGACATAACTCATATAATTTCTGACGAAGAAGTTATAAGTCCTGGTGCCTCTCTAATGCAAAAAGACACCAATACCACTAAAATACATATTGGATATGACAGTTTAAGAACACAAGCAAGAACTTATGAATATGACATTGTGACCAAAAAAAAAAAATTAATTAAAGAAGAAATTGTGCCCTCTGGACATAGCCCATCAAACTATACAGTCCGACGGCTATATGCTAATTCCCATGATGGCAAAAAAATACCTATATCATTAGTGCATCATAAAAAAACGAAATTGGATGGAAGTGCAAAATTATTACTTTATGGATATTCTTGTTATGGAGTGTCTATTCCACCTTCCTTTAACTCCTCAAGATTTTGTTTGGTTGATAGAGATATAATTTTTGCAATTAGCCATGCTAGAGGATCGATGGATCTTGGTATGCATTGGTGGAATGAAGGAAAGCTAATGCAAAAAATGAATACGATGAAAGATTTTATTTCATGTGCAAATTATCTTATTGAAAAAAAATATACATCAAAGGGGAAAATAATTTTCCTTGGTGGTTCTGCAGGTGGTCTTCTTGGAGGTGCTGTTGCTAATATGGCATCAGAACTATTTTTATCAATGGTTTTAAATGTTCCCTATGTAAATGTATTAGATACTGCATTAAATGAAGATCTTCCGCTTTCAGCAAATGAGTTCAAAGAGATTGGACGGCCAAAAAAAAATAAAGAGCATTTTAATTATATTAAATCCTATAGTCCTTATGAAAATATTTCCAATAAAGATTACCCCTCAATGTTTATAACCACTTCTTTGTTTGATCCGAGAGTTTTTTATTCTGAACCTGTCAAGTATACCGCTAAATTAAGAGATATGAAAACTGATAAAAATTTATTGTTACTAAAATGTGAAACAGCTGGACATGGTGGAAAAACCGGAAGAGACAATTCTATTTCTGAACTAGCTGAAGAATTTGCATTTATCCTAAAATCTGCCGACATAAAAAAATAATTCTAGTCTTGAAAAATCAAAAGTTATTGAAATTAAATAATAATTTATAGGAAGCGGCGACATAAATTGTCGCCTCTCTTAAATATTAAAAACATCCTTTGCTACTAAAACCAACAATCATATTGCTATCATTCAATTCAAACTTTCTTTCACAGGTAATGCCATATTTTTTATTTTTGTAAATTAAAACTCTTGCACCTTTGTTATCTTTAGTTTCGGCGGTTGGATTTCCCATTACAATTCTTAATTCTGTCTCTGGTTGTCCAATAAATTTACTTAATTCCTCATTTTCTTTTTTTGATTTATTTTCGATAGTTTGACACCCTGAAAAAAAGAGAAGTAAAAAAAATAATTTAATTAAAAATAAGTTTTTCATATATATTATTTTTTAGACTACCATCTAAATTACAGTTCAAATATTAACTTTTAAGTTGTATTTAATAATAAAAATCTTATTTATTGAGGTTTTTTTTATAAATAAATACTGGTTTTAAAACAATAATCAACTAACGTGCAGATAAATAAATATAGGAGATCTAATGTTAGATAAATATTTTAATTATAAAAAACATAAAACGGATTTTCAAACAGAAGTCATTGCTGGAGTATCAACCTTCTTGACGATGGCATATATAATGTTTTTAAATCCAGTAATACTTGCTGATGGAGGTTTTGATTTTGGTGGTGTCTTTACGGCTACTGCTTGCGCAACCGCATTAGCATGTTTTATAGCAGCGTTCTATGCTAAAACCTGGCCAATAGGACTTGCGCCTGGCATGGGAATAAATGCCTTCGTGGCGTACGGAGTTTGTTTAGGCATGCAATACACACCAGCTGAAGCGCTTGGTGCTGTATTAGTTGCTGGTGTAGTCTTCTTAATAATTTCACTCACTCCAATAAGAGCGTGGCTTATCAATTCAATTCCAAAAAGTTTAAAACTTGGAATTGGTGCGGGTATAGGTTTATTTTTAGGAGCAATTGGCTTCAATATCATGGGCATACAGGTTGCATCAGGAAGTCCTACCATAGTTGGGCTAGGAGATCTTTCTAATCCGTTGCTTTTATTAGGTGCTGGAGCATTTATATCAATGATCGTGATGGAGAAAATGAAAATTAAAGGAAACATAATTATCGGAATTGTTGCCTTTAGTGCTATTGCTTGGCTTGGAGGTTGGGCTAATTTTAATGGAGTGGTTTCAGCTCCTCCACCAATGACTCATTTGTTTGCTTTTGACTTGGGTGCGGCTTTAAGTGCATCAATGGTAACAGTTGTCTTCACATTGTTCTTTATAGACTTTTTTGACACAGCTGGGACGCTTACTAGTGTTGCAAATGTTTCTGGAAAGATTGGTCGTGATGGAAAAATTGTTGATATAGACAAAGCAATGCTAAGTGATAGCGTGTCAACTGTTGCAGGTGCTATGATGGGTACTAGCACAGTTACTACATACGTTGAATCGGCTGCGGGGGTGAAAGCTGGTGGACGAACGGGAATGGTTTCGCTTGTAATAGGAATTCTATTCTTGTTGTGTCTGTTCTTTGCACCATTGGCTACTAGCCTTCCAAAAGAAATAGACGGAGCTGCGCTAATTTATATTGCGACTCTGTTTTTACGTAATATCACTGATATAGAATGGGACGATATAGCGGAATCTGGTCCAGCAGTTCTTGCTGCCATTGCTATGCCTTTTACGTATTCAATTTCTCACGGAATAGCTTTAGGTTTTATTTCTTATGCAGCTGTTAAAATTTGCACAGGAAAAACAAATGTAAGCCCAGCTATTTGGGTAATTGCAGCATTAAGCGTTGTTAGTTTCGCTGTAGCATAAAATTTTAAATATTATATAAAAAGGGCGGTCTTAGGATCGCCCTTTTTACTTTTGGTGCTTTTTTTTTATATCTTCAATTCTAATTTCTTCATAAACTTCAAAAGGTTGCACAATCCAAGGATTATCTTTTAATCTAACAGCACAAAAATCAGGTTCAAAAGTTGATTTTTTCTTTTTCCATAATGTTGCAGTTTTTATATCTTCAATTTTGTCCTTTATTGGTTCATACTTCCTTAACCAATCCACGCTTTTATTTAAAGTAATTCCAGTATCTGACAGATCATCACATAAAAGTATTTTTCCACCCATATTTTTTGCAATTGAACTCATTTCTCTGGAAAAAACTATATCCCCCTGTTCATCTTCAACTCCTTTGCCACTGTATGATTCTACTGCTAGGTATGCACATTTTAATTTAAAAACTCTGCTTAGAACATCAATCATTGGTGCCCCTCCCCGCATTATACCTACTAACAGAGTTGGCTTATAACCACTATTGTGAATTTGAATTGCTAGTGCTTCAACAGTCTTATTATATTCATCCCAACTAACAATTAATTTTTCAGCCATGTAATTCTATAATATTAATTTTTAAAAAAGAAAAGTAAAACCGCAAGAATGATTAATGCGATTATAGAACTAATTAAAATATACAACCTGTGAATGTTTCTTCCTCTTAAATTAAAGTAGTGTCTTGCTACCCCTAAAATTAATGCAAACAAACACAGAATTAACCAATTATACTTGTGGTAAACTATAAAACTATAGTGACCGGAAAGCATAATAAATAACACTAAAAAAGTAGAATAATTATTGTGGATTGATCTCTGTTTAGCAGCCAAAGACAAACTTGTATCAAATTTTTCATTTTTTTTACTACTATTGATTATATTTGTTTGATTTGGAATAATGACTGTAAAAACATTTCCAAACATGTTTGTTCCAATTATTAAACCTACGCTTAAAAAGGCAAATTTTGGACCAAATATTTTTGTAAAACTAAAAGAAACTATAATTAACAAAATAAATATAATTGATGTGAATAAAATATTATTATTAATCAATTTAGACTTACACAAAAAATCATAAACAAACCAAGAAACAACAAGGGACAATACGGATATTAAGATTGCATAGAAAGGTGATATTTGTGAAACTCTTTTATCAACCATTAAAACTCCAGAATTATAATAATAAATTATAATAAGCAGTAGTATTCCTGTTATAAATGTTAAGTAGCTTTGCCATTTAAAAATTACTAAACTATTAAGATATTGAAGAGGTGGAGACTTTTTTAATCTGGTTAATTTATAATAATATCCTGAATGCATTAAATAACCTTCTCCATCAATATCTTCACTTGTAATATCTTTGTTAAGTTTATTATCCAAATAATTAAATAGAAAACTGTTACCAACCCACAAAATAGAAAATAGAACATGTCCCCATCTTAAAATAAGTTCAATCCATTTTAATGTGTAAGGAACAAATTCCATAATTAATACTTTATCTTATCAACCTTTTTATCCCAAATTTCGAAGGCCTTTAAACCTTCCTTCCTCATCATTTGAACCATTTGAATTTTTTTCTCTTCGTTAGTTTTTTGAAGTTCTTTGTAAATAATTGGATCTAAAAAATCAATTTTGTGTGCATCATCTCTTGTATTTGCATAATATACTTTATCAATATGAGACCAATAAATTGCTGATAAACACATAGGACACGGTTCACAGTTCGAATAAAGTTCATAACCACTTAAATCAAATGTATTTAACTTTTTACAAGCCTGTCTGATAGCAGTTATTTCACCATTGGCTGTTGGATCATTATTGACTGTTACTCTATTCATTCCTTCTGAAATAATCTCATTATCTTTTGCTACTACTGAACCAAATGGACCTCCACCACTATTAATGCTCTCTATAGAAAGCTCAATTGCTCTTTGCATAAATTTATTTTTCATAATGTTTTCTTATATCATTTATACTTAATAAAATTGCTTCAGGGGTAGCTGGAGCATTAAGATTTGGCACAATTTTATAATTTCCTACTGAGGCTATTGCATCTTTAATTGCAAAAAAGACTGACATTCCTAACATTAATGGTGGCTCTCCAGTTGTTTTGGACTTATTTACTACATTTTCTTTATTTATATTTTTAAAAATTTTTATATTAAATTTTTCTGGCATATCATTTACGGCAGGTATTTTATAAGTAGATGGCGAATGAGTGACAAGTTCTCCATTTGATTTCCAGTTTACTTCTTCTATTGTCAACCAGCCCGCACCTTGAACAAAACCCCCCTCGATTTGTCCTTTTTCAATTGCAGGGTTAATTGCTCTACCATGATCATGAAGTATATCTACGCTTAAAATTTTATTTTCACCAGTTAAAGTGTCGATTAAAATTTCAGAAACCGACGCTCCATAACAAAAGTAAAGAAATGGTCTGCCCTTAAAAATTTTATTATTAAAATGTATTTTTGGAGTTGAATAAAATCCTGAAGATGAAAGTGAAACCCTATTAAGATATGCCTCTTTTATTAATAAATTAAATGAAAATATCTTTCCTTTAAATTTAACCATGCCATTTTTATAAATAGCCTTATCACTTTTTAATTTATATTTTTGTTTTACAAATAGTGCCAAGTTTTGTTTTATTTTGTGCACCGCATTAATTGCTGCAGCACCGTTTAAATCTGTTGTTGAACTTGCTGCTGAAGCCGACGTATTTGGAACCTTGTCAGTGCGAGTAGATGAAACTTTAACTTTATTAAAATTTAAACCTAACTCATTGGCTATCAACTGAGCAATTTTTGTATAGGTGCCCTGACCCATTTCAATTGCTCCAGTAGATACATGAACACTGCCATCAGCATAATAAATATGAACTAAAGCACCTGCTTGATTAAGATGAGTTGTAGTAAATGAAATTCCAAATTTTACAGGAGTTATTGCAAGTCCTTTTTTTAAGTATTTACTTTTTGAGTTAAATTTTTTTATACTTAGTCTTCTTTTTTTGTAATTAGAAGATTTAATTAATCCATTAAAAATTTCGTTAATAACATTATCTTGAATTTTCATACCGTAATGTGTGATATTTTTTGTATCTTTTTGATAAAAATTTATTTTTCTTACTTCTGCAGGATCTTTCTTTAAATATTTTGCAACATTATCCATTATATTTTCTATAATCATCATGCCTTGATTTCCACCAAACCCTCTAAATGCTGTAGAAGATGATGTATTGGTTTTACAAAGATAATTCTCAACTGATATGTCTGAAAGATAATAAGCGTTATCGATATGCAATAAAGCTCTAGAATTTATTGCACCAGATAAGTCTGGTGAAATTCCACATCTTGATAATAATTTTATTTTTACACCTTCTATAATTCCCCTATCACTAAATCCTACTTCATAATCTGCATAAAAATCATGTCGTTTACCTGTGATCAATATATCATCGTCACGATCCATTCTAAGTTTAACTGGACGTTTTGTTTTTTTTGATAATAAAGTACAGATTGATGCAAAAATAAAACTTTGAGTCTCTTTGCCTCCAAAACCTCCTCCTATTCTTCTTACTTCAACGTTGATACTATTGTTTTTTTGATTAAGCATCTTAGCAATGATTTGCTGGGTTTCACTTGGATGTTGTGTGCTAGAATAAACTTTAAAATCATTATCTTCTTGTGGAATAACAAATGCAATTTGGCCTTCTAGATAAAAATGCTCCTGACTTCCCAATGTAAAAGAATTCTTTAAATAATTTTTTGCTTTATTAATTTTTTTTATAGGGTTTCCTTTTTTAATCTTTTTTCCCTTCAAAACAAAAAGCTTTTTTTCTAATGCTTCCCTTACATTTATGACTGGTTTCAAGGTTTTATAAGTTATTTTTGCTTTTAGAACAGCTTTCCTTGCTAATTCAACTGATGTTGCTGCTACAGCAAACAATGGTTGACCAAAATATTCGGCTTTTTTTGGAAAAATTGGATCTCCATCATGCACGGGTCCAACATCATTTCGTCCTGGAATATCTGCTGAAGTCACAACAGAAACTATCCCTTCGCTCTTCCATACTTCTCTTAGATCCAATTTTTTTATGATTGCATGTGCCTTTTTACTATATCCGATTGCGCCATACAGCGTACCTTCAGGTTCTACTATGTCATCTATGTAATTGGCATATCCACTAACATGTTTAGACCCACTTTCGTGAGGTCTTTTTTGTTCAATAAAAAAATTTACGGTCATTTTAAGTATTTATCCTTATCAATTTTTTTTGTTTAACTTCTAAAAAACACTTCTCCAACAAATTTTTTGCAACTTCCATACGGTATTTTTTGCTAGCTCTTGCATCAGTAATGGGTTTAAAATCTTTTTCTAGGGATTTCTTTGCTTTACTAATTATGTTATCTGACATAGAGGAATTAAGAAGTATTTTTTCGCAACTAATAGCCCTTTGGGGAATATTTGCCATTCCGCCATAAGCAATTTTTATTTTTTTTATCTTATTATTTTTAAGTTCAATATTAAAAGAAGCACAAATTGATGAAATATCATCGTCAATTCTTTTTGAAATTTTATAAGCTTTAAAAATATTTTTTGGTAATAAAGGAATTCTTATCGAATGAATAAATTGTCCCTTTTTAAGTTTTGTTTTACGATAATTTATAAAAAAACCATTTAAAGGTAAAATCTTGGTTTTACTTTTATCTTTAATTATTATTTGTGAATCAAGTGACAATAATAATGGAAGCGTATCACCAATAGGACTCGCCGTTGCTATATTGCCTGCTATTGTACAAACATTTCTAATTTGAACCGATCCATATCTTTTTAATATTTGAGCAAAATCAGGAAAATATCTTTTTATAATAGATTCAAAATTTATCAGAGGTGTTGTAGCTCCAACTTCAATGTAATTATTATTCTTTTTAATATAATTTAATTCATCAATAGAATTAATATAAATTAAAGAATCTAGGTCTTTCCTTTCTTTTGTAACTATTAAGGATACATCAGTACCTCCACTTAATAATTTTGAATTTGGATGTTGTTTAAGAATTTTCTTCAGTTCATATACAGTCTTTGGAGCAAAATATTTTTTATTATTACTATAAATAGTAATGCTTCGTTGTTTTATCTTTTTTAGAAGAGTGATAATAATTTTTTTATTCCTGCTAAAATGATCAGATTTATTTTTTTTATTTAAGCTTTTGGCTGCATCAATTATAGGTTTATACCCCGTACAACGACAAAGATTGCCCTGAATCGAATCTTTAATAATATTTTCTTTATAAGAAGAATAACTTTTGTACATCGCAAATAAAGACATCACAAACCCTGGAGTACAAAAACCACATTGCGATCCATGATAATTAACCATTGCCTTTTGCACTGGGTGTAGCTCATCTTTTGAAATTAAATCTTCAACTAGTATGAGTTGTTTCCCTTCTAAACTTGGAACAAAAGCAATACAAGAATTTATGGCTTTGTAATTAATATTATTTTTTTTCAGTTCTCCCAGTACCACGGTACAAGCGCCACATCCACCTTCTGCACATCCTTCCTTTGTTCCTGTTTTTTTTAATTTTGTTCTTACGTAATTAAGAATAGTTTCATTGGGATCAGGATTATTAATTTCAACAATTTTATTTCTGTAAATAAACTTAACTATATTGGAGGTCATTTAACTTCCTCTATATGTAGAATAACTCCAAGGTGAAACAAGCAAAGGTACATGATAATGTTCTTTGGAATTAGATACCCCAAATTTTATTACCACGTCATCTAAAAATGGAATTTTATGTGTTTCAGTTATTTTCTTAAAATAATCTCCAACAAAAAATATAAGTTCATATTTACCTTCTATAAAATTTGCACCTTCCGCCAAAGGCGTATCAACTCTACCATCATCGTTCAGTGTTACGCTACTAATTTTCTTTCTTTGACTATTTTCAACATAATATAAATCAACTTTAATACCTTTCCCCGGCTTGCCTGAATAAACATCTAATACATGTGTAGTTAATTTTGTCATATAGTTAACTATATATTATACAATAATTGCATAATTAAAATATTAAAACTAAGATAAAAAAATTCACACATGGATACCGTAGATAAAGTTAATAATTTAAGAAAATCTGATTTTATATCTATATTTGGAAATGTTTTTGAAAAAACTCAATGGATTGCGGAAAAAGCTTATGATTCAAAACCGTATAAAAATTTTGAAGAACTATTTTCTAAAATGATGGAAATTTTTGAAAATAGTAAAAAAGAAAGACATTTGGAAATTCTCAATGCACATCCAGATTTAGCTGTTGAAAAAAAATTAACTGAAGATTCAAAAAATGAGCAAAAAAATGCAAGTTTAAATCAATGTACTGATGAAGAGTTTATTGAATTTAGAAAACTAAATAATGAATATAAAAAAAAATTTGGATTT
>LWDU01035492.1_pt1 | contig 16556 bp, 15 predicted proteins | sample 727161 | NCBI WGS metagenome assembly LWDU01 (sample SAMN04566230, study PRJNA314399) | hydrothermal vent metagenome | isolation source: deep sea hydrothermal plume seawater | place: Mexico: Gulf of California, Guaymas Basin | collected 2004-07-11
CATTGTTGAGGATTTTGAGGTTTAGGAGACTGGCGAATGGCTGAATTTGGTGCGAGTTCTTTCTGTAGAGACTGTAGCACCGCTGTCGATTTGACTGTAGGTTTCATGAGAATTGTAGTGGAGGATTCTGGTTTTCGCGGGGCTGGAGATCTCTCCGCTCCGTGGCTGCGCCACTCTGGTCGAGATGACAGTGGGGTGGTGGCCACTGCGGTCGAGATGACGGTGCGAGGTGGCTATTGCAACGTTTGGTGTGATGGTGGGGTGTATCTGCTAATCCGTCATTTCGACTGTAGGTTCCGCAGGAACCGAAATGGAGAAATCTCCTGCTCGCGTGACCTGAGATCTCTCCGCTCCGTGGCTGCGCCACTCTGGTCGAGATGACAGTGGGGTGGTGTCCACTCTGGTCGAGATGACAGTGGGGTGGTGGCCACTGCGGTCGAGAAGACGGTGGGGGGTGGCCACTTCGGTCGAGATGACTGTGGGGTGGTGGCCACTGCGGTCGAGAAGACGGTGGGGTGGTGGCCACTTAGGGCGAGATAACCGGGTTAGATAGGGTTCAGCTCGGTCTTAAGCGCGCTGTCTTTGGGTTTCTTGGTTTTGCGGTTACGCAGTTCGGCTGTCATCTTTAAGATATCGCTGCCGCGCCATGAATCTTTGTCGCCTTCGCCGTACAGATGCGTTTCTAACAGGGTGATTTCTTCAGCCAGTGTTGGGTCTAATTTGCCCAGCTCCAGTACGGAGTGGATTTCCGGAAAGCGGGCTTTGCCCCACAGGAACAGTTGCCTGTGAGTGTCGGCGGGGCGGTTTCGGGTACAGGCTTTTTTCAGTTCACCGAATTCACGTGATTCGTCCGGGTCGCTGAATACTGGGGCCTCGTAACGTGTGACATTCGCCGATTCCAGTGCGCGTACCTTGCGTGTCAGTATCAGCCACTGCCAGGTAGAGAGCAGCCAGAGAAACCCAAATGCGATTGCGGCCCATTGCCAGTAAGGCTTTGCAGGTTCAGAAATGAAGGTGGGTTGGTTCAGTTCCGATAAGGGCACAGTGACAGTAGGTACATTGGTCGTTTCGCCCAGCGCAGGTAGCACCTGGAAAGTTGCCGACGGGATGATCGCGATTTCTTCGCGGTCAGTTTGTGTGTTCCACCAGGGGATGCGGATTTCGGGCAGCACCAGGTCGCCTTCTTTGGTTGGCACAATGCCAACCGTGGTGATCTGCAACGCGGTGATGCCATCTGGCGAGATGCGGTTTTCAGTTGTGGGTGGGTCTGCATAGACCTTCGCATTTGCGACTTCCATTTTGCCGAGCTGAGGCAGTACCGCGTCTGAAAGGCCGATGGCGCTGATGGCCAGTTGCCTGTTTACGGGTTCACCCACTCGGAACACAGGGGTTGTTTCAGTCCAGGCTTCCTTCACGCCAAGTGCCTTGGCGGGAATCCAGTTTTCACCGGAGAATGACGGGGGAATGGTTTTTACGTTAATCGTATGCGATTCAGAAATGGCGTTTACTCGCTGTCGCTGTGAAAAGACGCCGCCACGGCCGCGTGTGCCAATAAATCGTTCACGCTCAATCTCAAGCGTGCCGCTACGCTGTGGGAACAGGGCATAACGTTTCTCGAGTACGTAGTAGCGCTGGCCGTCGACGATGGATTCGTAACGCTTTTCTGTTTCCAGGACTTCTACCACCGTATCTGGCAGGCTGGGTGGCTGCGGGAAGTCGCCGGCGATCGCGTCTGTATAGAACAGTTTGACCGAGTAAATGATCTGGCCCTGGACATAGGTGTCGTTGGTGTCGACCAGCGTCTCGAAGAACACGAACTGGTTCATTCGCTGGCGCTGGGACGCAGTCTGCTGCTGTACGCGAATCGTAATGGGTTGGCTGCGGTCGTTACCTGCCCTGAACGAGGGGATAAATAGATTGCCCCTGCGTTTCGGGCTGAGCGTAAGCACATGATCCTTGTATACAACACTGGTTCTTCTGCCATTGATGATGGACATAGAGCTGTTCTGTCGGCTGGATTCTGTGATGATCTTGAAGTCCTGCTTCAGTGACGAGAAATCCACGGTGGCAGCTGCAGTCTCGTCAGAGGCACGTACAGTCAAGGTGATCAGGTCCAGGTCCGAGATAATGCTTCGGTCCACGGTTGCCGTCAGGCCTGCCCACGCGACATTACCAAGCAACAGGGTTGCTGCGATCAGTAACTTACCAGTCTGTTTTAGAGTCATTGCTCGATACCTTACCTTCACGTAGTCGTTCTTCATATTGCATTTGGAACTTACGGCGCAATAATCCACCGGGGTCGTCGGGCACCCGTCGTAGCCACTGCTGTAGTGCCTGCTTTTCTTCTTCATCCAGGGGCTCAGCTTCTTCCTCGGCAGGTTTCTGGTTGGCCTGCTCTTCCTGTGGCTGTTGCTCCTGTTCTTGCTGTTCTTTTTCGTCCTGGTCTTGATCCTGTTGTTCTTTCTGGTCCTGTTGTTCTTTTTCCTGTTGTTCTTTTCCCTGTTGGTTCTGGTCCTGTTGGTCCTGGTCCTGCTGTTCTTCGGAGTCTTCGCTGTCCTGGTCCTGCTGCTGCTGTTGTTCCTGTTGCTGTTGTTGCAGCTGTTCGATCAAGGCTTTGTTAAATTGCGCATCTTCGTTGTCAGGATCCACGGCGAGAGCCTGGTCGTAAGCTTCGATTGCTTCGTCTAACAGGTTCTGTTTCGCGAAGGCGTTACCCAGATTGTACTTGCCATCTACCGTATCGATGCCGCCATATTGGCTGGCAGCATCCTCAAATTTTTCACCGCGGTAGTTGGCAGTGGCTTTCCACTCGGGGTTTTCGAATAGCGCTGCCGCTGCGTCAACGTCACCTTCAGACATTATCTGCATGGCCTGCTGATCCCTGGTTTGCCAGAGGTCATCCCACAGAGAAGCTTTAACGTCTTCGGCGGGCAAGATGAACACCAGGGCAAAGCCCCAGATCCAGCCGCGGCGGAAGCCGAGTGCCGCCAATGGCAGAAGTAGCAGCAGCAGCCAGGGGCCTTCCTCAAACCAGACGTCAAAACCCCGCTCCACTTCGCGATAGGTGTCATTCGGCATGAGTGGCTGCTCAGCCAGCAGGTAACCCAGGTCTTCCTCGGTCAATGTCATGGGTGAGTAACGACCACCGGCCAGGTCTGCAAAATCCTTGAGGCTACTGGCGTTCAGTTTGGGTATGACCATGTTGCCACGGGCATCTTTTAGGTAACCGGCATCAGGGCGACCGTTGACCAGCGTAACCGGTCCGCCTTCTTTGGTTCCGACTGACATGACAGAGACAGGGTAGGCATTGCGGAACTCCCGGGCGATTCGCTGCGATGCCACCACGTCGCGGATTTCATCGGTGATGATCAGGATCCTGCCGCTTGCGGTACCGCCATCCCGGAACAAATCGACCGCCTTGACCAGTGCCGGTGCAAGTGCGCTGCCGGGGGCGGGCACAATATCCGGTGACAGTGCCGGGATCATAGCGGCGATGGTCTTGGTGTCGTCCGTTAAGGGCGAAACAACGTGAGCGTCGCCGGCAAAGACAATCAGCGCGGTGACGCCTTCTTCGCGTAGCTCAAGCAAGTCGATTAGCTTACGCTTGGCGCGAACCAGGCGATCCGGTTTTACATCGGTTGCCAGCATGCTGCGCGTCAAATCAAATATGACCACCAGCGCATCTTCACGTTCGTGAACCGGCTGTGATGTTTGTCGCCAGACTGGTCCGGCGACGGCGATGGTTGCAAGCAACCACGCAACCAACAATAAGCTTAAGGGGCTTTTGCTGACCACCTTGTCCGGGTTATCCAGAATGTGAGGCAGAAGATGCGGGTCAATCGCTTTCTCCCAGTTACTGTGGTGGCTCTGTCGGTAGCGAAGCAGGGCAAACAGAAGCACGGCCGGTATCAGCGCGTAGAACCACTCCGGTCGCAGGAAATGAAAGTTGGCCAGGATGTCGGCCAGCAGGGCATCATTCATGGCGCTGCAGCCTCACTTTGTTTTTGGCGAAGGCCGATCGAAGCCCAGAGGTTAGTGACCCAACTGGTCAGGGTCGGGTGCAGCAGGCCAAACAGCAACGTCAGGACAAGGGTGAAGGCGAGCGGATACCAGAATAGGGACCGTACAGGCCGGTATGTCTCCAGATCCTGTTCAATCGGTTCAAGTTCATCAAGGGCCTCGTAAATAGACTTGAGCTCCTCGCTGGAACGCGCGCGCTGGAAAATGCCGCCCGTCAACTGCGCGATCTGGGTGAGGGTTTCGACATCCAGGTCGGCAGAGGGGTTAACCGTTCTCTGGAACAGGAAGCCTGGCACGACCATTTCGTCTGCACCGAAGCCGATGGTATAAATGCGGATGCCTTCCTGGGCGGCAAGTTTGGCTGCCTGAACAGGGTCGACTTCGCCAACATTGTTCACACCATCGGTCAACAGTACCAGTACCCGGCTTTCGGCGGGTCTTTCCTGCAATCGTTTGACGGACAGTCCGATAGCGTCGCCGATGGCGGTCTTGCCTCCGGCAATCCCAAGCGGCGTTTCTGTTAACAGGGTGCGGACAGTATTGCGATCGAAAGTCAGCGGCGTTTGCAGGTAAGCGCGCGTGCCGAACAGGATCAGCCCAAGTCGGTCGCCCTTGCGGCGTTCCACAAAGTCGCCGACGACTTCCTTGACAACGGCCAGGCGAGTAACCGTTGCACCATTTTGTTTCATATCTACCGCGCCCATGGAGCCAGAGATGTCGACTGCCAGCAGCAGGTCTCTGCCGCTGGTGGGTAATGAAATGGGTTCGCCAATCCACTGCGGCCGGGTGGCGGCGAGTACCAGGGCTGACCACATCAGAATCATGAGCAGGCGGCGGATAAACGAGCGCCGCTGTCCGCTGCCTATTCCCTGGCTGAACGATAACGCCTGGCCAAAAAAGGGCACCTGCAGGGCCGGTTCCTGGCGGTTGGCTTTGGGCACCAGCCAGTACACCAGTAAGGGTAACGGCAGTACGAGAGCTGCGAATGGCCAGAGAAATTCAATCATGTGATCTGGCCCGAACGGTCGAGTGCCAAATCATCAAGTCGTTGCTTTTCGGCTTCAAGATGCCGCGGGTGATGTTTCTGGATCCAGGATTTTGCGACCAGGTGCAGGCTTTCTACATCAACCGAGATATCTGACCGGTAGGTACCGTCTATTAATGCTTCTGCTTCGCCGATGCTGAAGTCATGGCTGCCGCTGGTTCGGTCCAGAAACTGGACCCAGGCCTCGCCTGTCAGACCGGCCACCTCTTCACGCGGGAAGCAGGTCAGGGCGGCGCGCTTTAGCAGTCTTTGAAGTGCCTCGAGGTAGGCCTGGTCATCCTCGTCTTTATGCTGGTTTTCAAGTAGTTGGGCCAGTTCACCCATCGCTTCACGGCGATAGCGGTTGGCGCGCCAGTAGCGAAATAGCCAGGTGAGCCCGGCGATCACCAGCAGCGCGCCGAGCGCAGCCAGGATCCACCAGCCTGGTGCCGGTGGCCACGCTTCTATCATGCCCGGCACGTGTATATCCCGAAGTTGCGCCAGCGGGTCGCTCGCCTGTTGCATCATGCCAGGTGGAGCGCCGGTCACTGGTGGTGCTGCGGCCACGGGTTACACTTTTGCCGCAAAGCTGGCCTGGCGGTTCAGGCCAGCCAGTATGGATTGGTGGGTCTGCAGCATTAAAAGCGGCGCTTTCACGCGCATAAATTCTTCCTGTATAGCCGCTATTTGTTGCTGGAACCCTCGCTCGTAGGCGTCACGGGTTTTGCCGCTGGCAGTGTTGATCCTGGTTCGTTCTGTGCCATTGGTAATGCTGTAGAGGTCCGGGGTCGGCAGGTGCTGCTCAAGGGGGTCAGAGACATGTATGCCAACAACATCACTATGTCGCGCCAGTGGTTGCAGGTGGATGCGGGACTCTTCTGAAAAATTGGTGAAGTCACTGATGATAAAAATCACGCTACCGTGTTTTGTGACCCGCCTAACGTTAGAGATCGCCTCAGTAAAGTAGTTATCGCTATAAGTTGCGGATTCTGTGGCAGATTCTTTTTTAAGGGCATGGTTAAAATCATGCAGTTCGTTTAACAATCGAAGTACCGCGTGTTTGTTTCGCCGGGGCCTGATTTCCCGGTGCCCCAGTTCCGAGAACACAAGGCCGCCAACGCGATCACCCCTTTCAAGCGCAGCCCATGCAATGATGGCGGCTGTTCGCGCAGCGAGGACTGACTTGAATGTTACCTGGCTGCCAAAGTACATGGAGGCAGACTGGTCCACCAGGATCAGTACGGGGCGCTCTTTTTCCTCCTGGAATACCTTCGTGTGGGCCACCTGGGTGCGGGCTGTGACGCGCCAGTCTATTGTTCTGACATCATCGCCGGGCTGGTAAACACGGACCTCTGCGAAATCGGTACCCCGTCCCCTGAAGTTTGAGGACAGAAGCCCAGCCAGCGGGTTCGAGGTTTTGTTACCGGTGAGATCGGCCATCTCCCGCGCTGTATATCGCAGGCGAATCAAGTCACGCAGATCCGTATAGGCGCCGCGATATTCCTGCAGGGCGCGGAATTCGTCGATGGGGCTGGTCAGGCGCTTTGCCACAGTCGTTCCTTAAACAATATCATTCCTTAAGCTGCAGCGACCCGCTGTACCAGAATATCCAGGATCTTGTCTGCGTCGACGCCCATGGCCTCTGCTTCAAAGCTCACGATAACGCGATGCCGGAACACGTCATGCACCACTGCCTGCACGTCATCGGGCGAAACAAAGTCTTTGCCCAACAGGAATGCATTAGCGCGGGCGCAGATATCAAGGGCAATGGTTCCCCTTGGGGATACGCCGTAGTCGATCCAGTTGGCCAGGTCTTCGCCGTAGGCGCCGGGGTTCCGCGTGGCCATGGTGAGCTGCACGATGTATTCCTCTACCACGGGAGCCATGTGCAAGTTCAGCAGTTCCTGCCTTGCGCCGAAGATTGTTTCCTGGGCGACCTTTGCGGGCGGCGCGTCAGCGTCTGCGTCCATTGCCTCATTCCTGACCAGTTGCAGAATGCTGCGTTCAGAAACTGCGTCCGGGTAATCGATCACGACATGCATCAGGAACCGGTCAAGCTGCGCTTCAGGCAGCGGGTAGGTGCCTTCTTGTTCAATGGGGTTTTGTGTGGCCATCACCAGGAATAACGGTGGCAGCTCGAAGGTCTGGCGTCCGAAACTGACCTGGCGTTCTGCCATGGCTTCCAGCAGTGCAGACTGCACCTTCGCCGGTGCACGATTGATTTCGTCGGCCAGAATCAGGTTGTGGAATATCGGGCCCTTCTGGAATTCAAAGCTGCCGTCCTGTACCCGGTAAATTTCTGTACCGGTAATGTCCGATGGCAATAGGTCAGGGGTGAACTGGACCCGATGGAACTCGCCTTCGATGCCATCGGCCAGGGTTTTGATCGCCTTGGTCTTCGCTAGCCCCGGGGCTCCTTCGACAAGAAGGTGGCCATCAGCCAGTAGCGCCATTACCAGGCGGTTGACCAGTTTTTCCTGGCCAATAATCCGGCTCGCAAGCCAGTTCTGCAATTCAACAATATGAGCGCGATGTGACATAGCTCGATTACAACTCCTTAAATCTACCAATAAACGCGGTGCGAGTCTTGTCCCAACTCTTGCCTCTAGTGAAGTGGGGTCAGATATCGCTAAATCAAGGTTCCCATAGGGGATGATCCTGACTGAAGTGATTATAGACAGTAGGTTGCCCGCGAGGTTCCCGGGTCATGATACACCAGGGATCTCCGGGTTTGGTCCATTACCTGTATTTCGAGCCCTGTCTGGTGGGGTAAACTGGGGGCACTTCAAGATACTGATCGGGGCATTGTCGTGGTTCAAACCATTAACCAGCGGGTAGCAGCGAAAATCGAGGGTGATTTTGTGGTATTCCTGATCGGCGCTCGTTTAAATCGCCGGTGGAAATTTTTGTCGTTTATCCCGATTGCCCGAGCGATGAGCCGGATGGTGGGCGAACTGGAAGCGAACCGTGATCATGGCATGCTGCATGTTGAAATGTGGAGCGGCAGGACCACTGTAATGGTGCAGTACTGGCGGTCGTTCGAGCATCTTCATGCTTACGCCCGCATGCGCGATGCGCAGCACCTGCCTGCGTGGGCGGATTTTAATCGCCGGATTGGTTCAAACGGTGACTTCGGCATCTGGCACGAGACTTTTATGGTCAAGGCAGGGCAATACGAGGCGGTCTACAACAACATGCCCGAGTTTGGCCTGGCTAAAGCCGGTGAGTGGGTGCCGGCAACCGGCAAGCAGAATACTGCCAAAGGGCGCCTGCAGTTGAGTGACGGTACCGATGAGCCTGTCTATGAAGAAGATCCGTCCTGACCCGTCATTTCGCGGCGCCCGAAACTAACTCATCTGTCATTTCGACGGAGCCTGAAACTAACTCATCTGTCATTTCGACGGAGCCCGAAGGGCGATTGGAGAAATCTCTTGCTCGCGAGGCTGTAGTTTGAGATCTCTCCGCTTCGGTCGAGATGACGGGAAGGTGGGTCTAAGATGACGGGAAGGTGGGTCTAAGGTGACGGGAAGGTGGGTCTAAGGTGACGGGATGGTGGGTCTAAGATGACGGGAAGGTGGGTCTAAGATGATGGGATGGTGGGTCTAAGGTGACGGGATGGTGTCGTCATGGAAAGAGCACATGTCCCTGGGTTTTCGATGTACGCCGTACGCCGCGCTGGGGATCGCGTGTGAAAGCTCGATCGGTCGTTAATCGCCGCTACCTGCGTATTGATTGGCCTTTGGTTGTAAGGATAATCGCTGATTGACTCACTCCATGGGGCCTCAGGGGGGAATGCCTGTCGATGATCTTTTTGTCATAAAGCCGAGCGGTTATATTCGCGGTGGGCGTAAGCAGCGAAGTTAGGCACTTCCTTGGGATTTTGTTGGGCAATCCGTTAAACTCGGCAGATAAAAATAACAAGGCACCTATTCGTTTCCTGCGTCGGTGCCAATGGGGAGAGACTCAATGATCAAGGCCGCACTTACCGTGTTTTCATTCCTGTTGATTTCGCCGCTGGCGATGGCAGATGAGATTAACCAGGCTAATACAGCGTGGATTATGACCGCCACGGCGTTGGTTTTATTTATGACCATCCCGGGGCTTTCGTTGTTCTACGCCGGGCTTGTCCGGGTCAAGAATGTGCTCAGTGTTTTGATGCAGTGTTTTGCCATTACCTGCGTCGTCTCCATTATCTGGTTGATTGTGGGTTATTCACTCGCGTTCTCTGAAGGCAATATGTTTATTGGTGGGTTTTCGAACTTCATGATGGCAGGGATCCAGGAAGGCACGATGAATGGGGATATTCCCGACAGTGTTTTCGCCATGTTCCAGCTGACTTTTGCGATTATCACCCCCGCGCTGGTCGTGGGTAGTTTTGCAGAGCGAATGAAATTTTCATCCATGTTGCTGTTTTCAGCGGTGTGGTTGGTGATCGTCTATATACCTGTGACTCACTGGGTCTGGGGTGGCGGCTGGCTCGGTGAAATGGGTCTGCTCGATTTTGCAGGTGGCACCGTGGTTCACATCACTGCTGGTGTGGCGGCAATTACCACTGCCATGGTGATGGGGCCAAGGCGCGGTTTCCCGACAACACCGATGACGCCACACAATATGACCATGACGATCACCGGTGCAGGCATGCTGTGGGTCGGCTGGTTTGGGTTCAACGCGGGTAGCGCGCTTGCTGCCAATGGCGATGCAGGTATGGCCATGCTGGTGACGCATATGTCAGCGGCTGCTGGGGCATTTACCTGGATGTGCGTCGAATGGATTAAGTTCGGTAAACCAAGTGCGCTTGGCGCGGTGACCGGTATGGTTGCGGGCCTGGGTACGATCACGCCGGCTTCCGGTTTTGTTGGGCCTGCAGGTGCTCTTGTTATTGGTGTTAGCGCTGGTTTTGTTTGTTTCCATATGACTATGTACCTCAAGCAGAAGCTTGGTATTGATGATTCACTCGATGTGTTTCCGGTCCACGGTGTGGGTGGAGCCCTGGGTACTATTCTTGCGGGTGTTTTTGCGAGCAGTTCATTGGGAATCTTCAGCGGCCAGGGCGATGGTCTGCCGATCAGTGAGCAAGTGGTGGTTCAGTTGATCGGTGTTGGTTCAGTAGGGGTTTACACGGCGGTACTAACCTTTGTTCTCCTGAAGGTCATTGACGTTGTGGTGGGGCTCCGCGTGTCTGAAGAAGAAGAGACCGAGGGGCTGGATATTAACCAGCACAACGAACGCGGTTACGATATGTAGTTGTCTTTTATCAGGACCGGCTTTGCCGTTCCTGATATTGATCGTACTAGGCGCTCGCGGGCAGTAATCCAGATTGTTGGCAGGTAAGGTTTTGTGCCCGCGCGCAGGCGCTTTGCTTTTCTCGCCGCAGGCGCTTTACGTTTTCCCGCCGTCGGACTCACTTCACGACGCGTGCTTGCTTAATCCCGGTCGTCTCAGCTCTTCCGTCGTCTGGGCCGAAAGGTTCGCAGGGCCTGTAGTGGAGAGATCCTGGGGCGCGCGAGATCCGAGATTTCTCCGATCCGGTTCCTTCGGAACCTCCAGTCGAAATGACGGGTGGTGTGAGTTCCTTCGGAACCTCCAGTCGAAATGACGTGTGGTGTGAGTTCCTTCGGAACCTCCAGTCGAGATGACGGGTGGTGTGAGTTCCTTCGGAACCTCCAGTCGAGATGACGGGTGGTGTGAGTTTCTTCGGAACCTCCAGTCGAAATGGCGGGTGGTGGCTTAGTTGTCTTTGCGCTTCATTGCCCGGTCTATCAGGTACTTCACGAGTTCCGGGAATTCCAGGCCGTAGCCTCTGGCGCCATCGGGGTAGAGGCTGGTGGGTGTCATGCCAGGGAGCGTATTCACTTCCAGCAGGTAGATATCAGATTCTGTGACAATGAAATCAGCGCGCGACAGGTCCCTGCAGCCAAGGGACTGGTGAGCGGCTACTGCAATCTGTTGAAGCGAGATTAATTGCTCCTCTGGTAATTCAGCGGGCATTAGGTGCTCGGAGAGGCCGGGGGTGTAGCGATGGTCAAAATCGTACCAGCTGTTCTCTGGTGTCGTGATTTCGATGACGGGGAAGGGATCCGGGCCGGTATCGGTATCAATGACACCAACTGTGATCTCCTTGCCGTGGATTCTTTCCTCAACCAAGAGGCGGGGGTCGAATTCGAATGCTGCGCTCACACCATCACGAAGTTGGTTGGCGTTATCGATCAGGGTCACACCAATAGCACTGCCCTGGCAGGCTGGTTTCACCACGACGTTCTCGCCCAGTTCGCTGGTGATCATATCGACGGCGTTTGCAATGCCATCCGCTTTGGAAACAACGCATTGCCTGGCGACGGGCAGCCCCACGCGCCGGAACACTTCCTTGGCAACAATTTTATCCATGGCAAAGGCGCTGCTGTGCACATCGCTGCCGACATAACTGTAGCCAAGAATCTCAAGGAAACCCTGCAGCGTGCCGTCTTCACCGGGCGGCCCATGCAGGATGGGGAAGACTACGTCGGGGTTACAGTCAGCCAGTGAGGTCGCGAGCTTGCTGTCGAGTTCGATGTTGGTGACGGAATCATAGTTTTCGCGGAGCGCCTCAATGACGCCCTTTGCGCTGCTGCGGGAAACGGTAGCCTCGGCGGAATGGCCGCCGTTGATCACCGCTATTTTTGTGCTGTTCATGGCAGGCCGGCACCGGCGTGTTTTACGGTCACGAATTCCACCGCGGCGGATTTTTCTGTCTTGCATTCATCCGGGTGCGAAGACCTTGATGTCATGATGAAAAGCGTCTTGCCATCCGGGCCACCCAGCATGCAGGCATAAGCCTGGTTTTCGATTTTTACCCGGTTGGTGACTTCGCCGCCTTCAATGACTCGAAGTGCCTCATTGCTAACCGGGGAAGCAACCCAGATTCCGCCTGCTTCATCCAGGCAGATGCCATCTGGCACGGCACCGTCCATTTTTGCCCACTCGCGTCGATTGACCAGGGATCCATCGGGGTTGATATCGAAGGCTGTCAGCCTTGCCCCGAAGGATTCGCCGACGATCAGGGTTTTCCCGTCCGGCGTAATCACTGTGCCATTGGGAAATGACAGATCGTCTGCCGCCAGTTCTGTTGTTCCATCCGGGCGCACCAGGATCAGCGCGGCTTTCTGGAACTCGGCGTTATTGTGCAGGTCGTAACCAAAATTGCCGACGTAGGATCTTCCCTCGAGGTCGGTCACCATGTCGTTGCAGTGATAGGTGGCGATGCCTGACAGGTCGGCAAACTCGGTGAGCCCACCGCCGTCCAGTACCAGTAGTTTTCGGTTTCGCATTGAAACGATGAGCATCCTGCCATCGGGCAGCCAGCCCAACCCGGAAGGTTCGTCGTCTTCCAGTTGGACGATAGTTTCCAGATTACCGGACGTATCTACGGCGTAAACGGTGTTGTCGTGCATGTCTGAGAAGTAGAGCCGATCGTTGCGCCACCTTGGCCCCTCGCCAAAGCACAGGCCGTTTACCAGAGTTTCAGTTTTGGTTATGTCAGTCACAATTGTCCCTTAGAGGCCAGTAAATACGAAGTCTAGAGCGGAAACCTGACCTGTTAAAGGCAAACCGAGTGAAATCCTGTGGAGATTTAAACATTGGAGTAAACTATAGGGTAACGAAACAGCACAGGGTGATTGCCATGGGCTACCTGAAAATTGGCGAGTTAGCGCAAAGAACTGAAACAAGTGCCGAAACACTGCGCTACTACGAAGTGGAGGGTCTGCTGCCTGCGCCGAGGAGAAGTGCGTCGGGCTACAGGCTTTACACGGAACCGGATGTTGGGCGGGTTCATTTCATTCGTCGGGCAAGAGCGATGGACTTTTCACTGAACGAGATCGGTGAACTTTTGTCCCTGCAGGTGGAGAAAGAAGTGGCGACCTGCGGCGAAGTGAAGTCGTTAGCAGAACACAAGCTTGCTGCGATCGATAAGAAGATTGTCGAGTTGGAAAAGATGAAGGCTGCGCTTAAGCAGATAACGGAGGCTTGTGCCGGTGGTCAGGAGTCGGCGGTTCATTGCACGATATTGAATGCCTTGGAGGCATAGCACAGACATTTCGACTGCAGGTTCCTCAGGAATCGGGATGGAGAAATCTAGTGCTCGCGAGAGTTTCAGGCGAGATCTCTCCGCTCCGTGGCTGCGCCACTCTGGTCGAGATGACGGGAACAGCCTTGAGCGGGTAATTTCTTGTTGTAGAGGTTGATGGAAAGCCCAAAAAATGAATGTTATCATCGGCATACGACACTACGAGGGTCAAGTCTTGGTTTTCCGGGCTGATCCAAACTAATATTAAGAGAGGGCAATCTAATGGGCGATATCGCGTTGTTTACAAGCTTCGGTCTGGAATATCTGTTTCGCTGGGGTCACTTTATGGCAGGTATTACCTGGGTCGGGGTTTTGTATTACTTCAACTTTATTCAGGGTGAGTATTTCAAAGAAGCGGAAGATGCGCATCGCTCTGGCGCGATTCAGAAATTGGTGCCTCGCGCACTCTGGTGGTTCCGATGGGCTGCCATGTTTACGTTCCTGACTGGTGTTGTCCTGCTGGGGTTCCGACATGCGGGGCTTTCCTACGACATTACTGTGGGTGCAACCCTCGGCACATTGATGTTCCTGAATGGGCCAGCACAGAAGATTGTTATCGCTTCTGCAACCCAGGTTGCACATGGTGGCGAAGCACTTCCGGAAGCGGCAGGAGCTGCACCGAAAGCGGCGTTGGCTTCACGGACCAATGTACTCTTTTCAGCGCCGATGCTCTTTTTCATGGGCTCTTCCGGCCACTTGGGTGGTAACGGCCTTGTGACAGACGCGAGCACTGTTGGCTTGGGCGTTGTCATGCTGCTGATTCTTGCACTGGAAGGAAATGCGATATTCGGTAAGCAGGGTCCGATGACCAAGGTATCTGGCGTCATAGGGTGTAGTGTAGGCTTGACTGCCGTTCTTTACGGACTCATGGTTGCCCTGTAACAAGAGAAAAACCTGTTATGAAAGGGCTCCGGTAGGAGCCCTTTTTGGTAAAGCGAAAGGTAATTGACCAGAAATTTATGTCAGACCAGAAAGAAAATATCCCTTCCATAAAGCCCGCTCAGGATGAGGTTGCGTCCTATAGGCGAAGTGGCCGATCCGAGGCACCGAAGCAAAGTAATTTCAACGGTTTGCTGGTGTTTGTCATCGTGCTTATGGCAATTATGATGGGTATTGGCGGGTACACGCTCTACGAGGTTCAGGAGAGGCTCGAGCGCTCAAACCAGTTACTTGAACAGGGCCAGGAAAACATCCGTCAGCTCGATAGCAGGCTGGCAGCGACAGGTACTGACGTCTCCAAGACTCTGCAGGACCTGAAAGCGCAGATGAATACAAACTTCACCGAGATAGACAAGCTGTGGGCGGTCTCTCACCGGCAGAATAAACCCGATATTCAGAAGAACGTTCGAGCTATTGCAGGCCTCAAGCGTGACCTGGGTGCGAAAATTAACTCAATGAGTGTGTTGGTCAAGAAAATGTCATCCCATTACCAGGCTATCCTGAATGAATTGTCCGGACTTCGGGAAGGCTTACGACAGGACAATGAAGAATTGATTACAGAAATAGCCTTGCTTCGGGGCCAGGTTCAGGATCAGGCAGTAGTCCAGGGAGCCACGAAGAGAAACCTGAATTCGCTTGACCGACAGATGAAGGAAATGCAGGCGGCGATTGATTCAATTGATGCGCACCGACGGCAGATTTCACAGAAGCTCAACGAACTCCAGAACAATATCCAGGCCTCCGGTAGCCCGATTCAGTAGCGCTTTTGCCGCCCTTCTATGGGTTGTTCTGCCAGTCCTCAAGAATATTCATCGCGTAGGCGTAGCCTTCGAAGTTCATCACCACCCCGTCTTCTGTGATTTCCACCAGCAGTAGAGAGTTAGCGACAAGATCTCCCTCCCTTCGGGATACCCCATTGATGTTCACCATGCGCAGGTCCGTGTCGGAAGCAAAAATATGTGTCGTGATCTGAATCTCAGGTAATCGACGAATCACGTGGTCGGGCAGGTCGTTGATGTCGACGGTTTTACCCGTGGTAACCGCGGCTGGAAACCAAGCCGGTTGAGCCGCGGTTAAACTCGAAGATGTCATGGGGGTGTCAACTGTGGCCGCGATGGCAGGGACGAGTGAGTCAGCAGAAGGACTTTTTGCCTGCGGCGCAATGCCAGTCTCTGGCTGGGAGTTGTTGCCGAAATAGATGAAAACGCCAATGGAGTTGAATATTGCCAGTAGTGCCAGCAGGTAAAGGAAATGCCTGAGCTGGAACCGGTTAGGGGATGGTTCACCCTGCAGGCTTTTCAGGCCCGGTGTTTGTTTGCGTTCACGTTCCTGTTCCGATTTGTTCAGTGCATCAAGAATATATGACATGACGCTACCCCTGGTCTCGGGAATACAATGTTGGGATGCTCATCGCTTCTACGTCATTTAAATGTATCCAGGTGACAGGATCGACGATACCGTTTGGAGATAAACCGGCTCTTCTTTGAAAATCCCGCACTCTTTCTTCCAGTGAATCATTGAAGGTGAAGCCTGCTTGGATAGGCGGCGAATGACCCTCGATCATGTCCAGTTGTGTCACCAGCCAGTCAACTGTGGCACCACGGTCATTCTTTTTGAGCGGTGCTTGATAAGCGGGTGGCATGCGCCACAGCATCAGGGCAATGCCATTGTAGTTTGATTCAAACTCAGCCTGCGTCAGACTTAATTGGTCTGATCCCGCGATCACGGTAAGGGTGCCATCTAGTATCTGTGCAAGCGTAAAATACTCAGTGTTTAGTTGAACAATAACCGGTCTGTCGAGTTCCCTCAGCTCTGGAAGCGTGGCGATGCTTTCGAGACATCTGAGCCCTATCGCTGTGGCAAGTTCGCAGGGGTTTGATGCTTTGTCGTCAAAGCTGGTTCCCCACAGGGCGAACAGGTCGTGATATGCATCCGAAGCAGAAGCATGTCCCCGGATGCTTAGTTTGGCTGGCACCGGAACGGGTGGTGTCTGGGCCGTCGATGTCATTGCCGATGCAGGCTCGCTGGTCGCGATCTCAGTAACGTGGGGAGTAACCACCGCTGTGGGGAGCAGCGGCCAGACGCCCATGATTATCAGCAATACGGCAGTGGCAACGGCGACTATCCGAATAGGCTTCGCACCAGGGCGGCGAGGGCCAAGGACCTCATCAGCCGCACGACTAACGATTCGTGGTGTTACCTGTTGCTTGTGTTCAGCATAGGTCCCCAGTAGCGCACGATCACAGATAAGGTTAATAACTCGAGGGATACCGGTGCTGATTCGGTAGACTCTTTTCATTGCAGACCGTGTGAAAAGTTCCGGTTGGCCCTGAGCAATAGCCAGACGATGGGTAATATAGGCTTCGGTTTCGTTTGAATCGAGAGCGTTCAGATGAAATCTTGCGATGATTCGCTGGCTGAGCTGCCGCAGGCTTCTGTCTTCCAGCATTTCCAGCAGTTCTGGTTGCCCCA
>LWDU01040244.1_pt1 | contig 16556 bp, 18 predicted proteins | sample 727161 | NCBI WGS metagenome assembly LWDU01 (sample SAMN04566230, study PRJNA314399) | hydrothermal vent metagenome | isolation source: deep sea hydrothermal plume seawater | place: Mexico: Gulf of California, Guaymas Basin | collected 2004-07-11
TTGCCAGATAGGGCGTAAAGTAATTTTCAAAATATTGCTGCGCTGTTTGCGGGGTAACGTTTGGCAACGCTTCACATGCAGGGCGCCAGTCACCATAGGTTAGCTGCACAACGTCATTACCGAACTTGCTTTCAGGGCTACGCTTTAGCATGCGTTCGCATGATTTTGCGAAAGCCTCAAGGACTTGGCCGTGATTATCGGCATTCCAATTCGGCAGGTCGCTAAAGCGTGCCTCTTTAATGACCAACGGTAATTGCTCGTCTTCTGTGACAGGCTCAACGTCGGCACAGGAGGATAAAAGGAAAGGAAGAATGAAGAGTAAATGTAAATAGCGCATAACAGAAATCTAATTCAGTTACGCGCTATTGCAAATCGAAATCGAAGAAATGAAATTACTTATCTGATTTTTTCGTTGTTGTTTTCTTGGTCGTTTTTTTATCTGCGGCCTTTTTAGCGGTCGTCTTCTTCGCCGCTGCTTTCTTGGGCTTTGCGTCCTTATCTGTTTCAGGAACAGTTGAACCGCTCAGCTCGTCACCTTCTGCCTCGCGGGTTTCATACACCAGCCATGCAGGGTTTTTGGATTTAATCTCGCGACCAAATGTCCAGATATCAATTGTTTCTGTCACGCGATCAGGGTCACCGAATGTGACAACGCCGTCTTTGTCACGGACTATGCTTGTTTCATCAGCGGTAAAGCGCACTGTGATAAAGGCCATTTTGCCTTTGACTTCGGCGCTCATCACTTCGGATTTGCGAATAGCATGAATCTCAACTGACGCCTTATCGCCTTCGTCGGCGCGCTGGTTAATCACGCCTTCAAATGCTTTGTAAACGGCAGGACTCAATAATTCTGAAAGAAGCTCTTTATCCCCGTCAGCAAAACCTTCGACGATCATGACAAACGCATCCTGCGCGCCTGTCAGGAATGTCGGCAATTTAAAGAATTTATCGGCGCGGGCAATTTCCATTAGGCCAGCTTGCGCGATATCGTTTTCGATACTCATCGTGCGGTCAAGGCCTGCCGTGATATCACCTGTTTCGGCGCCATCTGTTAACGGGCTCATCGGGCCGACATCATGAGCCGATTGCTGTGCAGCTGTTTGCTCGGGAGTTCTTAAGTAAGGATTCGGACGTTCGGCATCGCCATCCTGACGTGTACCTAGAATATTACGGAGCCAAACCACCAGTCCGGCAGCGACAACAGCATAGATAATAAGTTCGGCTGACAATGGAATTCCTTTACTAACGTTACAAAACTATTATATCACAACTATATAATTATGCGTTAAGGCCTAAAGATAAAGCGCCCTGTTGAAAGGGCAAGAGAGATTTATGATATTATTTGTACTCTTCATTGTCATACCTTTAATTGAGATTTCCCTGTTTATTGCCATTGGCGATGAAATCGGGATCGGTACGACGTTGCTTCTTACATTTGTAACCGCCGTCATAGGCGCGGGATTAGTACGCGCGCAAGGCCTTGCTACACTCTTATCCGCGCAAAGCGCTATGGGGCGTAGCGAGATGCCTGTTAAAGAAATCTTTGACGGTATTTGTTTGGCGATTGCCGGTGCGATGCTGATGACGCCGGGTTTCTTTACCGACACGATCGGTTTTCTGCTGCTCGTGCCGCCCTTGCGTGAATATATCCGTCAGGAACTGCCTAAGCATATCAAATTCCAGACCATGGGCGGCGCTTATCATGACCCGCGCCAAGATCCGCGCAGACCGCAAGAGCCCGATGTTATCGAAGTCGAATATGAACGCGTAGATGATGATAAGTAAGGGCGCAGGCCTTGTATTGCGGGATAATTTTTCCGATAATGCTTCAAATATTAACTTTAGCACTCAAAATGGAACGTAATTAAAATGGCTAAAAAAGACGACACAGTGAAAAAAGACGAAGTTTTTGCAGCAAAGACTCCGCCGCCTGACATGCCTGATGATGTGGGCGCGATTGATCGTCTGCCTGTTGTTATCCACGCGCAATATATCCGCGATCTGTCTTTTGAAAATCCGAATGCGCCAATGCCATTGAAAAAGGCCGAAGGCGAGCCAAATATCAGTATCGAGTTCGGCATGGATGCCCGCAAAGTCGACGTTGATGGTTTTTCCAATTCCTACGAAGTCGTTCTGAATGTGACAGCCAAAGCGACTAAAGGCGAGATGGTGACATTCATTGTCGAGATTGAATACGGCATGATGGTGACGGTTGATGATGTTCCTGAAGAAAAAATCCATCCACTGCTGCTGATTGAAATGCCGAACTACATGTTCCCGTATGTGCGTCAGATTGTTTCCGATGTGACACAAAAAGCCGGTTATATGCCGCTGCTGCTGGCACCCGTGAACTTCAAGGCGCTATACCGCAAACGTTTTGGCGGCCCATCCGTACAACAACATGAGCGCGGCGCGAACAAAGCAAAAGAAACGGAAAACGCTTAACGCGTTTTTCGGGTATTCTCCCGCTTATACTTTAAAAACTCCTGATAAAGTTCTTCGGCATCACAGTCAAAGAAATGGGCTTCTATATATAGATCGCCAAAGCCAAACAGTTTCGAGCCGCCCATCATAAAGCGGCTGAAAAATCCGCGATGTAGTAGATACTCTTCTTTAGATGTACGGAAGTCATAAATTATATAAGGATAGCCCTTACTGTATCGTCTGCGCCATTCCAGTTTCCCCCATGCCAGAGGGCGTTTTAAATAACGTCTGTCATAAACACCCTCTTCATTAATCGTAATGATGGGACCTTTAATATTACGGGCACGCCAATCCGTTAAAATTGTACAGTGCATCATAAGGGCAATTAAAAACATTAAAGCGGCCATACCCATAGCCATCCAGAACTCTTCTTCCGGCGCGGCATAGCAAAATAAAATTGTGCCGCCAATAATCAGGATATTCGCTACGATCAACGCGATCATGCGGATATGCATCTTTGTTTTTTTGATATGAAGTTGCATTAGGCTAAATGCTTCCAGACCGGGTCTTTCAGTTCTTCTAATAATTTTTCATGAGCCGCCAGTTCATCTTCATTGGCGGCGTGAGGACGCGGTTCGCGGAACGGGCGTTCGATTTGAACAAGGGCAGATGCGCCGCTTTTATCGCTGCTATTGCCGCCATCCATATCCAGCAAGCCATGCTGGCGGCCGCCCATCAATTCCAGATAAACATCCGCCAGAAGCTGCGCATCGAGCAAGGCGCCGTGCAACTCACGACTGGACAGATCAATGCCGAAGCGGCGACAAAGCGCATCCAAAGATGCAGGTGAGCCCGGGAATTTCTGACGCGCGATAGCCAGCGTATCCACAACGCGCTTATTATCATATGGCGCGTGTCCGACTTCTTTAAGCTGATAGTTGATAAATTTCATATCAAAGGTCGCATTATGGGCGACCAGCTTGGCATCCCCGACAAACTCTACAAAATCAGCGTAAATCTGTTCAAAGACAGGTTCGTCTTTGACGCGGTCATTGGTGATCCCGTGAACGGCAATCGCGTCGGCAGGAATATCACGCTCGGGATTTATGTATTGATGGTATGTGCGGCCTGTCGGCACTTGATTGACCAGCTCAACACAGCCGATCTCGACCAGCTTATCGCCTTCGGTCGGATCCATCCCCGTTGTTTCGGTATCAAATACTATCTCGCGCATAAAAATTACATAGCAGCTTTTATTTCAGACAGCCACCCTTCAATGAATTTGCCGCTTTGTTCCATCAGCGTACCGATATGTTTATCGGTTTTATCCATCATATCAACAACGTCCAGCTTGCCATCTGCGACATCGCCCGCCGCATTCACAAGCCAGCTTTTTAAAATGCAGGGCGTAACCTCGGCATGGCATTGCAGGCCGAGCGACTTTCCAAAGGAAAATGCCTGATTGGCGTATTGATTGCTTTTGGCCAAATGCGTTGCCTGTTTAGGCATATCGAACGTATCACCATGCCATTGCAGCATTTTTGTGTGCTGACCATCCAGATGTTCCAGCGGCGAACCTTTGGCGGCATCGGTGACTTCAATTTCCAGCCAGCCTTTTTCAACGCCGTTCTTACCGATATAAACTTCTTCCCCCAGCGCCTTTGCCATCATTTGTGCGCCCAGGCACACACCCAGCACAGGCTTATTTGCGGCAAAACGTTTTTCAATAATATCGATTTCCTGTCTTATGAACGGGTAATATTCCGCCTGATACACGCCGGGCGCGCCGCCCAATACAACCAGCACATCAGGTGCCAGCGCATCAAATGTGCTGATATCCTCGCGGTATGTATCTACATAAAAATAATCTGCGCCGAAATTTTCAAAGGCCCGCGCAAAGGACCCTAAGCCATCACAAGTCGTATGGCGGAACGCCACGATTTTCATTCGATTTCGCCTTTTTCTGCACTCCCGTATCGTAGTGCTTTTCAGTTAAACGCTGGACGATATTGTGCAGCATTTTTCTGGTTTCCGCTAGTCCTACTCCTGTCTGGACAACGAAATCTGCACGGCGTTTTTTTTCATCATCAGGCATCTGACGAGATAGGCGAAATTCAAAATCTTCTTCATCCATACCACGCCCCTGCAACACACGTTGTCGCTGGATATAGTCTGGTGCCGAGACACATATTGTATAGTCAACGCGCTCCTCCGCGCCTGTTTCAAACAGTAGCGGGATATCAAGGACAACAAAGCGCGTACCTAAACGCTGCTGCTCTTGTAAAAACTGCTGCTGTGACGCTCTGACATAAGGGTGCAGGATATCTTCGATCGTATCCCATTTTTCGTGATCCGCTCCCAGCTCTTCGCGCAGCTTCAGCTTATCAATCTTACCCGTCTTGCTGTCATATGATTTGGGGAAATATTCCCGTACAAGATCAATGACTTCAGGATCATTATATAATCTGTGAACCGCAGCATCCGAGTCATGCACCACGACTCCGCGCATATCCGCCAGCATTTTAGCCGCCGTTGACTTACCCATAGCGATCGAGCCTGTTAAACCGATAACGATCATGCTGCGCTTTCCTTTTGCTCTGCCTGCTCTTTCTGCTCGTGCATTTTTTGCTGCAGTTTATGTTGCAATTCTGTGCTGTCATCTGGCATGACGTCAAACCATTTCAGGAAGGATAAGCGCGCCTGATGCACCAGCATACCAAGCCCTGTGACAGTCTGTCTGCCGCTTGCGCGGGCATCAGTGAGCAGCTGCGTATAGAGGGGTTTATAAACAATATCACACACTACACAGTGTTGCGGTAATTGCTGCACATCGAAATTCAGTTCAGGTTGCCCTTCCATACCCAGCGAAGTTGTATTGACCAGAACATCCGCTGTTTTTGCTGCAGCATAAAGCTCTTCGATCGGCAGTGCTTCAACCGCGAAATCTTCCGCCATCTCCTGCGCTGTCGTCAGAGTGCGGTTTACGATCGTGATCTTTTTAAAGCCCATTTGCTTTAAGCCATAAACAATCGCACGCGCCGCACCGCCTGCGCCCAATACCAAGGCATGAGTCTTGGCAAAGCTGGCACCTGATAGTTTCAGACTTTCACTAAACCCGAACGCATCCGTGTTCGTGCCATGTAGTCTGCCATCCTTAACGATGATGGTATTCACGGCGCCGATCATGCGCGCCGTATCATCAATGCCGCCATCACATAAATCCATGATGTCCTGCTTGAAGGGGATCGTAACGTTAAAGCCGCGATAGCCTTTATCGAGCAGCTTTGCGATGCTTGATTTTAGATTGCTCGGCGTAATTTCAATGGCTTTATATTCGCCCGCCAGATCATGCTGCTCTATCCAGTGCGAGTGAATAACAGGGGACAGGCTCTGCCCGACAGGATATCCGATTACGGCGAGTTTAATTGCTTCATCCATCTTGTTTTGCTCCGCTTGCTGCTTTGGCCTTTCGACGCTTTTGCAACATGATATGGATTTCCGCTGCCGTTTCTTCAATAGAGCGGCGCGTAACATCGATCACAGGCCAGCCGTTTTTGGCAAAAAATCTGCGGGCATCGCGGATTTCTTCTTCAATGCGATCCAGATCCAGATATTGATTGTTCTGGTGATGCTTATCCAGCTCATCTGCCTTCAGGCGCGAACGGCGCAACCCAACCAGACGGTCGGGCGATTCTGTCAGACCAACAAATAACGGGCCGTTTTCTTTATCTTTTAATTTCAACGCGCGCTCGGGGAATGGCACATGCGGGACAAGCGGGATATTAGCCGCGCGTATACCTTGGCGTGCCAGAAAAATACAGGTCGGGGTTTTGGAAGTACGGGAGACACCGACCAGAATTACATCGGCTTCTTCAATACCGTCCATATTCGCGCCGTCATCAAAAGACAGGGCGAAATCCACCGCTTCCACGCGATCGAAATAGGCTTCGTCCAAGGTATGCTGCAAACCGGGAACACCGACAGGCACGCGCCCCAAATATGATGCCATGCCTTTTATCAGATGATCCAGCACAGGCATGCACGGCACTCCCAGCGCCTTACATTTTTTTTCCAGCTTACGGCGCATATTTTTATCGACCAGTGTATACAGCACAGGGCCCGGATATTCTGTGATGTCTTCAAGCACACGATCAAGCTGTCGTTCGGTGCGCACAAGCGGCCAGAAACGCTCGACAGGGTCAACGGCTTCAAACTGTGCCACGCAGGCGCGCGCCAGACCTTGCAGGGTCGTGCCCGTCGCATCGGAAATCAGGTGGATGTAGAATTGTTTGATATCATCGCCGCTCATAAGATGCATGATAACGAATGCGGATTCGCGGGGGAATCAGAATCTGTCTATTTGCCCAGACGATAAACGCTTTTGGCCCAGTTCGCGTATACAGGCATCAGCTCATTCATATATTGATCGCTGCTTTCTTCAATTTGAACAGGCGAACGCACATAGCGGTCCTCGCCCAGCTCGGTCAATAAAGCATTCACATAGGCCGCTTCGTCTTCTGCCGTCGTGAAATCTACGCCCCAGTCTTCCATATCGGCATCAATGTTATAAATGGCAATACGATCACCCAAACCGCTTATGGCCAGAATGTCATCTTCATCGCAATCAAATGTATCGGGTAAATGCGTTTGATTAGCATGGGCAGATAGCAGCGGCACGGTCAGGCTTTGCTGTCCGTTATCATCCATGATGGCTTTTAAGCTCTGGTCTTGCGGGAATTCCATGCCGCCATGCAAATGCATAACACCTGCCATATGATAAACAATGCGCGGCTTATTACGCTGTGCGTGTGTCATCAGCATACTCACCATATGGTGATTGCGTACATGCATGGCATCGGGGCTGGTCGGGTTTAAATCTTTGATTTCGCCTGCTTGTGCTATGGCTGCTCTGGTGAAGGCATCTTTTAAGTCCAGCTCCCCTTCCAGAAAGGCCGCGTCGGCAAAGCAATTTGTCAGGCGGCCTGCTGCTGTATGTTCCAGCATAAAATTACGAATGACTTTTCCTGAATGCACACCGTAGCGTTCTGTCAGCATGGCGAATTCGGTCAAAATGGCGAACTTGCCGTCATCATCGCCTTGGTGGATGATATCGGCAATCGCTTCATCGATAGGTTTTTCGAAGGTTAGAAAGAAACTATCGGATACAACATTATACGGGCCTTCATAGCCGACCATCGTGTTCTCGCCGCTCTCATGCAGGCCTTTGATCACCAGAAAATGATGCAGCTTATGCGCGATGTTACTATGCACTTCGCCGGCAAGGACAAATAGCGGCGCGTCCGCCATGTCTTCGGCATCCATTTGGGCGCGGCGCTCTGCGATTGTGGCCAGTGTGATATCTGCGGCGGCACGAATGGCGGCAGCATCTTCGATTATTTCTTGCTGGCTAATGACTGGTGCTGAATTTGTACTCATAAAAAACCCCGTAAACTCGGTTAGGACTTTACGGGATTATGTATATTATGTCAATCAATATTGGCTAGCTCAGTTCATTTCGCCTTCCGGTTCTGTCGGGAACATCATGGCGGCCAGCTTGCGATCGCGGAATGGTACGTTACCCATAACGGTGACTTCCATATCGTACATTAGCTGGAATAAGTGGCATTGGTTGATTTCATCTTTCAAACCAGCAAAGAACGGATCTGTTTTGATCGTTTCGCCCAGACCCGCGAGGTAGCACGTACCGTCAGGCAGCAAGCCGATTGATTCAATCTTTTCTTCGCTTAGACGTGTGTTGCCGAACGGGTTGTGCTGTTCTGAACCGATCATCAGATCATCCATCGCTTCCAGTGTTTCATGGTCGCAGCCATTGACGCGTGTTTCATCGGCATACCATTGACGCAGAGCATAAGCCAGCGCCGCGCCATCCAGAAATGCGGCAGGGTCACGCTCTAAAACGCGTGTGAAGATCATCGCCATATCGCCTTCGGCGCTGCCGATCACGTGACGCCAGATTTCACCGAAGCCTGCGCCGCGCAATTCCCATGCAGACAGGATTGTTACGGCATCGCAGTCTGCCGCGCGCAGACGCTCTAACATCAGAACATCTTCAGGGCTGTATTCGTTTTCAAATGGTTCATGGCGGCGCTCGTGCCAGATATCACGTAATGCGCGGATCAATGTAACAAGCACGATGTTGCGGAAATAGGCACTACGACCCAGCGCGGATGGTGTCATTGAGAAATGATCCAGCACGATGCGCTTTTTCTTCATATCCAGATGGAAACCACCACCATTCAGTGTGCCAAAACCAACATTCCAGCCACCCTGTTCAGCTTCGCCATACATGACGCCTGCTGTCGGGCTTTCAAAAATCAGGGCTGCACACCAACGCAGAATATCTGTTTCGGAATGGAAATTATAAGGCGCTTCGTCTTCCAGCAAAGACTCACTGCCAGGCTCGTAAAGACCGGAAAGCGGGAAGAACGGGGAGTCCGTGATTTCTGTCGTCGTGAAATCGTAAAGCGTAATTTCGCCATCAGGCTTCAAAGAACTGATCTTTTTCAAGGTCGTCTTTCTTGTGAGCCTGTCTGATTTCATGATGACCGTTCCTTTCCTTGCATTATTGCTTGCCTGTGAAAGGGACGATGTTCTCGCCAGATTGTATGTCTTTACCCCCGATTTGCTTGCGCTTCTTGGAAGATGAGGTCCTATCCCCACCGAAAGGCAGGGTGATGATTTGTGTTTTTTCTGCATGGTCGCCAAACCGTTTATTAGATGTTTTTGTTTTTTGAAGATCATGATTCCTGTTCCGTTTCGCGGAAAGTCTTCTCAAACTTAATGAACCAAAGGAAATTAGCGTTTGAGCGGTCTCTGATTTCGGTAAAAATTGCATCGCTTGTAATGGTACCAATGTATGGTGCCAGGTAATTTTTGCCGAAAGGCATCGTGCCAAGAGAAGCGATTAGCTCGGCTGTTACGTTCTGGCTCGCCTCTTCACTTTCGAAGACATAGCCTTGGTAATCGGCCAGCATGCTTTGAATCAGCTTGCGGTCTTCATGGCGGCAACGCTCGGATAAGAACCATGTTTCGAACACGGCACTTTGTGCCGATCCATTATTTAATGAGCGGAAATCAATATGTGACTCGCGGGCAAAGGCACGGGCAAGATCTGCCATAGAGGAGTCCTCTAAACGTTCCCAGACTGTCTTTTCACCGGCAAGTTGCAGTTCCCAGGCAATGCGTACCATCATCACAGACAGGTCGGCAATTTGTGCGCGGTTCACCAAAACAGCTTGATCCGGCTGGAATGTCAGCGGGTTGATCAGACCGCCATTGCGGTGCTGCCATACACGGCGCAGTTCACGTGCCATCAGCAAGATTTGATCTTCGCGGCAAAGCACAGGATTGATGTAGATTGTTGCTTTCATGCGGTCATACTGCGCATCGGCAATATGAGCATTATATTCGAATTTTGTTTCATAGCTTTTGGCGAATTCGATGAACTCAGCTGCCAGACGACTTTGTGATACGGCTTTTAATAGGAAGCCCATATCAGGAGCGCTTTTGATTTCCGTGTCAGCTTTTGTCGCCATATCGGTATTCAGGCAAAATAGCTCAAGACGATCTTCTAGCGAATTTTCATCCATAGACATGACAGGCGCAGATAAATCTGTAATACGGCGCTTTAAATCTTCAACTCCGGCTTCGATGTCTGTGAAGTCAAAAACTTCCAAATCATCTTCGTCTTCGATTTCATCACCGAAATCCAGATAGAAAAGCGGTTCATCACTAATGATAGAACACATCACTGGCTGACTGTTATTTAGTGAATATGCGACGCGGCACGCTTGTCCCTTTGCGCTATCTACGTCGAAAATATGATCAATTATATTACTCATGGCCCCAAACCGTATTTTTTAGATGTTTTGCGGAGATCCGCAGGAAGTAACGCTTATACGCGTCTTATGATTTTATTATGCGGCAGGAGTGTTAACGCTTTACTACCAAAAACACAGTTTTTTGGGTTCAAAGACGCTTTTTTTGAGCTTTGTTAACAGGGGTTTAAAAGAGAATTAAGATAACCCTAATATAATGCAAAGGAATGATTAAGACGGCGGTAATTTCGTAAATTACGAACCTGATTATTGACCGAATGTGTCGTCCATAACGGGCATATCATCGACCAAAACTTCCTGATCGTCGATTTTCACAGTGCCTTCGTGATCCACATTGATGCTGGCATCAAACAAGGTATCGCGGAACATGATCTGTGCTTTTAAACGGAATTGGCGATTATCCTGTTCGATAACTTCCAGCGGTGAAATCAGTTTACCCAGCGCTTTAGTCGCAGCAGGCGGCGGTTCTTCACGCCAGCGTATATCTTCTAATGTTTCGGCCAATAGAAAACGGCCATTAGGACCGCGCACATATTTTAAGAATAGGCGAACGTAGTCTTTGACTGTGTTTTCATTCAAAGCAATCGGCGCTTTGCCGTTCACGCGGTAGATCGGCGAGCTTGTCCAATCGATCAGCTCGGCATCTTCGTTCTTTTTATAAAGGACATATTTGCGTAAGGCCGGCATTGAATCGTGGTCGGCCATATCTAGTAATTGGTAGCCTGGATAGAATGAAAGCTCATGCGCTAGCACAACAACATTGCGACTTCCCGGATTAAAGCCGCCATCAGGCAGTAGCGGATTCACCTGCTCCAGCACGGCTTCGCTTTCCAGTCGATCGAGTTTTTCAAAGGCATCAGCAAACATACGAATCACTATAATGTATATACGGGTTCACTAATAGTTTTTATCCCATGGGCGCTGTGGGAATCTATTCACTAGGTTCGTGCATAAGTCTGGGGGAAAAGTTTTCCCGATTTGGTGCGAATTTTATTCTGGGGAGTCATGCATTGTGTGAAACCCGAATTTGGGAAAACTGGGATAAGTGGATAGAGGATCGCGACTCGCTAGGAAATATAATGATTCACGTGAAACGTTGCTGTGAGCGAATCTTTGGATAAAAAGTAATCCCCAAAACTCACAGGACCTACTATCTACTAAAACCTAAAAAAGAATCTTTTATTATATTTTTAATCCGCTTACATTCTGGCTCACGAGTAAGGAACGAATGATCCGTTAGGAAAGTTCCATGAGTGAAAACTAGGTTTCCAAAGGGCCTGTGTAAGGCTATACAGAGAATTATGACCGAAAAGAAATTTATCAAGGCGTTGCAGGGAACGCGTTATGAACAGCCTCCATTCTGGCTGATGAGACAGGCTGGGCGTTATTTGCCCGAGTATCGAGAACTGCGTGCGAAGGCAGGCGGTTTTCTGGATATGGTTTATAATTCGGAATTTGCAACGGAAGTTACGATGCAGCCGCTACGTCGTTTTGGCATGGATGCAGCGATATTGTTTTCTGATATTCTCGTGATACCACACGCTTTGGGACAGAAGCTGGAGTTTGTGGCAGGCGAAGGGCCTAAACTGGATGCGATCGAGAACGCTGAAGGTCTGGTAAAGCTTTCCGAGGGGAACGTCGATAAAGTTTTGCAGCCTGTTTACGACACGGTGAAAAATCTTAGATCGCAAATGGTGCAGGAAGGCATGGCCGGCACGGCACTGATCGGTTTTGCCGGTGCACCTTGGACGGTTGCGACTTACATGGTCGAAGGTGGCGGCAGCAAGACGTTTGAGAAGGTCAAAGCCTTTGCCTATCGTGATCCTGTGGGCTTTGCGCAGCTAATTGATATCGTGACTGAAGCGACGATCCATTACCTGAAAAAGCAGATTGAAGCGGGTGCCGAAGCTATCCAAATTTTTGATAGTTGGGCAGGTGTGTTGGATCAGGACCAGTTTGCGCAGTGGGTGATGGTACCGACGATCAAGATCGTGAATGCGGTTAAGACGGCTTATCCCGATGTGCCTGTGATTGGCTTCCCGAAAGGTGCCGGGATTTTGTACGAGTCATACGCGCAGAACACAGGTGTTGATGCGATTGGTCTTGATACGCAAGTACCGACGAAATGGGCTGCTGAAGTGCTGCAGCCTGAATTACCTGTCCAAGGTAATCTTGATCCTGTGGCATTGCTGGTTGGTGGTGATGCGCTGGAAAAAGAAGCACGCCGCATACTGGAAGATCTGTCCGAAGGACCCTATGTATTCAATCTGGGGCATGGCGTTATCAAGGAAACACCGCCCGAGCATGTGGGACAACTGGCAAAAATTATTCGCGGAGAAGCGTAAGTCATGAAAACGGCGGTGGTGTTATTTAATCTGGGCGGCCCTGATTCAAAGGAATCGATTAAGCCGTTCCTGTTTAATTTCTTCATGGATAAAAATATTATCCGCGCGCCGCTGCCGGTACGATGGATGGTGGCAAATCTGATCGCGATCCGCCGTTCCAAACGCGAAGCGGGCGAAAGCTATGGTGAGTTAGGTGATAAATCACCATTGCTGGAAAATTCACAGCAGCAGGCTAAAGCCTTGGAAGAAAAGCTTGGGGCAGATCATAAAGTTTTTATCTGCATGCGTTACTGGCATCCGATGGCTGATGAGGTTGCACAGCAAGTTAAAGATTACGATCCTGATAAAATTATTTTACTGCCGCTTTACCCGCAATACTCGACCACGACCACACGCTCTTCTCTGCAAACTTGGAAAGCTGCTTGTGAGAAGGTTGATTTGTATAAGCCAGAATCAATTGTTTGCTGCTATCCGTGGGAAGACGGGTTTATTCGCGCCAGTGCTGCGAATGTAAAAACGGTTTATGATCAGGCTTTGGCAGAGTGTGGACAAGCACCGCGTGTTCTGTTTTCCGCGCATGGTTTGCCGGAAGATGTGATTACCGATGGTGACCCGTATCAATGGCAGTGCGAAATGACGGCAGAAAAAATTGCTGCGGCAACGGGTATTGATTATCTGGACTGGCAGATTTGTTATCAGTCTCGTGTCGGTCCTAAAAAATGGATCGGGCCGAGTACCGAAGAAGCGCTGGATAAAGCGATTGCTGATGGCGTCCCTGTTGTTATTTTGCCGCATGCCTTTACGCAGGAACATGTTGAAACGCTGGTCGAGATCGAAGTCGAGTATCGCGAGATTGCCGAGCATAAAGGCATTAAAGGTTTTTATCGTGTGTCGACTGTTGGCACGCATGCTGAGTTTATCAAAGGTCTATACAACATGGTTAAAAGCGCGGAACGCCGCGAAGGTATATTGCCTGACACGGGCGCACGTTTGTGCCCGCAAGAATTCTGCCGCTGCGCTATGGATGAGAAAAGAGGATTTTAGAAATGTCTGAATTTTTGATGCAGTATTATTTATGGCTGAAAGCGCTGCATATTATTGCGATTATCTCATGGATGGCGGGTATGCTCTATTTGCCGCGTTTGTTTGTGTACCACGCGGATGCTGCGAAAGGCTCTGATCTATCCGAAACATTCAAGACGATGGAATATCGTTTGCTGCGCTATATTATGAACCCGACGATGATTGCATCATGGCTGTTTGGTATTTTGATGATTACGGCCAACCCTGCTCTTTTTGAAAATGGCTGGATGCACGTTAAGATCACTATGGTCGTTTTGATGAGTGTTGTGCACATGATGTATTCGAAATGGCGCAAGGCATTTGAACGTGACGAAAATACGCGCGATGCCAAATTCTTTAAAATCTGGAATGAAGTGCCAACCGTTCTCATGATCATCATTGTGATCATGGCTGTAGCCGAGCCGTTTTAATCGGACAGCTTTTTTATCCTAGTGGTATTCGAACAAATTACCGCGGTGACGCTGCCTTACATTTGACGGGTACGGTTTGTCCATTTTGGTAAACTGCTCTTTACTGATGGCAGCTTCGACCTGCTCAAAATTATAAGCCATATTGCGGCGGATGCGATAAGCATCTTTCAGTAAGGCATCGCGAGAGCCGTAAATTTTTTCTGGTAGAACGGCCATTACCCACGCCATTTTCAGGCTTTGTTCTGCAACATCGCGCCACTCATTCTTTTCGCCATATTCTTCGGTAAACATTTCTTCGACTTCTTCGGGGTCTTCAAAAATGTCAGGATGGATTTCTACATCGGCCGCATCGCAGAACTCACGCAGCCATATTAATAGATCATCTTTGCTGGGCGCAGAGATCAGGTTTGTATCTTCATCGAATTGCGCATTGCCATTGCCATCACAGAACTCTTCAACGTCATCGAGAAAATCAGCGAATTTTTGCTGTAGCTCTTGGGAAACTTCATCACCAATACCGAGTTGCAGGCCGAAATAATTGCCGCGATCATGCATAACGATGCCGAAATTTTCTATAGGAACGTCGTAATATAATGCGATGACTTCGCTCAAGATGGAGCCCATTATCGTCATAGGTTGGGATTCTCTGAACATTTGCCAGTAATCCATATTTTCCTGAACGGTGTCTTCATCTGCTTTTAGAAGAAATAAATTATCTCCGAAACCGTCGGCTTCCATAATCAGCATTACGCATTATCCCTGTGTTAACTTGTTTTAAGATAGACTATCGGTATACAATGAACATTATGGATAATGCAAGAATGTAATAAGCATTTCTGCGAGAGGATAATTAAAGAATCATTTATTGACAGAAATTGTTGACTCTTTTCACAGGGTTAGCTATAAAACCATTGTCTTTAGAAAAAGTACTCCACAAAAATTTGAATATGACAAGGAGCCCGATGCGGCCCGCAGGCTTTGCAAGCAAGCAATTTCCCGCATCACAGAGTTTAGAACTTTTAGGACACCCAAAAGACATTCAGAATTAGTTTTATCAAGACGGATACCAGACCAGTGTCACCGCGATCACAAACCGAACCCCACAAAGATCAACAAAAGCCTACGATGACAAAAGAATCTTACTTTATGAATCTTCAGGATTTAAAAACACGCTCACCTTCAGAACTTCTGGCTTTTGCCGAAGAGTTGGAGATTGAAAACTGTAACTCCATGCGCAAACAAGACATGATGTTTGCGATTTTGAAAGAGCTCGCTGATCAAGGTGTGCCGATTTCAGGAACAGGCGTTCTGGAAGTGCTGCAAGACGGTTTTGGTTTCTTGCGCTCGCCGGAAGAAAATTACCTGCCAGGGCCTGATGATATTTACATTTCACCGTCTCAGGTTCGTCGTTTCGGTCTGCGTACAGGTGATATTGTTGAAGGCGAGATCCGCGCCCCTAAAGATTCAGAGCGTTATTTTGCTCTACTTAAAGTCGGCTCAATTAACGGTGAGTCTCCTGACAAGATCCGTCACCGCATCAACTTTGATAACCTTACGCCGCTATATCCTGAGCGTAAGATTAATCTAGAGATTGATGATCCGACGAAAAAGAATATGACCCAGCGTATTATCGAGCTGGTATCCCCTATTGGTTTCGGCCAGCGTGCTTTGATTGTGGCGCCGCCGCGTACCGGTAAAACAGTTATGCTGCAAGATATTGCCAGCTCTATTTCTGCTAATCACCCTGATGCTTATTTGATCGTTCTTTTGATTGATGAACGTCCTGAGGAAGTGACAGATATGGCGCGCAGCGTGCGCGGTGAAGTGATTTCATCTACATTTGATGAACCTGCCACACGTCACGTACAAGTTGCCGAGATGGTTATGGAGAAGGCTAAGCGTCTTGTTGAACAAAAGCGCGATGTTGTTATCTTGCTGGATTCGATTACACGTCTTGCCCGTGCTTACAACACTGTTGTTCCTAGTTCAGGTAAGGTTCTGACAGGTGGTGTGGATGCGAATGCGTTGCAACGTCCTAAGCGTTTCTTTGGTGCGGCACGTAACGTAGAACAAGGCGGCTCTCTGACAATTATCGCGACAGCGCTGATTGATACAGGTTCACGTATGGACGAAGTTATCTTTGAGGAATTCAAAGGTACGGGTAACTCCGAGATTGTTCTGGATCGTAAGATTTCCGATAAGCGCGTATTCCCGTCTATCGATATTCAGAAATCAGGTACTCGTAAAGAAGAGCTTCTGGTAGGACCGGATCTTCAGAAAATGTGGGTTCTGCGTCGTATTCTTAACCCTATGGGTACAGTCGATGCGGTTGAATTCCTGCTCGGTAAGCTGAAAGATACGAAGAACAATGATGAGTTCTTCAAGTCTATGAACCAGTAATTTCCTTTATTGTTATTTTACATTGTGCAGCGCAT